>CDYL01005662.1_pt1 | contig 312656 bp, 247 predicted proteins | sample 557761 | NCBI WGS metagenome assembly CDYL01 (sample SAMEA3182104, study PRJEB8094) | gut metagenome | biome: human; feature: gut; material: Stool; isolation source: human stools | place: Canada | collected 2013-02-12 | reverse complement strand
GTTTTATGGGGTATTAATCCGACTTTCGCCGGGCTATCCCCCTCTGATAGGTAAGTTGCATACGCGTTACTCACCCGTGCGCCGGTCGCCATCAATCTGTATTGCTACAAATCATGCTGCCCCTCGACTTGCATGTGTTAAGCCTGTCGCTAGCGTTCATCCTGAGCCAGGATCAAACTCTTCGTTGTTGATTTTGTTTATACCTTTTGCTCAGAATCTCTATCTGTTTATTGTAGTCTTGACGGTATGTCAGTATCCCTACTACGTCTCTTGTACTACTTGTTGATATGTAATGCTTTCAAAGAACTCTTTTCGCTTTCTCTTAGCGAACGTGGGTGCAAAGATAATAACTTTTATTTTTAACTTCCAAATTTTATCGAAACTTTTTTCAAAAGTTTTTTGTTTCATCATTTAAACACCTGCGTTCTCTCTCGAATGCGGATGCAAAAGTAGTGCTTTACAACATATCCACCAAACATTTCTGCAACTTTTTTTTCACCCGGTTGCTATCTCTTTACGCTAACTACTGAACCTCTGAACGTTACAACTGCAACTTTTTTTATCTCTCACTTTACAACAGTTTATGGATATACGGAATGATTTTATAGATCTTTATAATGTACATGGAAAGACGGTATACTGATAAAACATCTATACTTTTGGATTTCTCAAATCGTAGTAATGAATTTGGAAACTCATTACTATAATGTATCTTTGTCACCATATCAATTATTCACCTAAAAACTTAATTCTAGAATGGAATCAGTAATGAAAAGAACGACAGCCACCGGCTTTTTGTCTACTTGTGCCATATCGTTGGCCCTATTTTCTTCGTGTACCAGTGTTGAACCCAATACACTTACACCCGAAGAAATCGCAGACGGCTGGCAACTCCTCTTCGACGGCAAAACATTAAACGGCTGGAAAGATTACAACGGAACAACCCTGACACAACCCTGGCATGTGGTTGACGGATGCATCCAAGCAAAAGGAGACGGTAGCGACGCGAGTGGTTATATCGTAACCGACAAGCAGTATGAGAACTTCGAATTGTCTTGGGACTGGAAATTGTCCAAAGGAGGCAACAGCGGTATGCTATACCATGTAGTCGAACGTCCCCAATTCGCCGTTCCATACGTCACGGGACCGGAATATCAGTTAATAGACGAACCTAACTTCCCCGAACCACTGGAAGAATGGCAGAAGTTGGGTGTCGACTACGCCATGCACCTCCCCGACAAGGCAAAAATGAAAGTAAACCCGCAAGGAGAGTGGAACAATTCAAAGATCGTATTCGACAACGGACATGTAGAACATTGGTTGAACGGAGTCAAAATCCTAGAATTCGAAGCCTGGACTGACGATTGGTATGCAAAGAAGAACAGCGGTAAATGGGCAAACGCCCCAGAATACGGCTTGGCCAAGAAAGGTGTCCTTTGCCTGCAAGACCACGGATACCCTGCTTCTTTCCGTAACATCAAGATCAAAGAACTCCCCCGCAAGACAAAAGAAGTGACGCTATTTAACGGTACAGACCTGAAGGGATGGGAAGCCTATGGCACGGAAAAGTGGTATGTAGAAGATGGTTTGCTGATCTGTGAAAGCGGTCCGGACAAGAAATACGGCTATCTGGCTACACGCGATTACTATGACGACTTCGACCTGACGGTTGAATTCAAACAGGAAGCAGACGGAAACTCCGGCGTATTCATCCGTTCCTTTATCGAAGAGGATGTTAAAGTGAACGGTTGGCAGGTTGAAGTAGCTCCCAAAGGCCATGACACTGGCGGCATCTATGAATCATACGGACGCGGCTGGTTGATCCAAATCCCGGATGAAAAAGAAAATATCCTGAAAGAGGGTGACTGGAATACCATGCGTATCAAAGTACAGGGAGACAATGTCCAAACTTGGTTGAACGGTCAAGAGATGGTCAACATCAACGATGAAAAGATCGGAGCCGGACAGGGACGCATTGCTCTGCAAATCCATGATGGAGGCGGTATCAAGGTTCTCTGGAGAAACCTGAAAGTAAAAACATTATAAACTCTTGTCCCATAAAAAATGACTCCCGTTCCAAACAATATGAGACGGGAGTCGTTTTTTCATTCCTTGCGACCATGTCTTTTACGAGGAGACTGGGGGCGTTGCTTTTCGAGATATTGTTTATACTGATCCTCCGTCAGTATCTTTTTCATCTCCGCATCCCGATCATCCCGCAAGCTCATCATCTTTTCGCGCATCTTCCGACGATCCAAATCGGCCTGTTTTCTTTCCGCTTTCATCTTATCTCTGAACTCAGCTTCCACTTTACGGAAATCTGCCGCCTGTTTCTCATCCAATTTCAGATCAGCAATCATTTTTTCACAACGTTGTGCCGGATCACCTCCTTTTTTTGCACCTCGTTTGCCATCTTGGGCAAAAACAGAAACCGAACTGATCAAGAGAACCAAACACAATCCTATTACCTTCTTCATAAACTAATTACCTGTTATTAATATTAAACTTATTTGTTTTTGAAGCGCTTCTGGATAATAGACTTGGAGCCGGACGAAAGGTTTAACCCAGATCGATGTTATTTTATTATTTAACAATGATTCCCTATTGAACCGGACCACAGGTAATTCCTTCCGTTTTCCACTTTTGTAGAAAGGAATTCAATTTGTCCAAAAAACGTTGATAGTCCTTGTTGGAAGCATCCGTCCACCCTGTTTCCGCATAAGCGGCCAAGCGGGGATAGACTTTCAGATTCATGCTCTCGACTGTCGGGATAAACTCTCCCCACATTTGGCATCCTAATCCCAATACTTTACTTTTCTGATCATCCGTCAGGCCTTCCGGTACAGGATTGAACGAGTAAGCTTTTTCCATAGGAATCGACTCGTATGAATAATCCAAATAGGTATATTCATGATAAGAATTCACGACATCATATCCCTTTTCTATTGTTTTCCTAATAAGAGCCGTGTCTCCCTTCCAGAAATGGACGATCGTACCGGAAGCCAACTCCTGCTTCACGCCTTCTGTATCGGCATCTGACTGATATTCGTGCAGTTTATCTCCGGTAATTTCATTCCACCCCATCATTCTCTTGCCCTTGGCTGCCAACATATTGGATATTTCATTTGTAAAATAGACCTGAAGTTCGGCCGGAGTCTTCAAATTATGTTTGGTCATGTAAGCACGTATCGCTGGGGAATTTTTCCATTGATCATATTTCACTTCATCACCTCCGATATGGAACACAGAACCGGGGAAGATCGCGATTACCTCATCTGTCACCTCGTCCAAGAATTTCATCACGTCAGGATCAGCCACATTAAAAACTTCATAATGTACACCGAATTTCCCCGGCACTTTTATCTGTTTTCCGCTCGTCCCTAACCAGGGATAAGATGCGATAGCTGCACTGGCATGTCCTGGCATACTCACCTCCGGTATTATCGTTATATGGCGTTTTGCCGCATAATCCACAATTTCTTTTAAATCTTCCTGCGTATAAAAACCGCCATGACGTTTACCGTCATACACGTCACTCCCAAAATGGTTGATTTCGGAAGAATCCCTGAAAGCTCCTATTTCCGTCAACTTCGGATACTTCTTTATTTCGATACGCCATCCTTGATCGTTGGTCAGATGCCAGTGGAAGACATTCATTTTCAGGTCTGCCATTTCATCCAACAGCTGCTTCACCACTTCTTTGCCTTTGAAATAACGACCTTCGTCTAACATAAAGGCACGCCACGAAAAAGCAGGGTAGTCCGTAACGATCGCCTTCTGTACCATCAACTTGCCGTCTTTTTCTTTGATCACCTGCCTCAAAGTCTGAACACCATTCAGGATACCGGCCGGTGAATTGGCTTTTATCATGACCTTCCCGGATATTGCGTCCAAAACATAGCCTTCCTTTTTATCCGGCAAAACAGTCGGGTCCAACTGTAAGGTTATATCCGCCTTCCCGCCACCTTCATTCAATACGGCTCCGACTGAAAAGTCGGAAGACAGATAGGATTGAAGGAGTTGCGCTTCATTCGCCAGCTCCGAAGGATAGGCGACAACGGGCTGGCTCTTCAATTTGACAAACCCGGAAGTGTAGGCGATTTCCGCCGGTTGGGGAATCACGGCATATTCTTCTATCGGGAGTTCCTGACAAGAACAAAGAAATACCAAACAAAGGGAAATAAGAAGACTTGATTTCATAAATGTCCGAATTTAAAGTTAGCTCAATGCGACAACAACATCACACTGAGCTACAAAATTAATCTTTTTATCCGATAGCCGAAATAATTATATCTCAAAAACAACATCTTAGAGCCTGTTTAAACCAAACATTTTACCTCCAAATAAAAACGGTGCAGTCAATAGCACAATATAAACAACTCATTACAAGTAGCTTACAGAGGTTTTCCGTTCATTATGGTTCAATCCTACATCTTAAAATAAATATATTAATATATATATAAGCTCATTTCCTTGCCCCTCTTTAAACCGGCAAAGACACGACAGGAACGAGAAAAATCCCTTCTTTCGCATCCGGAAGTCCGGTCTTTCACCTCCCGAACTCCATGGTTTGACACACCAAAGTCCCTTGTTTCGTACGCAGAAGTCCCTTGTTTCAAGGCTCACCCAGATATTGTACGATCGTCCTCACCTGCAGGGGGAATCAACATCTTCTTTCCTTTCCTCCAACCGTTACCCTGTAGCTCTGTCTTTAGCTCCGGGTTTCCCCCACCCATTTGGACAACCGTTTCCCTGCCGATGCCGGCATCAAATCCAGACCGTAAAAGACCGCCAATTCCTGCCCCCCGTAACTCCTGACTTCGAATTCATTCATCACCATAATCCCCATCATTTTATCGCCCTATAAAGATAAGAAATAATTACTGATATTCAAAACATAATGACATCTATATTCTGCCTTTTCCTACCCGTTTCCGCACCGATCTTCGCCGATACTCCCCAAACCGTATTTCTGCCTGTTGCGAGGCCCTACCTTCGTGTTGTCATCGATAATGAAAACAGATAAATATCCTCGAAAACAAACAGCAAAACAGTGTCGAACAAAATTCAAACAGGCTCTAAATCAACACTGAAAAAAGTCATTCTTCCAGATTCTTTTTCCGGAGCAGTGCTTCCAGAAAATAATAATCAGCATAAACGATCGGAACATCGATCTCCGTTCCTGCCGGTTTATGCCCGGTGCTTGAATGCAACAAAAAACCATGCATCTGATTCAAGGGAACCCTATATGATTCCGTCAGATTTTCCATAATGGTATCAGCCCATTTTTTATATTGTCCACCCTTATCCGAATAAGCCGACAATTCATATAAAGCAGATGCAGTTATCGTAGCAGCCGACACATCCCGGGGAGAGGCTGGGATCTCCGGGTCATTATAGTCCCAATAAGGGATCAAATCCGACGGAAGATTGGGATGATGAAAGATAAAAGAAGCGATTTGTTCAGCCTGATTCAAATATCTCCTGTCTCCAGTCTCCCGAAAACACATCGTATAGCCATATAAACCCCATGCCTGTCCACGCGCCCAAGCAGACTCATGAGCATATCCCTGATGGGTATGTTTGTTTCGGACATTACCGGTTATCGTATCGTAATCAATCACATGATAAGAACTATAATCTTTCCTGAAATGATACTTCATCGTATTATCGGCATGAGTCACCGCAATTTTGTAGAATGTAGAATCACCCGATGCTTTGGTTGCCCAAAACAGAAATTCAAGGTTCATCATATTATCTATAATAACCGGATATTGCCATTTGTCACCATTATGATCCCAGGAACGAATACAACCGACCACCGGGTTAAAACGAGAGGCCAAAGAGTTTGCCCCCTCCAGCAATACCTGTTTATATTTATCCGATTGCTCCATACGGTATCCGTTGCCATAACTACAATAGAGCATAAAACCCAAATCATGAGTACCCTTATATGATTTTAAAGGCTCCAACAATTCAGTTTGAAACTCCGCCTTTTTTTTCCAAAAATCATCTTTTGTATATTCATACATATACCAAAGTTCACCAGGGAAAAAGCCACTACACCAGTCCCTGGCACGAACCAATCGCAAGGAGCCGTCAGACTGGATATTACGTGGAGATGGTAGTTCTTCCGGCGTCTTACCCAGAGAAATCCGGACATTTTCCGTTTCTGTCAGTGCATAACGCAATTGCTGGTCTGCAAAAGCAAAATCCTGACTGACCAAATCACCCGCTCTTTCTCCTGTACAGGAAAGAGCCATTAAACCTACACAGATAAAAGAAAATGCTTTTTTCATCTTCATAATACCGATTTATATGTAACATTTTTATTTTCTCCCGGTAAAAGGAATACTCTAATACTTTGTTTGGCAGATAATTCCAAATCCGTATCAAATCCGATAATTAAAATACCCGGATTCGGCGAATCATAGCTAAATTCAGATTGGGCAGGTGAAATATGCCAACGAACTTTTTTAGGACCTTCGACCTTTATATACAACTTCTTGCCATCTTTTTCCAATAACATGACATTATCAGCTACAATCTTAGCCGAAGCCGGAGTTACCATCGTCCACGTCATCATCGTAAAACGCTTGGTTGCCTCAATCACATCTTCCACCACCACATACTCTTTATCGACTAAGGAAACAGCCCGTTTTGCACTTTTTACCTGATCCTTATACACCGGGGTCAGATCAGAAATAACATACATATTATTTTCCTGATCCGAATAACCGTCAATCTGAGCTTTGCCCTTTACATCCTGGTATTTATGATTAAATGATAATGTGTTATGGGCAAAATTATTATAACGGTAAACATCCCAACGTTGAGAATTCTGGCGCGAATTCCACAGTTCAACCCCTCTCGTTTCCAATCTGTTGTACTCTTCTCCTCCCATATCCATTCCCCAAAGGACACCATCCGCTTCCAATAAAAAACTACCGACATCCATATGTCCGTGATTGACAGAAGGCGACCCCATTTTCATACCGACATAAACGGCAGACGAATCATTCCAGGAAGAACGCATGAAACAAACCGGATTATCCCCTTGTGCCTTCCATGACAGTCGAGCAGGTATCTGTGGATTCGCCAATGAGGCAGAAGCGCCCCAAATCAACATGGCCGGAGCCAAACGATTCTTTTTGATCCGTTTTTGTCCGTCTTTTTTATATAGTTGCACCTGGTTATATAAGATAGAGGCATCTTTTGTCTTATCATAAAACCAAAACATAGTCGGTGCTAAAAATGCAGTCCCTCCATTGTCTGAATAAGCAAAGTTTTTCAGATTCGGAGTAACGGCATGTAAGATGTACTCGCCTGTCTTTAAGAAACCGGGCAACTCACTTAATCCATAATCCGTTCCAAAGGCCTTTTCTATAGCACTAAGAAACATGGCATTGAATGATGTTCCATAATCCCAATAACCAATACCTTCCGGATAAGCTCCGTCAGGAGCATAATGTCCCATAGGAATCGAGATTTTATCGATAGCCCGGTTTATGACAGTTCGTGACAACTCCGGTTCTTTCTCCCATATAGCCAAAGCACCATAAGTAACGCCTGCATGACAAACCTGGCTCCAATTGTGGACAGCATTGACAAACCAATTGTATCGTTCATCGAAGGAAGGTTTCAGACCTTTTTCGACAATCGCTTTTTCTATTACCTCCTTTGTCTGTACCGACAATTGAGGATAAAGCCAATCATATCCGATCGCCAAAGCCATCGTCATTTCCCCCACATCCAGGAAATGGGAAGGATTCCAGTCAGAAAAAGAGGCCGCTTTCAACATCTCGCTCTCCGCCCGTTTCAAAAACTCATTCTTCCCAGTCATTCTATAGGCATAACTCAGAATGAAAATGCGGCGTAGATTTTCTCTCGATACACTCAATAAGCGTCTGCCGGTCTTTATCCGTTCATTCAAGGGCAGTTTTACGATTTCTCCCGCTTCGTCCACTAATGACAGATGAATATCTTTCCAAACAGCATCCTTCATTATCACTTTTTTCAACGCTTTTTCTTCCCCCTTCTGTAATAGAATCCGGGGATGACCGGACAAGCGGGCAGAAGCATTCACAAACTCTTTTTGTGCAAATGATGCATTGTGGCAACAAAATAAGGCCACTAACCATACCAAAATACGTGCTTTCATCCTTCTTAAATTTAAGTTACTTATTATATATCACACTCTTTCCTGCATATTCATTTTGAGGCAGCTCTACGGTAATCCGGGTTAAAGCCTGTTTTCCGTCCCATTCGGTTTGTATATTTTCTTGTGCCGTCCCAACGATTCTCTGATTAACAGACAGATGGAGTTTCTTCATGAAACGGGTCGGATCAGAAACGCCCAATGTAAGTATTTCACCGGCATCGTTATATTTCACCATCAACATTCCGGGAGCATCCATCTCCACCACGATCTTGTCATGGATCCGAAGCGTTCCACCTTTATAAAAGACCGCATAAGCCATATTTAATCCGTCATGCCGAACAGCCTGCACATCAGGACAATTCGCCAAAACAACCACTCCTTCCTCTTCTACCTGTTTCTCGATAGACAACGGATCGGCGGAAGGAACGACCATATAGGCATAACCTTCATTATTCGGATAGCTACCGTGATCGACAGAAAGGGTGAACACATCTTGCTGAATAATGTCTGTAGGTGTAGTAGTCTGCCGGTTAGCAATCTTCCAGCTTCCTTCCGTACGCTGATTGGATAATATGACATTCTCTTTATTGAGGAAATAATACCCCACTCTGTCATGCACCACCCATCGTACCCCTTTTTTCATACGAGATCCCCGTTCTTGCGGATGAATGCCGTCGGCATCGCTTACGGTCACCTGCCCGTTCAAGAGACATTGATTGACAGTTGTCAAAACCTGGTTCTTCATCCGGCTGGATATGTCCGTCCCCAAACAAACGTATGTTTTATCGAAGAAGAACCATACTTTCTTGGCCGCTAAACCTGTGTGCGGACTTTTAAAATCGAGACCAACCGCCCCATATGTTCCATCTGTAACCGCCCCGACATAATCAGTCAATCCCCATTTCTGAATTTCATTCTCACCCGGCATCTTATCCAATTGCACAATCGTTGCCCCTGGTATCTTCATCCAATCATAAACTGGTGTCAATCTTTTATATTCATCTCCCCTGACAGAAAGATAATTTGTCCCGTCGCCTCTAAAATGATTCATCAACCCTTCCCCATTATACGGTTCTTCCATATTGGCATTGCGGGTAGAATACATTCTGACAGAAGTATAAAAGTCAGGACGTTGGAACACAAAATGATCCGTTCTCCAAAAGAATTTGGCAAAAGAGCCCGGCCGGCAGGAGGAATCCCCTTTTCTTAAACAGATGATATTATCCAATTCCGCTTGCCTGTAATCAGTCAGGTTTCTCAACTTTTCAGGATCGGAAGGGCTCCACACCCTTTCTTCACCCGGCCGGGTGATGTCCCGGTTCAAGATACCCGGATCCGAAATCCTTCCATAAACCATCTGTTTGCAAATGCCGTCTAAATAATAGTCAATCAATAACCGGACAGCTTGTTCCGAAAAACGGAATTTCGTATCCGCCACATTCGAAGCCCATTCTATAAAAGCACTGGCATAACCGGAACCATAAGAAAGTGTGTTGTTCACCCAATCCGTCCGGTGATGGAAGCTAAAATCATGTTGCATGCCTCTTTCGGTCGAGAATTTTATTTCTCCCTCTATAACTTTCATCAGCATGGCAACCTCTTGGACATCTCTTTTAAAAAGAGCCGCTTTCGCTTGCAAACCTGCGATCTTTATGCGATCACCGCTGGGACGTGCTCCCCAAGCATTGATATTCCCACGTTCCGCTATCTTCAACATCCGTTCCGATTCTTCCGGAGACAAATCCCGGTCGAGTATCAATAACAGGCTCACCATCGTATTAGGCGTACCAATTTGGTTCCACCACCAATTCTCACAAATGAAATCATTTTCCAACCAGAAAGCCAATGCCTGATGAACGGCTTTCCTTACCTGTTTATTTCCTTTGTAAGGAGACCCTTTCTTTTGATAAGCAATGCTTAACGCCAACATATTGCTGAGATGCCGTTCATGCTGGAAAGCCGTACGGGTAGTATCGACATAGTCTATCCCCGGCCAACTTCCATCCGGCTGAAGTGTTTCCAGCAATGTCTTGATCCGGCTGTCAGAAACCAAAGCGCTTAGTAATTGCATGGCAAAACGTTTTCTAAGTTTCTCTATATCGGCATCTTTTTTAGCTACAAACGATTGACCTCCCTGATTATACCCACTTAAAGAGAGTGGCATCAATGTCGGGAAAACCCATGCAAAATGGTGTACCGGATAAATATGAGGGCGGCTATTTTCAACATATTCCCCATATGCAGACTCCCCATATATACCCGCCATAACCTCCAGCAAATTGTCCGGCCAAGTGGCATGCGTCCCAACATTCGGTCCTTCATACCACTTCCATTCAGATGGAGATTTTTGATAGCGAAGCAGATAGTCCAATGCCTTTTTGACCGACTTTCCCTCCTGTTCCCATAAGAACAGATTCTCACCCGTCAAATTATAGGCGACCCAAAAAGAAGCAGTCATAGGAGCCAACGAGAAATAGGTATACCAAATACCATTCTTCTCGCGAACCACTTCTGCCGGCATGTGACCGTCACTTGCGATCTTATCACCCAAATCACCTTTAATCAACTTGATATTACGTTCGATTTCCTCTTTATCATCCAAAAAAGAAGCGGCTAACAAAGAGCCCAGACGTCCCCAATCAGCCCAATTATTCTTCCGTTCACGAATTTCATTTGTCGCTTTCCGATAAACGGACGTCACCCAATCCTTAAAAAGCTGCTTCTCATCGGCGTCCCATACCGACGTATCATCCATTAACTCAGCTGCCATTAAAAATGCCGACCCGGAGTAGCTCATCACCAATGGTCCATCCGGTTCCGAATATTTCTTATTAATGGTAGCCCATGCATTCATAAAATAACACGCTTTTTCTCCATACCTTTTCTTTCCCGACAACCGGTAAGCCAGTGCAGAACAATAAGCGGCAAAAGCATCCTGTTGCAACGCCAACGAATTGGCCCGGTGCTCTTCGGGTTTCACATAGTAACCGGGAACAGCAAAGTCATTTCGTGCATGGTGAGTGACCTGTTGAATGGAATCTGCATAACGGATCAATTGCACATACGCCGTATGATACGGTTCCTGTTTCCGTCCTATCATTTTTTTCACAAAGGCTATTTGTTTTAATGGATGCATGCTATGGTTCGCCCATAGCGATTGGTACATGCCAAACAAACAAAAGGACATCAATATTCCAATAATTACTTTTCTCATAACATTCCTATTATTTCATGGTACTATTTTCAATCACTTCATCTTAAAGACTCTCTCGCCTCCAGTCAAATAGAAAGGTTCTTTCAACATCCCATTCTTCGCTTGTATTTTTATCGGACAATTAGAACGGACAAGAAGTGAGGTTTGATCATATTCCATATAAAAACTACCTCGATTCTCCGACTCAACCTTAAATTCCTTATTTTCTACAAAGGATCCATTTCCCACATACACACTATTTTTTCCTTTCCGCTTTGCAAAAATAGCAAAATCACCACAACATTTCTGATTATTCAATATGACAGGTCCATCTTTCAAAATATTAACTAATGTAAAAGTATCACCTTCTTTTGTCTTTACTTTAATAGCACAACCTTTTTTTCCCAATGAATCCAATTTTATCCGGTCAACAGACTCAATTAAACCAGTGGATAACTTATCCGATATGGGTTCATAAACAACAACAAACGGTTCTTCCACAGCAGGTTTCTCTTTCCGCATCGTAACAACAAGAGAAGGTTTGCTTTGATAAGGAGATGAAGCGGTTTTCGCACTGGGTGCTAAAGCTGTAAAATAAGAAACATCTGAAGATGCCGGCATCCACATCTTCATGTAGCTTGTTCCTGTGTTTAATAGTTTTGCAGAAAATAAAGCGACAACCGTGCTTTCATTGCGTCCGGTTGTCCGTACCGAACGGAAATACCGTAACCCCGGATGATCCTCCCCAACACAAGGATAAGAAAGAACCTCATCTTGTTTCAGTACTTTTCCGTCTTGTGTATAAAGAGCCACACTATCACCTATATTATGGTACAAATAATCATTACTGATCGCATTATCGGAACGATAAAAATCCACATAAAAGCCATGTTTCTCATCGATACGAAGAATCGATAATAAACGGTCTTGATTCGTTTTTGTCGAACCATCATAATATTTTGTCAATGTATACGAAAACTCCTCAGATATAGCCTTTTCACCAACTGAAGGTTCCATCGATACCAATTCAACCTGTCCTATCCTTTTCGTTCCACCTCCACCTCTAAACGGAGTTACCGAAGTAGAGGCACCTGCAGCTACAACCGTGTTATGAGCCGCCCATTGTGTATAATAATTAACATGCATCGGATGTTCATAGGTAGGTCCATTACCCGGATCGATACCTTGAACAGTCCCGGCTCCATATAACTCCATGCTCATACCATTGGAATGATTATGATTATAAGTAGCTCCCTGCACTACACACATTAACCCATTCTGCGGATCTATTCCATTTCGCTGAAGATAACAAGATGCAAAATCCAACTTCTCCGATCTGTTCCAAAGATGATTATCAACACTCTTAGCCTTCGGTAATTCAGGCAAATAACATAACAATCCAGTCAATCCGGATTTTGAACGGTCATATTGTCCTGCCTGTTCCAAAATCATGGCAGCATTCAACAAATCCGGAAGAATCGGTAGCTGATATTTGTCGGCCATCAGAATAGCACTCTCCAAGCACTCCATGCTTTGGCGCGGTCTTCCCGTATCGCCAAAAGCGGAAGCGGTTAAGTCGGGAAACGAATATTTCAACATAACATAAGAAGCGTTCAACAAAATAGGATATTGATTAAAAATCTGATAGCCATTATTTTCAAGCATGAGTGCAGCTTCTATTAACTTCGATACCGGATAATTATGATAACCTCCTGGTTCTTTCCAATGCCCATCCGGTGTAAACCACAACTTGGATGCGGAAGGTAGGCTTAGTTGTCCGCAACCATCCACAACCGTATCCCGGTTCAAATAAAAATCCAAATAAAAATTCCTTTTCTGTGCATCTTTTAATGATAACGCTGCTGCGACCAAAGTCGAACTTTCAGCGGCAAACCAGTTATTCCCTGTATATCCCCTAAACGACAACGCCCAAGCGACCTTTTCAAAAGCTTTGTCATAATTTTCCAAAGGATACTTATATTTTACCAGATAAGGATACAAGAAATCATAAGCCAAAATCAACGGCTTCTCTTTCTCATCTCCCAACGTCTGGATATCTAAAAAGCCGGTACGTCCAGGGCCGTCAATCGGTTCCTGATAGACAACTCCGCTTACCCACTGGTTCAAAATATCGGCAGCAAACTTAGCATATTTTTCTTCTCCTGTCAGCCAATAAATGACAGAAGCCTCATAAGCCAATGCATTGATTCTTCCGTTAATAGTGCCCACATATGCCTGTGGGTCCACACATTCATATTTCTGAGTGTCCGGATTCAGCAAATTCATTGTCATAGACGTATCATTCGGGACAATATCCTCCATTTCAGGAACAACATAAGCCCGGCCTTGCGGTGTGATCGGAGCACGTTTATGTGGTGATACCCGTACAGTCGGAACCGGAGCGTCACCTTCGTAACCAATCAATTGTGTACCTTCTTTATCTGATATAAAACGGGTATAACGTTTTCCGGGAATCCTGTTCATCAAATAGCGGTCCAAAATCCAATCCGGTTCTGCCTGATGCCTTTCCACATAGACAGCCAACCGTTCCTTTGTCTGATTGAAAATATGTTTCGCCCAAGCCTGTTTCTCTATTTTATCTAACACAGCCACTTTATCCTCATCTTTGACAAGAATATGCGGATATTTCTCTGCCCAAACCGATAAGCTGGCAAACAAGACTAAAATTATACTATATATCGTTTTCATCATTTGTCCATTATAATTGTTCCAATTGCAGTTTTTTCTCAGAAGAAAGCCATTCCTGCCGCTTTTCTTTACCGTTCCATCTATAAAGATTATCTTTTATATCTGTTTCTTTCATGCCAAATGCCCGAATGCCATACTCATTATTATACTGAATCTTATTATGCCTAATTTGAATCAAGTTAGAGCCATCATGCAGATATTCACCCATAAAACCACATCCATCATTCCCTTCAACCAGACAATTTTCGATTTTGCCGTTATGACATTCGGCCATCAACAGGCCATGCCAACCATTTCTGGCAATTTCGCAATTTTCGACCTTTAATGACTTACAATGATCAAGAACCAATCCACAACCACGTATGGAAGTATCGAATCGTGAATCCTTTATCATAATATTGGAGGAGTGTTGGATCATCAGGTTATGTTGTAGCCTTGGACCGGGAACGACATGTGCACCATTTTCCGTAAAATCGCAATGGTCGATCTCGATTCCTTCCGCATCCGATATATAAACTCCTGATCTGGAAAAGTTGATCACAGTCAGATTTTTCAATTTAATATTGCTGAAAGCATGTCCTGCTTCTCCTCTCATAGAAATTCCCGCCAAGGCATTACTATAACGCCCGGTTCTGTAGAAACGTCCGGAATTCGGATCATAAGCTTCCTGATGTTCTTTGGAACCATCCACTACAAGATTCTCTATCGTAATATTTTTTGCATCCAAATCACCCAATAAGATAGCTGCCGTCCGGATCGTCGGTTCACAAATCAAGACTGTGCTCCGCCCTTCTCCACAGATATGTATATCAGAAGGAATGGTCAAGGATTGTTTCAATCGATATTCACCGGCACGTAAAAAAAGCGTTTTGCCAGAACCGGCATTCGTATTCAATACTGCTTGAAGATCTTCCCGGCTATTTACTTCGATCACAGAATGCCCCACCGGCTGAGCCTGTTCCAATGTCGCACCTGCATGATAAGCGATCTTACTTTCCTGAATATCAATAAGTTCATAAGGTTTCTGCCGAAACTCTTCACGAAATGCAGTCAGTTTCCATAGGGCATTTGCCGGATTGTTCATGTTAGTACGACTACATAATTCTTTCAGGTAAGGCATGTTGACTCCCTTTGCCGTAAAATGATCGATGCAATGTTCAAATCCTGCACGATATTTAAACCGTTCCCGTTGCGAAGGAACGCCATAAGCATAAACAGAATCACCGCATATAAAACGTGCAGAATACTCCAAACCTAAAGCCAACCTGTTATCCGCAGCACTGAACAGATCCACCCCCTGTGTATAAGCGATACGTGCCGCTCCTGAAAATTCATAAAGTCCCATTTGGACATGTCCCTGATCCCGACGGGTCTCCTGGCACTGGCCGGTAGGATAAATATACTTAATCAGACTGCCATTCGCATTAGCATGCAGATAATGATAGACTGCATTATCGAATAATTCCCTATTATCAGTAAAAACAGCAATGGCCAGCAAGGTATGCATAATAGCTCCATCCCAATTACCGTTTGCAACAGGAAAATAATAACGAATAGTTGGATAGAAAGCCGACATCATCAATCGTGTCATATTTTCCGTATCTATCTTTTTCCACCCAGGATAATTATAGCGCAAAATCTCGGCAGCATTACAAAACTCATAACCAGTCAATGCCACAAGCAATTTGGCGTTATTCTCATCGAAACTGCGTAAAGTATTGGCCCACTTCTCAATAATATCTATCACTATTTCAGCATAACACTCTTCTCTTGAAATATACCATAAGACGGCACAGCTATACGCCATACGTGCCGACTGAGACAAATCCTTTCCTCCTATATCAGGTTGGGAATAGGGTCCACTGATCACATGGGCAAATGGTTTTACTTGAAAATCCAATGGCGTTTTTTCCTTCAACAAATCATAAGCATCCTTCCAAGGTTGTTTTCCCGCCAAAACTTGGTTACGCATATACTCCAAGTCTGCTGAATTCATATCTATTCCGGGATGTACAAACTTTTGGGCAGTTCCGCTACCGGTCACCAGCAAAAGCATAGTCACTATCAATAAAAATCGTATATTATGTCTCATGATATATTGGTTTATATAATAGAATAGACTAAAAAAACAAAATTAAGGGTAATCAGTTGGTAAGTCGAAGAACCTGAATTCAGCAACTTACCAACCTATCAATTCATCAATAGAACTTACATTTTATACCTTTTGACACTAACAGTCACCTCACTCGCAGAAGCCTTGTTAATATAAACATATGCTCTATATTTACCGTCAGCCGTCTCAACCCACGCACCGGCCTCTTCTTTTAATCCCAAGATATAGTTCGTACATTTAGACATATCGATTGTCTCAAAATCCAAATCATCAATAAATTTGCTGTATTGCAAGTCAGACAGTTGTCGATCTTGTAAGCCATAAACTTTGATCATCTTGGTATTATTGACAAAACCGGAAGGGAGTTCTGTTCCACCCATATATTCTTTTGGAGAAGAAGAAGTATAGAAGGCATGTGACAAATCCGATTTTTCACTATACGCATACATGATATCAATTTTCGCAGCCAACGAAGGGTTAGCCTGCAAATCTGCTTTTGAATAAATATGCACGGCCTCTCCCTCATTCAAGAATGAAAGATAACATTTATCATTAGTCACTGACAAATTTTTGGCCATATCCATTTTTGAAATCTTATACGGACCTAATTTGTATTCCGCAACTTGACCGTTACTGGCTTTAACCGAAAATGAAAACTGTACATCTTTGCCACGAGCTTCTTCCGGAATAATATAATAATAACGAAGAGTTGCCGCACAGGTATCAACAGTGAAGTCTATAACAGTTGTTGTCCCGTTCGTCTGTGAATCAGAACAAACTTTTACCGGAATATCCTGACCGGACGAATTGGTATAATACGAATTTGGATCAAAGTAAGTACCGGTAGCACCAGCAATGCTGCTCACAACCTGAGCGGACGACAGTTTCCCAAGTTCATTAGGAATAGCCATCGCATAGGCAAATTCTATTTCATTACCTACAATATTCGGTGCAACAGGCAGACTGCGTTTGATACAATCATTGCTTAATGCAGAGACCGGATCCTTCAATAACACAGGATCATCATCACATGCAACCAAAGTTAAAGCAAATGACAACAATACAAAATAATAATATTTCAGTTTCATACTTTTCATTTTTTATTATTGCAATGGTCTTTCTACTATAAGGAATATGTATTCCTTTTTAATTTCACGATTACCAGCGATAACAGTGAACCGTTTAGCCGTCGAAGGAAATGCCGACGGATTATTCACTATGCGCTCACTCAACTGATCCGACGGATTCCCGGACTTCCAATCACCTTCGATGAATTCCATATTCATTTTGGAACCGGAGAAATCCATCCACCCCGTAATTTTAGGAGCCAGTTTTGCATCTTCACAAAGAGATATACGCGGCCAAACATTATTAATCGGGGTACCAAATTTGACATACATGATAGCAACTTGAGCTGTTGTATCAACATAGGCATTACCCAACTTAATTGTTTGATGATCCGTATTATACAAATCAAAATTACTCACATAACATTCTGCTCTTGTCGTGATTAACAACCCGTCTTCATCTACCGGAAAATCTTCACATGATACAGCAATCAAGGCAATGAACAAAAACAAGCAAATTTTACTAATCATCTTTTTCATATCATCCAATTTTTTAATTACAACCATGGTGTATTCTGTGTCAAATTCGGATTCTTATTTCTTTCAGAAGGTGGAATCCGGAAAATATAGTTTCGCTGATAATTCAACAAGGAAGTATTATTAAAGACGGTCTGCCTCAAAGCACCGTGTGTATCATACATCCTGACTCCCGGAGACGTCTGCGGAGATAAGAATACTCGCTCAATGGAGCGCCAACGACGAAGGTCAAAGAACCGTTGCCCTTCTGCAAACAGTTCTACGATTCTCTCCTGCTCAATCGCATAAAAGAATGTCAATTTATCAACATATTTCTCAGGCTTTAAAGCCGGCAAATTACCACGATGCCGAACCCGGTTAACCACATCGAGTGCCAGCCCCCCATCACCTGTAGGACCATAAGCTTCATTTGCAGCCTCCGCATACATCAAATAAACATCGGCCAGACGCATTACCGGCATATGGTAATCACCATCCGAACGACCTTGTCCCGCATAATTACGGACAAACTTTCTCATAATGTAACCAGTCTGATCTCCATCGGCATTGATAGCCCCATACCCATCTACTGTACCTTTTAATGTCTTATATTGATATTTACGGATTTGGTCAAAAGAAAGATTTAACATAGTTACCATCGTTTCTCCATCCCACAATAACGTCGATTTCATACGATAATCACGATCTTTATAAGATTCCGGATTTAACGCAGAATTAACAGCAGTACGGGCATCTGCATCTGCCGGATTCCTCGGGATCAGTTTCTCGCAAAAATCACCGGTGACTGTAGACTGATAACGATTTGCCAATTCAGCACGTGGTTGTCCCCAGCCTTGGCTACCTTCCGTAGCACGTGTACCGAAATCTCTCATTAATTCTTCACCCTGTCCGGTTCCGGTTCCACCATGTGTAAAACCGACCATCAGTTCAGGATCTGTATTTGCCGTCGGCAAAAAGAGATAGAAATAATTAGGCAAGACTTCACACCCTCCCATTTCTCCCCAGTCACCAGGTTCACCGCTACGGAACAAGTTAATGCCCGATTCCTCGATCACTTTCTTAAAATCGGCGGCGGCATCTTTATAAGCTTGTACCGATTCAGACGCATTAGGCGTAAATGTGTCCAGTTCCGGCCAACCTCCATTAGGAGAGACGGGGGTATCCCACGGCCAAGAGGTACGGTTCCAGCAAGCCCAGAATAGTTGTAATTTACCACGGAATGCCAAAGCCCCCCATTTAGTAAAACGCCCTAATGCCACTGGTTTCGCCGGCAGTTTTTCCCAAGCATAAGTAAAGTCATCATAAATGTGCTGTTTAATTTCTGTAATAGAAGTACGTGAAATATTAGCAACCTCATCATTACTCTCTATTATCTTATCGAAATAAGGTACATCTCCCCACATAGAAATCAGACGGAAATAGGCCATTCCTCTCAGCATTTTAGCTTCGCCAATAAAGGCCTCCAATTTTACCTTGGATTCTTCCGTCTTTGCATCGGGAAGCATTTTTTCTATATTCTGAATAGCATAGTTGGCACGATTGACTGTCGCATAAGCATATTGATAGTAATTATCAAAACTACTTCCGTAGGTGGAAGAAGGATTGTTATAAGAACCGTTACGATAAGCGATGCTCCGGTCTCCGGTAGCCTGAGAAGTCCCGACATTCCCTCTGAACCTCAGGTATTCCGTATTTCCATCGAATACATAATCACGATTGAACATGGCTCGTGCCTGGCTATAAACACCATTGACAGCATATTCCGCATCGCTTTCAGTTTTCCAATACAAGGAAGAAGCCAGTTCTCCCCCCGGAGTCTGGTTCAATAAATTATCAACGCATGAAGAAAACATCAGATTAGCTCCAACAACACATGCGACCGTTAATATTTTAAATCTATTTTTTTTCATACCATTCCTGTTTAAAAACTAACATTAAGACCGATTGAGAAAGACCGATTGATCGGATACAAGTCACGAGCACTATTCTTCTTTTCAGGATCCAGCCCCGGATATTGCGTCACGGTAAACAAATTTTCGGCAGAAGCATAAATCCTCAAATTCGTCATCGAGATTTTGGACAAAAGTTTTTTCGGCAAATTATATCCTAACATGATATTTTTCATTCTAAGATAATTCATGTTATAGAGCCAATAACTATTATCGCTTCTGTCCGTGCTTGTTCCTAACCTTGGCCATTCCCCACCTCTATTCTCCAAAGACCAGGGTTCGGTCCAGTGATCCCAAGTGGAAGCATACCGCCTGTCGGCAAATGCCGTATTATTGAAATCTGTAAGCCAGAAATCCTTACGCCCTAAACCTCCATTAAACAACATGGATATATCAAATCCTTTCCAAGCAGCCTGCAGGGTAATGCCGTAAGTGGTTGTCGGACGATCCCGCTGGATATTCGGATAAGCTTTTTTATCCTTCCCATCAATTATACCATCTCCGTTCAAGTCTTTACGGATCACATCGCCCGGAGATAATCCCTGAGGCGTATTGTTATAAATATCCTGCCATGTTTGGGCTATACCATTGTTTTCATAAACATATAAGAAGTGGTAAGGCATATCCAAATAGACCCAACCGCGACTGAGGAACTCATTCCACTCTTTTAATACTGTACGGTTATAAGCCCCGTTCAAGTTGACAGAATATTCCACATTACCAATTTTGTCTTTCCACGTCAAGTTCAATTCCAAACCTCTATTCAGCAGATCACCGATATTAGCACGAGGAGCACTATATGCCCCAGTCAGATGGATTGACATTTGAGACGGACGATTCATGCCTGTACGCAAACGGTTATAAAAATCAATTTCCGTACGTAAACGATTATTCAAGAAGCCTAAATCCAAGCCCACATTAATATCAGTAGAAACTTCCCAAGAAAGATCTTTGTTGATCATTTTCTTGTTCACAAACCCTTTAACAACATCACTCGACATATAATTCATCGCTGTCAGAGTTTCCAACTGTTCGAAACGTCCTACTCCTGAATTGTCACCCAATTTTCCCCAAGAAGCACGAAGTTTACCACTCGATAACCAGGAGGAAAGATATTTTTTCAGGAACTCTTCTTCAGTGAAGCGCCAACCGACTGCAACAGTCGGGAAGAAACCATACTGGTGCCCTTTAATAAACTTTGAAGAACCATCCACACGGAAGCTGAATTCTAACAAATATTTATCATATGCACTATAATTCATACGACCGATATAGGATCTCAAACCTTCTGAAGCAGAACTTCCTGAATTACTTTGAACATTTGTCAGCGCAGAATTGATTTCACTGGTTGACGGATGAATACGATCGTTACGGGAAGCCCCTGTCGAACGAGTATGCCAATACTCTTCGCTATAAACAAACATTGCACCAATATTATGATTTTGCGCAATAGTCGTCTCATATTGCAAACGGCCGTTCAACTGAGTTTTGTAATTGGTAGTATTATTGTCGCTGACACCCACGTTGTCGGCAACATAGTAACGTCCAATATCCTTTCCCGTCTGAAAATCATAAGCAGCTCCGGTTGGAGTATCAGCTCTTTTCTGAAAATAGTTACTAAAGCTCAGAGCATAATCGACATGGGCAGTAAAGCCTTTAAAGACATTCCAGTCCAAATAAATACTTCCGTTCAATTGCTGACGAGTCTGCTTCGGATTGCGACTGTCAAAAAAAGCATACGGGTTATAAGCCTGAATATCTTCGCCATAAGCCATAACACCTCCATAACGACCAGTCACGGGATCATAAGGAGTTACACCCGCAACCGCATATTGCATATCACCACCTCCGGAATCGCTGGTATCGTTGTTTGTAATACCATCGGCATAACCACTATAAGTAAATTCAGACCAATTACCATCAAAACGAGCACCCACTTTCACATTATTGAACATATTATAGTCATAATTGAAACGAGTATTATAACGCTTAAAATCGTTTTTCATCTGAATGCCCTCTTTATCCATCATACCGATAGATATGTAAAAATTAGACTTGTCGTTTCCACCGGTTGCTGAAAGCGTATAGTTTTGAAGGGTACCGGTACGCATGAAGGTATCAAACCAATCAGTATTCGGATAGCGTAGCGGATCGATCATTCCTAACGCCATCCATTGATCGATCGTCCCATCTTTGAAATTATAGCTTTCCCGCTTTGTACCTGATGCTGCCCTAAACTGTTGCAATGTCAATGCACGTGGGTAATCATCCATAAAGTCATAAGAACGTGATGGTTTTTCTATCGCATAAGAGCCCGTAAAATTGATACTCGTCTTTCCCTTTTTACCAGTACGAGTTGTTATCAGAATAACCCCATTGGCAGCACGGGATCCATAAATAGAAGCAGATGCCGCATCTTTCAATACGGAAATACTCTCAACATCAGCCATATTGATACGATTGATATCGACATCCGGCATACCGTCAACAACTACTAACGGACTGGTATTGTTTACCGTACCCATACCACGAATCATCAAAGAGGCATTATCATTACCCGCCATACTGGTCGTTTGGGAAACCTGTAAACCAGGTACCAAACCGGAAAGTCCGGAAGACACATTGGATATTGAACGGCTTGATATTTTTTCATCAATATTGACTGCGGCTACCGCTCCAACCAAATTAACCTTTTTTTGAGTGCCATAACCAACAACGACAACTTCTTCAATTGCCTGAGAATCTTCTTTCAATGTCACATCAATTTCTGATTGTCCCTTGACCGGAATCTCAATGGAAGTATATCCAATATAAGAAATAATCAAAACCGCATTTTCAGGAACATCCAAGCTGTACCGCCCATTTATGTCAGTGATCGTACCCGTCCCATTATCTCCCTTAAGTACGACATTAGCTCCTATGACAGGTTCACCTGTTTGATCCTTTATAATACCGGTAATTCGTTTATTCGCCTGGTATTTTTCATTTTTTGAAGGGATAGCTGATTCAGTCAGGATAATGTCTTTATCTACGACCTTATAAGCGATATTACTATTTTTAAACAAGATATCTAATACTGTAAAGATATCCTTGTTATCTACGGCAAGCGTTACTTTACGATCGACATTAACCAACTTGCTATTATAGAAAAAATGATACTCTGATTTATTTTCTATAACGTTTAACACCTCTGCTATACTCTTCTTCTCTGCATTAATAGACAGTATCGTATTTGAGGCATAAGAGCCTGACGCAAATACTGCTCCTGTGCAGAAGAACAGAAATAAAAAAATAAAATTAAATACTCGATATATACCAGATTTTATAAAATCTGGTATTGGATCACTGTGATCCAATCGACCATCATTATTTTTAGTCATACTTGTAATTATTGATTTAAGATTAAATTAAATCTGGACAACCAGATTATTAATTAATTTGACGAGAAAAATCCATATTTATTTTTCTGCCGTTTTCTCATTCATTATTAGTTCATTTATTCCATAAGCATTAAATTTAAGTTAAACATCATATTCTTATTTTATCCTGCGAAGCACAATCTGTTCACGCTGTGCGGACAGACTGTCATCCATTTCCATCCGTTTTATCGAATAATCAATCCGAGAAGAAATCCTAAGATAATCTAAAATCTGCGATAATTGCCGATTATTAAAAGTACCAGTAAAGCGGTACGAGTCAAGAACCGGATCCATCACATTAAAATCGACATTATAAAAATTAGCCAAACATCTCAAGACTTCAGGTAAAGGTGTTTCTTTAAATACCAAACGTCCCTCCTTCCAAGCAATCTCACTTTCAACATCAACATTTATAACTTCCAAGGTCTTATCGGTTAAATCATAAACAGCTTTTTCCGACGGATACAAATTTCTTTCATTTGTTTTACCCTTATCTTCTTTCACTACTATATTTACAGATCCGGAGACCAAGGTCGTTTGTACAACATTCTCTTTCTCATAAGCCCGAATATTAAATTCTGTTCCGAGCACCTTCACCCTCAAACGATCATGAGATACACTCACAATAAACGGATGCGCCGGATCATGTTTTACTGAAAAATAAGCCTCACCGACAAGTGTCACCCTCCTTTCCTCTGCATCATATGAAGAAGGATAAGAAAGCGTACTACCCGAATTCAAATAGGCAATCGAACCATCCGGCAAATCAAGACTTGTCCTCACACCTCTATTCGCACAGACCGTTATTTGCTGCGGAGCCAATACAGAAGACTTCCGCAACAAAAATGAAATAGCTGTCGATATTACCAATAGCCCAACAAAACACGCTGCAACAATAGAAATCTCGTACAACCTTATCTTTTTCTTACGTTTATCTATACGCTTTTGGACCTTCTTGTAAGCCTCAATAGAATTTCGGGAAAGAATCCGTTCACTTGTTTGAGAAATATAAAAAATACGGGCTGCCTGTAATACGGTTTTCTCATTTTCTTCTGAAATCTGCATCCAATCCTCCACACGCTTTCTTTCCTCTCCAGTCGTCAAACCTCTAAAGTATTTGAAGAGCAAAGCAGTATCAAGACTTATTCCATCCATATGTTCTTTTCCAATTCCCATTTTATATATGACAAACTCGTACAGACTATACCCTAAACAAAAAATACATTTTTATATAGAAAATTGATTTCAATGATACTTTTACTAAAGTTTCCAGGAAAGAATCTACTCACAAATTCAAAATAGTTTTATTATTTTTTACCTTTGCGCAAAGAGATAAAAAATCTAAATGTAAAGGGCATGGACGATAATAACTTAATAACCTTACTACAACAAGGAGACCGGAATGCTTACAAGCAGCTGTTTATCAAGTATTACTCCCCCCTTTGCGAATATGCATCCCAATATATTTCTGATGATGATTCTGAAGAGCTTGTGCAGGAGTTAATGCTTTTTCTTTGGGAGACACGGGAAAATCTTGTAATTGAGACGTCTTTGAAATCCTATCTGTTTATCTCCACCAAGCATCGTTGCCTCAATGCGATCAGGAAAAACCAGTACCACGAACGTATCCATAACCAGATATATGAGAAAATAAAAGACCAGTTTGAAGATCCGGACTACTATTTCGTGAATGAACTGACAGAAAACATACAGAAAGCGATCGAGAACCTACCCGAAACCTATCGGGAAACATTTGCCATGAGCCGATTCGGGGAAAAGACGAATGTGCAGATTGCCGAGAAACTCGGAATATCGGTAAAAACCGTCGAATACAGAATATCGCAGGCACTTAAGATACTTCGTTTTAAATTGAAAGATTATCTTCCGCTTCTGATAAATATCTTAGGCTAAAAGCATATTGACAAAATGTTACCATCATAACATTAGTTACGACTAATAACCATAAGTAAATAGAAATACTATAGCGGATAATATTTTTAACACTTCATATGGATGGCAAGAGAAGGAAAACAATACTAATCTGTAAGGCACAACGCATTCGTTAATAAATCAAAATCAAACCAAAGCTTATTAAACTTACGGAAAACTTCCGTGTCTATCTTTTCGTACTTAATATCAGATAAGATAAAATAAAAGTTATGAAATCGGGAAGGTATTTTTTTATTCTGTTTTTAATTCTATTGATTATGCCTGCATATGCGCAAAAAGGTGTAGACATCACCGGAACGGTGATTGAGGAAGGGACCAATGAACCGATCGAACAGGCTACAGTTCGTTTGTTAAGTGTCAAAGACAGCTCCATGATCGGAGGTGTCGCCACATCGCGCAACGGAAGTTTCATGCTCAAGAACATCAAGAACGGCAGTTATCTACTGCACGTGTCGTTTGTCGGGTTCGATCCGCTCTATCAACCCCTGCGTGTTACGGGGAAAACCAATCCGGTCAAGTTGGGCAAACTCGCGCTTACCGACGGGGCAATTCAATTGGGCGAAGCTGTCGTGATCGGGAAAGCACCGGAAGTAACCGTACGCAACGATACGATGGAGTACAATGCCGATTCCTATAAAACCACGGAAGGCTCCATGCTGGAAGACCTGCTGAAAAAAATGCCCGGTGTGGAAGTGGATAGCGAAGGAAAGATCACCGTCAACGGGAAAGAGATCAAAAAGGTGCTGATTGACGGAAAAGAGTTCTTCTCCGACGATCCCAAGGTGGCCTCCAAGAATCTACCATCGAAAATGATCGACAAAGTGCAAGTGTTGGACAAACTGAGCGATATGGCCAAAATGACTGGATTTGACGACGGAGAAGAGGAAACTGTCATCAACCTGACTGTCAAGCCCGGCATGAAGCAGGGCTGGTTCGGAAACGCTTTTGCCGGTTACGGTAGCGAAGACCGGTACGAAGGGAACTTCATGGTAAACCGCTTCATCAACAACGATCAGCTGACCTTGATGGGAGGTATCAACAACACGAATAATATGGGATTTTCAGACCTTGCCTCCAGTATGTTCTCTGGGATGGGCGGACCGCGTGGACGTCGGGGCGGAGGAGCCGGCAACGGGATCACAACATCCGGCAATATCGGCCTGAACTTCAGTAAAGAATTTAATCCGAAGTTGACGGTCGGGGGCAACCTCCGTTATTCTCATTCCGACAACGACGCGATCAGCAAGAGCAACCGACAGAATATCCTACCGGGCGACAGCACTTCTTTCTACAACGAAAACAACAGCAGCAACACGCGCAGCGACAATGTAGCAGCCGACCTCCGTATGGAATGGAAACCTGACTCGCTCACCCAGATCATATTCCGTCCGAGTTTCAGTTACAGTAACAGCCATAGCCGTGAAGGGAGCACCTTCAACACGCTGAGCGGAAACCGTGACACGGTCAACATCGGTGAATCCGATTATCTCTCCGACGGAAGCGGCTACAAACTCAATGCCCGCCTGGAGTTCAGCCGCAAACTGAACAGTGAAGGACGTGTTTTCAGCGGATCTCTATCAGGAGGACTAAGCGATTCCTATAATAAGGGACTGAACTATTCGAACACCGAATATCTAATGATGGCTGACGGGATGGACAACGAACTGGTGGATCAACGCTTCCGCTACGACAACAAAGGGTTCAACTACCGGGCTTACCTGTCCTGGGTAGAACCGATCGGCCACAACAACTTCATTCAAGCAACCTACAGCATCCGGCAAAACAAACAGGAATCTCTGAAAAACTCTTATACCCGTGAAGAAGGAAGCGAAGATTACAACTTGTTGGACACGGCTTACAGCAAAAGCTACCGCAACAACTTCATCAACCAGCAGGTCAGCCTCGCCTTCAAAGCTATCCGGGAAAAATATGACTATACGGTCGGTTTGACGGTAGACCCGTCCCATAGTACGAGCGAGAACTTCGTGGGCGATACGGTTCTCTCCAAATTGTCGCGCAACGTGGTGAACCTTTCACCGATGGTTCGCTTCAACTACAAATTCGACAAACGCACGAACCTTCGCATCAACTATCGCGGACGTACCAGCCAACCCAGCATGACACAGTTGCAGCCGGTGGCAGACATCTCCGACCCGCTGAATACGACGATGGGTAACCCGGACCTGAAACCGACTTACACAAACGACCTGTTCATCCGTTTCCAGAAATTTGTGCCGGACAAGCAAACAGCCTTGATGGTAATGTTGAATTTCGACTATGTGATCAACGATATCGTCAACAAGTCCGTCTATGTCGGCAATACCGGTAAAAAGATGACGACCTACGACAACGTAAACGGGAACTACAATGGGAACATTCGCGTCCTGTTCAACACGCCGCTCAAAAACCGCAGATTCTCGATCAACTCCATGACAATGGCCTCATACGCCAACAAGAATGGTTTTATCAACGACGAAAAGAACACGAACAAGAACCTGACTCTGGTGGAACGCGCCGGTATCGATTTCCGTTCCGACTATCTGGATCTCGGACTGAACGGTAACATCCGTTACAACGGAACACAAAACTCACTCCAGGGACAGAGCGAACTGAACACCTTCAACTACGGTGTGGGTGGAACGACAACGATCTATCTTCCACTCGATTTCAAAGTGGAAAGTGATATCAACTGGTCGACAAACTCCGGCTATTCAGACGGTTTCAAACAGAACGAAGTGTTATGGAACGCCTCTGCTTCCAAATCATTCTTGAAAGGGAACCAAGCGACACTCCGTTTCAAAATATACGATATACTGAAACAACGCAGCAACATATCCCGCAGCGTAACCGCCAGCTATACACAGGACTCCGAATACAACACACTGGGTAGTTACTTCATGGTGCACTTCATCTACCGCTTTAGTATCTTCAAAGGGGGAGCCAGCATGAACGATGTGTCCGGACCTGGCGGAAGAGGGCCGAGACATGGCGGTCCGATGGGGCCGCCTCCGGGTGGAAGATTCTAATGATTTATCCGTTACTTTTGGCTTGATCCAAAAGTAACCAAAAGATCAAGGCTGAACCGTCTGGGCTACTCCTGTCCGCTTAGGCCTTTCATAGAAAGCTACGCTTTCTCTTAGGATGGCCGATACTGCCTGCTACATAGATGTCGGTATCGGCCATCCCCAAAGAGCCGTCAGGCTCTATCTTCGGCCTAAGCTGGCGAGCGTTAAGCGAAGTGACCGGAGTGAGCGCCCGGAGTGTCTGCTGTTTGAGCGAAGCGAGTTTCAGACGCGACAGCGAACGAAGGAAACGGAGTAGCGAGGCAGGTTCGGCCTTGAACTTTTGGTTACTTTTCTTTCAAGAGAAAAGTGACAGATAGAACCTTTTGATCAGCGAAGGCTCCAATATAGCCGGGTAAATCAAACCGTAAAGCGCTCCGTAGAAGTGGGCGTTATGATTGACATTATCCCCCGCCTTTCTTGCCATATACTGGCAATAGGCCAGGTAGATCACACCAAAGACAATCCCAGGAACCGGCAGTACGGCAAAAAACAAAATCTTGCCCCACGGGTCCAGGAAGATGGAAGTGAACAAGACAGCCGATACAGCTCCCGAAGCACCTATCGAAACATAGTAAGGATCATTACGCCGGCGGATCAGATCATACAGTGAAGCAGCAACCATCCCGCCAAAATATAATCCCAGATAGCCACCTGTACCGAGTCCCAAATAACCGAAAGCACTTTCCATATATGTCCCGAATGACCAGAAAGTAAACATATTCACAAGTAAGTGTGTCATGTCGGCATGCACGAAACCATGCGTAATCAATCGATACCATTCCCGGTTATGAACGGTACAATACGGTATGAAGGCCAACTTCCGAAACAACTCATGGTTGCCGAAACAAATATAGGACACGACAACCGTGACCCCGATAATAACATAAGTAATCATAATCTATTCTATATTAATGACGTCAAATGTAGTAAAGATTGAACAATGTTTCCCCTATATGGTTTACAAAAACAAAGCTTCCGCATTTGCTATTTCCGTTTTAGCTTCCTATCTTTACAAATTACAACATATTGACAGATATAAAAAACATCCGAAATGCTGGCACTCATACACATACAATGGATAGTGGGTATAATATTCATCATATTATACTGCGTCACCATTCTTGGGCTAGTGTTGGTTATCATCACGGAGAACCGGAATCCGTTGAAAACGATTCCCTGGGTGATCGTGTTACTACTCGCCCCCGGTATCGGGCTCCTGTTCTATTTCTTCTTCGGGCAGGATAACCGGAAGCAACGGATTATCTCCCGACGCACCTATAAGCGTATCATGAAACGGCCGCAGGAAGGGAAACTCCCACAAGATGCCTGTTCCGTTCCGGCCCCCTACCAGCCATTGGTCACACTGTTGACAAACAGCAACCAATCGTCCCTGCTCTACGGAAGCGACATCACGATCTATACGAACGGGACAGACAAGTTTCACGACCTTTTGCAAGAGATTGCCAAAGCAACCCATCATATTCACATCCAATATTACATCTTCTGCGACGACGAGGTCGGAAACAAGGTCAAAAAACTGCTGATCGAGAAAGCCAAAGAAGGAGTAGAAGTCCGTGTCCTTTACGACGATGTGGGCTGCTGGAACGTGAAAGACAAGTTCTTCAAGGAAATGTCGGATGCCGGCATCGAAGTCCATGCTTTCCTGAAAGTGGCGTTTCCAGTCTTCACCAGCAAAGTAAACTACCGGAACCACCGGAAGATCGTGGTCATAGACGGCAAAGTCGGTTTTATGGGTGGCATGAACATTGCAGACCGCTACACGAAAGGGACCAGCTGGGGGACATGGAGAGACACGCACTTCAAGATCATCGGAAAGGGAGTACACGGCTTACAGGCCGCATTCCTTATCGATTGGTATGTGGTCAGCAAGAAACTCCTGAACGAAAAGATCTATTATCCGCCGCTTCCGGTCTATTCGGATGATAACATCATGCAGATCTGTACCAGCGGCCCCGTCGGGCAATGGCGTACACTCTTGCAAGCAGCCATCTTCACGGTTGCCAACGCCAAGAAATATGTATTTATCCAGACTCCTTACTTCCTTCCGACCGAAGGATTGAACCAAGCTTTGCAGATAGCGGCTTTAGGAGGCGTCGACGTGCGGTTGATGCTTCCCAAGCGTTCGGACACACGTACGGCGAACATGGCGACTCACTCTTTCATTGATGAAATGGTAAAGGCGGGCGTCAAGGTCTATTTCTATAAACCGGGATTCCTTCACTCGAAACTGATGGTGGCAGACGACGAACTGACCTGCATCGGTTCCGCCAATATGGACTTCCGCAGCTTCGAGCATAATTTCGAGATCAACGCATTTGTCTACCAGCCCTCGTTTGCCCAACAGATGAGAAAAGTATTCCTGCACGACATGCATAGTTGCGAAAGACTGGTGCCGTCACGCTGGCTGAAACGCCCGCTCAAACAACGTATAGCCGAATCGTTTATGCGTCTGTTTTCTCCTCTTCTTTAATAAAGATGGAAAAGTTCACCGAACCGTAGACGCGGTGCTGGTAGAAATAGGGCAACTCGGAGAAATCATTTGTCTTCGGATGTTCCATCACGAAGATGCCTCCGTCCCGCAGCAGATCGCGTTTGAAGACAAGTTCCGGCACTTCGGGCAATTCTTTCAAGGCATAAGGGGGATCGGCAAAGATGAAATCAAAACCTTGGGCCGAAGCCGAATGGAGATAACGGAAGACATCGCCGCGAATCAGTGTCAGCGAATCCGTTTTCAACTCTTTGGCGACTTTGGCGATAAAGGAGGCATGTGCATTATTCTTTTCGACAGCCGTCACGCTCCGGCATTCGCGCGAAAGCAGTTCGAAAGAAATGCTTCCCGTCCCTGCAAACAGATCGAGCGCATCCACCCCCTCAAAATCGATATGATTGGAGATCACATTGAAGATATTTTCCTTCGCAAAGTCCGTCGTCGGACGGGCGCTGAAGGTAGACGGGACATCAAAACGTCGCCGTCCGTATATTCCACTTATAATTCGCATAATGATAGAGCTATAAGATCCAACGGAGCCTGCAACACCTCCGACCCCATCAAATAGGCTTCGGAAGGGATCTCCAGCGGATCGATATATTGTAAATAATTCCGCAACGTATTCGTTATATCATTTCGCAAGGGCACATCGCCGAAAAGACGCAACTGGTCTTTCTGTTGATCCATTCCGACCTGTTTCCATACATATAATATATAATACAAAATATCGTCCGTATGTTCATACTCGAACGAGTTCACAAAAAGCAGGTTTCCCTGCGCATAGCACGCCACATCCATCCTCCGCCGATGCAACACGACATATAGCTGGCGGGGCAAGCGCGCACGGCTCTGCTTCTTCCACAGCGAAAGCAACGGACCGACATGATGGACAAAACGAGGATTGACAAGCGAACGGGAACAGAACTCATACACATCCTCATCCACTCCGAATACCAGTTCCGCCGGTTCGTCTTTCAGTTCATTGCTCAGGCAACGCCCTTCGGGAGAAGAGAATGTGAACGCCAGCAGTTCCGCCTTCTGCTTTTCCTGGAAAACAGCAGCCGGCACAAGCGTATACTGGGAAGTGACACACACCACATTGACCTGCTTGTAGAACCAGGTCAGGAAATCATTTTCGAAGAAACATTCTTTCAGAGAAGAGATATAAGGCCTTGTCCGGTCGAATTCGACGTCTCTATAAAAGAAACTCTCGCTCACCGAAGGACTGTATGCGGAAAAAGAAAGTCCACCCGACCGAAGCCGGATGGACATTATGTAATTTTCCGAATGATCAGCTGTTAACTTATCAGACAAGTTTATAGCCATAGGCTGTATTAATCTTCCCAGTTACCTGCGTTGTTATTGATTTCTTCGACAGAACCTACACGCAGACCGGCATATTTACCCATCTTGCTGGCTTTATCTTTCAGGTTATACACTTCTTGCTTGTTCAAGTCACCCAGATAGTCATCATACAGAACACCGCACTGGAATACTTTTACCGTATAACCCGAACCTGAAGTCAAAGTAGCCGTATCCATCGTAAACTGTACGTTCGCACCCGGCACGTTACGCAAATCGTCTACATTATAACCTTTGCCGAACAATGTATCAACAGCTGTCACCCAAACAGTATCACGTCTGATCAAGCCTTTCTTAACGGCTTCTTTCTCAGTCATACCCTTTTCGAGCTGTTCGTCAGTCAATACACCTTCCTTGATAAGGAACGGCAATTTTTCATCTTTTAAAAACTTACTCAGTTCATCAAAATTGGCTGCATGCACCTTGTGGATGTTCTTGTACTCAATCTGTGCTTTACGGATATCGATCAAACGAGCTTTGATCAAATTTTCACGACGATCCCTCTCATCCTTAAATTCGATCGGACCCATAATACTTCTGTAACACATGTACGCAAGCAGTACTACTGCCACAGCCAATAAAATCTTTAATGTAACTTTCATGGTTTATATTGTTTTTTGAATTTATTTCGTTCGGCAAATTTAAAAAAGAATATTTAATACACTACCTTTATCGCGAAAATTATTACAATCAAAATGATAAATAGTTATTTAAGCCGCCAAATTACACAAAATTTTCCATATGATCCGACCGAAGACCAGGTTTTGGCATTAAATCTCCTATCCAATTTCCTGCTTTCGGAAGAATCGGATTCGCTTTTACTGCTGAAGGGATATGCAGGAACCGGTAAAACATCTTTGGTCGGAGCCTTGGTCAAGACGATGGCAGAGCTAAAACAAAAAAGCATCTTGCTCGCCCCTACCGGACGGGCGGCAAAGGTATTTTCCGGCTATGCCGGACAGAAAGCATTTACGATACACAAGAAGATATATCGCCAGAAAGCCTTTTCCAACGAACCGACAGGTTTTCATCCGGCTGATAACTTGCATAAAGACACGCTATTTATCGTAGACGAAGCGTCCATGATAGCCAATGAAGGACTAGACTCGTTTGTTTTCGGAACCGGACGCCTGCTGGACGACCTGGTCCAATATGTCTATTCCGGAGAAAACTGCCGCCTGATCCTGATGGGCGATGTGGCACAGTTACCCCCCGTCATGCAAACCGAAAGCCCGGCTCTCAATCCGGAAACATTGCGGGGATATAATTTAAAGGTGCAGGAAATCACCCTCACCCAGGTTGTCCGCCAAAGCGAAAACTCCGGGATCTTGTTCAATGCGACCCGCCTTCGGGACGCCTTACGAAACGGGACGGTCGAGATTTTCCCCAAACTAAGGCTGAAAGGCTTCACCGATTTCAGAAAGGTAAACGGAGACGAACTCATCGAAGAAATCTCCTCGGCCTACAGTCGGGACGGGATCGAAGAGACCATGATTATTTCACGCTCCAACAAGCGGGCTACCCTATATAATAATGGTATCCGCAACCGCATCCTATACCGTGAAGAAGAACTTTCGTCCGGCGACCGGCTGATGATTGCCAAGAATAACTACTTCTGGACTGCCGGCAATAAGGAGATGGACTTCATAGCTAATGGCGAAATCATACAGGTGTTACGTGTACGAAGGACTTACGAGCTCTACGGTTTCCGTTTTGCCGACGTATCGGTCCGTTTCCAGGACTACGATCTCGAAACGGATGTCAAAATTCTCCTCGACACCTTACAGACAGCAGCTCCCGCACTGCCGAAAGATCTTAATGACAAGCTTTTCTATACCATTCTCGAAGATTACGACGATGTCCCGACAAAGGCAGGAAAGATGAAAAAAATGAAAGCAGATCCTCATTACAACGTCTTGCAAGTCAAATATGCCTATGCCGTCACCTGCCACAAGGCACAGGGCGGCCAATGGATGAACGTCTTTCTGGATATCGGCTATATCACGGAAGAAATGCTTGGAGAAGACTTCTACCGTTGGCTTTACACCGCCTTTACACGTGCGACCCACCGGCTCTATCTGGTGAATCTGCCGGAGGAATTCGAAGAATATGCCTCGTCCTGATTTAGGTTGGCCATGCCTCTCCGGTTTCGCATCCATATATTTAAGTAAAAGACAAAGAAGCAACAATATCAATTAATAAACAAATACACAGCTATTAACAGCAATTACTACCACTCCTTTGCTTTTCGCCCTTAGTCGAAAAGGTTTTTGACCAGTGTCGAAAGGGCTTTTGACCAAGGGCGAAAAGGTTTTCGACTAAGGGCAAAAGGTCTATGAGCAGGCGGTATGACAACAGTAGCATGGCGATTGTCACTTAAATAGAGCCTTTCGGGGACGACTTGATCTCTGATAATGGAGCATTTCGGAGCGGTTGTCCTAACTTCACAATAAAAGGAATAACAATATTTCATACAATAAATACGTTACATATATAAGAAATACCTATTTTTGTTGCAATATAAACGAAAACTTGCTTGTAAGTTTTCATGAATGGAAAAAGGAATGGCGAATAAAGAAAAAATAGATTACCTGCTTCTGGATATCCGGGAGCTTGAAACATTGGTTGCCGGCATGCGGGATGCAGAAGTGTATCCGGTGTCTTTTTTCGGCCAGACTTTCGACCTCACCCATAAGATTCTGAAGGACCTACATGCTTTGGAAACGGCCCAGATCGAAATGCTGCGTAAACAGATGGAAGAGCATCAGGCTCTGATCCAGTCTATTCCCCCATCGGTTGCCACTCCGGTACAAACAGTACAGGAAGCTTCGATTACAGCCCCGGCTCCGATTCCGGCCGAACCGGAGCCAGTCATCCAAGAGCAGGAAATCAGACAGGAGCTTCCTGCAGAACAAGGATTATCGGCCGGACCGGAGCCAATCCCCGTTGAAGAGCCGGAGACTCCGGCAGTGGAAACATCCGGCAAAGTGATCCCCGCAGAGCGTCCCGGATTATTCCTCAACGACCTGTTGGAAAAGAAAAATTTTTCGGATTTCCGAAAGGCATTCAGCCTGAACGATCGTTTCCGTTTCCGCCGCGAGCTGTTCGGAGGTGATGAGGCACGGATGAACAAAGTAATCAATGACCTGAACGATCTTCATTCGTATGAAGACTCGGTCACATATTTGAATAACGAATTAAAGTGGAATATAGAGGATGAAGCGGTAGCAGACTTTATCAAGCTGCTTGAAAAACGCTTCCTCTAAGCAATGTGACAATGGACAATTGACAATGTATTTGTCTTTGTCTTTTTAATTGTCAATCGTCAATTATCAATTAAAAAGTGCTATGGCAAAATTAACAGTAGTACCCACTCCCGTCGGAAATCTGGAAGATATGACGTTCCGGGCAATCCGCGTGCTGAAAGAGGCCGATCTCATTCTGGCGGAAGACACGCGTACTACAGGTATCCTGCTCAAACATTTCGAAATACAAAACAGGATGCAGTCGCACCATAAGTTCAACGAGCATAAAACGGTCGAACAAGTGGCAGCCCGTATCAAGGCGGGCGAGAATATAGCATTGGTATCGGATGCCGGTACTCCCGCGATATCCGATCCGGGATTCATGTTAGTGCGTGAATGTGTACGTCAGGGTGTAGAAGTGGAATGCCTGCCGGGAGCCACGGCTTTCGTCCCGGCATTAGTTGCTTCGGGGCTGCCCAACGAGAAATTTTGCTTCGAAGGCTTTCTTCCCCAGAAGAAGGGAAGACAGACGCGCTTGAAAGAGCTCTCGACGGAATATCGCACCATCATCTTCTATGAGTCACCTTTCCGGCTGGTCAAGACATTGACACAACTAGCCGAGTTTTTCGGGAATGACCGCCCTGTTTCCGTATCACGTGAAATATCGAAGATACACGAAGAAACCGTACGCGGCACGCTCGAAGAAGTTATCGCTCACTTCACCGTGAACGAACCGAAAGGTGAAATTGTTATAGTATTAGCAGGCTTAAAAGATAAAAAGGACAAAGAGACAGGAACAGAAGTTTAACGTAACAACAGAAAGAACATGAAGAAAGTATTAATTGCAACAACGATTTGCACAGCCATGCTGGCCTCCTGCGGACAGAATTCAGCAGAATATAAGAAGCTGAAAGCAGAAAACGACTCTCTGAGAATCGAAAACACCAAAAGCAATGCCGAGATGGATGAAATCCTCGGAACCCTCAATGACGTAGAGGCTGACATCCAGTCTATTCGTGATGCAGAAAATTATCTCAACATACAGCAACAAAAGGGAGATCTGAATAAGAGTAATCGCGAACAGATCAAAGAAAACATGCAGTTGATCAGCGAAACACTGAAAAAGAACAAACAGCAGATCAGCGAACTGGAAGAGAAACTGAAAAAGAGCGGAATCCAATCCTCGGCTTTGAGGAAAACAATCAGCCGCCTTTCTTCCGAACTTGACCAGAAAGCCAATATGATTGTCACGCTACAGGAAGATCTGGCAAAGAAGAATGTTCGTATCCAGGAATTAGACGAAATGGTTGCTTCTTTGAACGAAGACGTGGAAGACTTGTCCACTACAACTGCGGCCCAGTCCGAGAAGTTGCAAGAACAGGACAAACAACTTCATACTGCTTATTATTGCTTCGGCACGGCGAAAGAACTGAAAGACCAAAAAATCCTTTCCGGTGGCGGCTTGTTTGCCAAATCCAAAGTATTGCAGAGCGGCTTCAATAAAGATTATTTCATTTCTATCGATATCCGCGAAGTGAAGGAAATCCCGCTGTTCGCAGGCAAGGCAAAGCTGAAATCCAATCACCCGGAAGGTTCTTACGAATTTGTGAAGGACGAGGACGGCAATATGACATTGAAGATCACGGACGAAAAAGCGTTCTGGAGCCTTGGCAAGTATTTGGTGATTGAAGTAGGATGATGAAATACAAAAGTCTTTTTATTGATTTGGACGATACCCTTTGGGACACGTACCATAATAATAAGGAATGCCTCGAAGAAGTATATACCGCTCACCACTTTGACCGGTATTATGCCTCCTTCGAGGCTTTTTTCGAGATCTACTGGCCACACAACAACCTGCTATGGGAACAGTACCGCAACAATGAAATAGACCGCCAGACATTGATCATCGAACGTTTTCGCTATATGCTCCGCCCGTTAGGGATAGAAGACACAAAATCGGTACTGGCGATCAACAACGATTTCCTGCAACGAACAACCCGTAAAACACGCCTAGTACCGGGAGCAATCGAGCTATTGGAATACCTGCGTCCCTCCTATCGCATGTATATCCTGTCCAATGGTTTCCGGGAAGTCCAATTCAAAAAGCTCTGCAATTCCGGTCTGGCCCCCTATTTCAAAAGGATGATCCTATCTGAAGATGCCTGCATCCAGAAACCTCATAAGGAGATTTTCGATTTCGCCCTTAAAAATACCAACTCCCGCCGAAGCGAAAGCCTGATGATCGGCGACAGTTGGGAAGCCGACATTATCGGTGCCCACAATTCCAAAATCGACCAGCTATGGCTGAATCCGAAAGGGCTGCCGGCAAAAGAATTCATACCGACTTACACGGTTGGAAGCTTGGAGGAGATCAAACGGATCTTATGACTTACACCTAAAAGAAAAGGAACCGGAAAAGCCGTCTTCCTGCCCTTTCCGATTCCTTCCCTCTCTTCAGGATGCCTCCTGTCAAAAATTATAATGGAAACCGATGCTGATATTTTCCGTGTCGAAGTTCACACCTCCAAAATCAGAAGTTCCGTTGTACGAATCGCTATAACCAAGAAATCCGACTTTAGTGACAAAAGATATATGTTCCGTCGCTTTCAAAGAAAGTCCCGGACGCAATCCCAACCGGAAACCGGTATCACCGTCACCGGCAGCAATCCCAATCGTCCCATCGACAAACAATCCCACAATACCCGTCTTATAAAACGTATAGCGAGCATACGGAGCAAACTGGAAACGGTTATAATCATCGTAATGCGTATAACCGATTTCACCCCCCACGGCCCATTGGTCAGTCAAATGACATCCCACTTCCGGTGAGATCTGGAAAACAAACTCACTATCTTCACTACCGACTGTAAAACCACCGCCAATATACACCTCCTGTGCACCGACCGAGCAAATCGCCATAAAGGCAATCATGCATGAAACAAATAACTTCTTCATTTTACTTTATTATATATAAATATTATTAGAACTCTGAGGTAAAATGGAATTTGATATCGGGGAAATCCTGCTGTGCCATCATCAACACATAGCTGGAATCGGCCAGATAGACATCGCGGCCCTCTTTGTCGAGCGCCATATATTGAGCTTTACGGCGTTTGAAGTTTTCAAGAGCGGCAGCATTGTCGCTTTCTATCCAGCAAGCCTTATAGAGGCTGATCGGTTCCCACTTACACTGTGCGCCGTATTCGTGGAGCAAGCGGTACTGGATCACTTCGAACTGCAATTGTCCGACCGTACCGATAATCTTACGTCCGTTGAACTGGTTGGTAAAAAGCTGGGCGACGCCTTCATCCATCAACTGCTCGATGCCCTTGTTCAACTGCTTGGCCTTCATAGGATCGGCATTCTCGATATATTTGAACATTTCAGGAGAGAAACTCGGCAATCCTTTGAAATGAAGTTCTTCACCGGAAGTCAGCGTATCACCGATCTTGAAGTTTCCGGTATCAGGCAAACCGATGATATCGCCGGCAAAAGCCTCGTCCACCACTTCCTTCTTCTGCGCCATGAAAGCTGTAGGACTGCTGAAACGCATCATCTTTCCGAAACGGACATGCTTGTAGTTGGCATTACGTTCGAAACGTCCGGAACAAATCTTCACGAAAGCAATACAACTGCGATGGTTAGGGTCCATATTGGCATGGATCTTGAAAACGAAGCCGGAGAAAGCATCCTCTTCCGGATCGACCACCCGTTCCACAGCCGATACAGGACGGGGAGAAGGAGCGATATTGATAAAGCAATCCAGCAACTCTTTTACCCCGAAGTTATTCAAGGCAGAACCAAAAAACACGGGAGCAATATCTCCTTTCAGATAAGTATCGACATCGAATTCAGGATAAACCCCTTCTATCAGTTCGATATCGGAACGGAGCTTTTCTGCCTGTCCGGCATCGATATAGTTTTCAAGTTCCGGGCTGTTGATATCCTTAAATTCCACATTCTCCGTCACATATTGCTTACTCGGAGTATAGAGATTCAGTTTCTGTTCATATATATTATAGACGCCACGGAACCGCTGTCCCATGTCGATCGGCCAGCTCAGCGGGCGCACATTGATATGCAGCTCCTCTTCGATCTCGTCCAGCAAGTCGAACGGGTCCTTACCGTCGCGGTCCATCTTATTGACAAACACGATCACGGGAGTCTTACGCATACGGCAGACTTCCATCAACTTACGGGTCTGGGCTTCCACACCTTTTGCGGTATCGATCACGATAATAACGCTATCCACAGCCGTCAGCGTACGAAACGTATCTTCAGCGAAATCCTGGTGGCCGGGCGTATCGAGGATATTGATTTTATGGCCGGAATAATCGAAAGCCATCACGGAGGTTGCGACGGAGATTCCACGCTGCTTTTCAATTTCCATCCAGTCGGAGGTAGCTGTCTTCTTGATCTTGTTAGACTTTACGGCTCCTGCCACATGAATGGCACCTCCAAAGAGCAACAGTTTTTCGGTAAGAGTCGTCTTACCAGCATCCGGGTGGCTGATAATAGCAAACGTTCTTCTTCTCTCAATCTCTTCTGAATACTGACTCATTGTTATTTATCTTATTTTGTTATTCTTTTCATACATTCACGCAGACTCGCTTCCCAATGGGATATACTGATCTTATAGATCGTTTTGATCTTAGCCTTGTTCAGGACACTGAAATGCGGACGGGCAGCCTTCGCCGGATAATCTTTGGACTCGATCGGGAGAACACGGCAGGGGGCATTCCCTAACTCCATAATCTTCACGGCAAAATCATACCAACTGCAAACCCCTTCGTTAGAATAATGATAGATACCGGGAACGAAAGCATCCGCCTCCGCCTGCACCAACACCGCAAAAATGGCAGCCGCCAGATCCCCGGCATACGTCGGCGAACCAATCTGGTCGAACACGACAGACAACTGTTCCCGTTCATTTCCCAGACGCAACATCGTCTTGACAAAATTATTACCGAACTCAGAGTAAAGCCATGCCGTCCGGATGATTACTGCATCCGGGCACACCTCCTGCAAAGCCTGTTCACCGGCAAGTTTCGTACGCCCGTAGACAGAGGCCGGACAAGTATTGTCCGTTTCCACATAAGGCAAATGATTTGTGCCGTCAAACACATAATCGGTAGAAACATGGATCACCCTCGCCCCAGCCATACGTGCCGCCTCGCCCAAGTTTCGTACGGCATCCCGGTTGATACGAAGGCAAAGAGCTTCGTCATCCTCCGCCTTATCCACAGCCGTATAGGCGGCACAATTGATGATATAATCGACTTGCTTCTCCTTAACAAAAGCATTCACGGCTTGAGCATCGCAGATGTCAAGCGTATCCACATCCGTAAACACAAACGCATATTGCGGATATCCGGCAGCTAACCGACGGATCGAATTGCCCAGTTGCCCGTTAGCCCCTGTTACTAAAATCGTTTTCATCTTGTCTTATTCTTCTAATTTCAGTTCCCCATTCATATCTTCACGATACTTCTCGGCCAGAAGTGCCAGGAACGAACTGATCTGTTTGATCCCCTCCATCGTTTCAGGGCTGATTTCCTTCCCTTGCATCTTCAGCATCAGGAAACCGTAAATAGCATTGAAGCAAGTCTCCAACTCAGGCAAGTCCTCGCCGCCCGATTTGGCACGGAGCTGAACGATAAAGGGGAGTGTTTTATAATAGGCCGCCCCATACACCATTTCCTTCGGCGATTTCAAAAGACGGAGGTGCAGATCGGTCAGGGCAATGATCACATTCTTGTTCAGCTGGATATGTCCCTTTTCCATCACCCCTTCGGAACGCATCATCTCGATTAGTTCCTCATACCATTTGGCGATTTCTTCCTTTATATCGTCCGGTTGGTCGTAACGATCTACAACCGTGCGGCGGATCGAATCCATATCGAAGTTATTGGCACGTATCAGGTCTTCCACCTGCCACATGTACAACAGATATTCGGCTATATTTTCTTTTCTTTTTCGTCTTGCAATAATCATGGTTGCAAAGATACACTATATTCGGATAATGCCTGATAAAAATCCGCATCTTTTACACCTAACTGGCGGCAGGCCAGGCGGGCAGCATTCAGGTTGATCAGGAAAAAGCGATCCGGAATATAGACGGGAAAGTCCCCGTAGCGAGTCTGCAAATAGGTCTTTCCCTCTTTCTCGACCACGACATGCTGGTCGTAAGGCATGGCTGTAATGTCTTCGCGAACCTCTTGCGCAAGCTGTTTGACAACCGGATCGCCGTCGAAATAGATCAGCTTTCCCCCGCGTTCGATAGAAGAGGCGAACGTACGGAAAGTCGTGTGATAGGCTTCCGGTGTGGCGTGATCGGTAGCGGAAGTCCACATCAGATTGGTCAGAATAGCGATATGCGGACGATAGAACTCAAGCTGGAACCGTTTCTCCAAAGCAGACGTTACATGCTCATCACCTTCGATAATCGCGATCCGAGCTTCATAACTCAGATGCACACGGTCGGGCAACAAGGGGACTTCGCTGGTCAACGCATAGTCGAACGCCAGTTTCTGCCGTTTCAGGGCGCACACAATCATCGAGATGATCGTCTTCTTTCCCCGGCTACCGGCAACAACAACCCGCGTCTTCTCTTTCGTCCGCTGAAAGATGAATTCAGGTATCGAAAGCACTAATAATCCCAGTTCCTTTGCACGTATCAATTCGGGGTTATCCTGCCGGACTGTGGCCCCTAATACCACAAAATGTATATCTTTAGTTAATCTCTCCGGGAACCACCCGTCTCCATGACAAGTACACCCCTCTTTTTCCAGTCTGGCAAGGGTCGTATCAGTCAGTCCAACACCGGATACACTTACTTCATATCCTTTTTGGTGGATAGCCAGGGCTAAGTCAAACAACAGAGGCTCGGTTACGGAGATTAAATGAACTTTTCGCATCACTCAGATTTTGCCTGCAAATGTACACAATTTCATTCACGCTTCGCATGGGTTTGAAAGAAAAAACTTCCCTATCTTTGTTGGAAAAAGTATAATTTATGGATATTCAACTTATAGACACAGGCTTTTTCCATGCAGACGGAGGTGCCATGTTCGGTGCGATTCCCAAAACTGCTTGGAGCCGCCGTTATCCAAGCGATAAACAAAATGGATGCATCTTGGCTATGCGCAGCATGTTAGTCCGCGACGGGAACGGGAAGATCGTACTCGTCGACAACGGGGCGGGTAACAAACACCTGAAACAACTCAGCTATTACAACTTCTTCGACCTGGTCGATCTGAAGGATGAACTTCAAAGGCGGGATGTTGCCTGTGAGGATGTTACAGATGTCATACTCACACATCTCCACTTCGACCATTGCGGATATACGACACAAAAAGAAGAGCAGACCGGTGGAAAGCCTCTCTTCAAAATGGCCTTCCCAAACGCCATCCACTGGGTAAGCCGTGCACAGTGGGAGAACTTCCTTCACCCGAACGCACTCGAAGCCGACTCCTATTTCATCGAAAACATGCAGGCCGTCTACGACAGCGGCAAACTTCGCCTCATCGAAAATGACACGAATCTCTGCCCCGGCATCGACCTGCGGCTGTTCGACGGACATACGCCGGGGCAAATCGCACCTTATATCACGACACCTGAGCGCACTTATGTCTTCGCCGGCGATGTCATCCCGTTAGCGGCAAGCGTCTCGCCCCTCTGGATCTCGGCATACGACACCTATCCTGTCGTTTCCTACAACGAAAAAATGCGGATGCTGGAAGAAGCCGCCTCAGAGAAACAGGCAGTCATCTACTGTCACGACGCCTATACTCAGTGTACTACCGTGAAAAAGGTGAACGACTTTTTCAAGGCAGATCAAAAAGTTTCACTTTTTTCCATAGGGTGAAAATAAAGTCTCCCGCAGGTAAAAATAAAGTTTCATCGACAGGAAACTAAAGTTACCCTTACATGAAACTACAACAAGATTACTACCGGACTAAAGAAAAAGCCGGTTGTATTGTAGGGCAGTCTGCTATTTATCTTTATCTTTGTCTGATTATAATCATAAATTAATCCTGATCATCATGAAAAAGACAATCTTCGCTTCACTGACAATCCTGACATTCTCGGCCCTGATGTTCTGTTGCAGCAATGCTCCCAAGCAGGAGAAAGTGCTTCGCCACGTTGTCATGTTCGGTTTCAAACCGGAAGTTTCCGCCCAACAGATCAAGGAAGTCGAAGAAGCTTTCTGTGCACTTCCCTCCCAGATAGACCTGATCAAAGGGTACGAATGGGGAACGGATTGCAGTCCCGAAGGATTGCAACAGGGATTGACGCACTGTTTCTTCCTGACTTTCCATTCGGATGCCGACCGAGACGCCTACCTGATCCATCCGGCGCATAAGGCTTTCGGGAAAGTATTAGGAGACAAGGCTTCTGCCGTCACCGTCGTGGACTACTGGACCAAATAAGAATTATTATTTTTCTCACTTATAACATTTTAAACGCATGAACAAACTAACAAAGTATGCATGTATCCTGACAACCCTGGCCGGAGCCGTGGCTTGTTCGGGAGGTAAAAAAGCACAAGGAGACTATGCCATTATCCCGCTTCCTCAAGAAGTGGTGACACAAGGCAGCGCCCCGTTCCTGTTGAAACCGTCTACCCCGATCTCTTATCAGGAAGGTGATGCGGAAATGGAACAGACCGCCCGTTTCCTTGCCTCCTATGTCAAAGAGGCTACGGGATATGAACCGAAAGTGATTACCGGGAATGCGGACAAAGGCATTCATCTGTCAATTGCTTCCGACATCCGGAACCCGGAAGGCTACCGCCTGCTGGTCAGCGAGAACGGCATCGAGATCGCCGGAGCATCCAACGCCGGTATTTTCTATGGCGTGCAGACCTTGCGTAAGTCTATCCCCGCCGTGGCCGAAGGAATGGACATCGAGCTTCCGGCCGCCAGTATCAACGACTATCCGCGTTTCCCGTATCGCGGTATGCACCTCGATGTTTCCCGGCACTTCTTCCCGGTAGATTCGGTCAAGAAGTTCATCGATATTCTTGCCTTGCACAATATGAACCGCTTCCACTGGCACCTGACAGACGACCAGGGATGGCGCATCGAGATCAAGAAATATCCGGAACTGACCCAGATCGGGGCGCAACGCAAGGAAACCGTCATCGGCCGTAACTCCGGCAAATATGACGGCAAACCGTATGGCGAAGGCATGTTCTATACGCAAGACGAAATCCGCGACGTGATCGCTTACGCCCAAGAACGTTTCATCACGATCATCCCCGAAATAGACCTTCCGGGACACCAGTTGGCAGCTATCACGACTTATCCGGACCTGGGTTGTACGGGCGGACCGTATGAAGTATGGACCCAGTGGGGCGTATCGGACGATGTGATCTGTGCCGGCAATGAAAAGGCAATGACCTTCCTCGAAGACGTGCTCGGCGAGGTGATCGATCTTTTCCCGTCCGAATATATCCATGTAGGCGGTGACGAATGCCCGAAAGTGCGTTGGAAGAGTTGTCCGAAGTGCCAGGCACGTATCAAGGCGGAAGGCATCAAAGGAGACAGCAAGCATACGGCCGAAGAATACCTGCAAAGCTATGTCATTTCACGCATGGAGAAATTCGTCGAAAGCAAAGGGCGCCATATTATCGGCTGGGACGAAATCCTGGAAGGCGGACTAGCCCCGAACGCTACGGTGATGAGCTGGCGCGGCGTAGACGGAGGTATTGAAGCAGCCAAACAGAAACACAATGTAATCATGACACCCAACTCTTACCTGTATTTCGACTACTACCAGTCTACCGACACGGAACACGACCCGCTTGCCATCGGTGGTTACCTGCCGTTGGAACGCGTCTATTCGTTCGAACCGACTGCCGGAATCCCGGAAGAGTATAAGAAATATGTAACGGGAGTACAAGCAAATCTGTGGACAGAATATATCCCGACATTCAGCCAGGTCGAATATATGGTATTGCCGCGTATGGATGCATTGGCAGAAGTGCAATGGACAAACGCCCCGAAAGATTTTAAGGCGTTCCTGCCGCGCTTGGTCCGCATGACCGAACTTTACGACCGCTTGGGTTACAACTACGCCAAACATATCTTCGACATTCGCGCCTCCTTTACTACCGATGGTGACAAAGGTGAAATCGTCGTGACACTCGAAACCGAAGGTTCCGCCGATATCCATTATACGCTCGACGGCAGCGAACCGACGGCAACCAGCCCGAAATACGAAGCCCCTCTCCGCATCAAGCAAAATGCAGAAGTGAAAGCCGTAGCTGTCCGCCCGACCGGAAACAGCCGCATCTTCTCCGAGAAGATCGACTTCAACAAGGCGACAGCCAAGCCGGTCACATTGAAGGTGGCTCCCAGCAGAGGCTATGACTTCAACGGAGGCCCTGAACTGACCGACGGCCTGAGCGGCAACGACAACTACAAGACCGGACGCTGGTTAGGATTCCAGGGCAAGGACTTGGATGCCGTTATCGACCTGAAAGAACCGACCGAGTTCAGCAAAGTGTCCTTCAACACGAATGTTGTGAAAGGGGACTGGATCATGGGAGCGGCAGGCGTTACCGTAAAGGTATCGGACGACGGACAGAACTTCAAGGAGGTAGCTTCCAAGGTTATCCCGTCTTTAGGCAAAGACGACAAAGACGGCCTTTACCCGCAGGAAATCTCCTTCGACCCGGTAAAAGCCCGCTATGTCGAAGTCATCATCAAGAGTGACAAACTCCCGACATGGCACGGAGGTGCAGGTAATCCGGCGTTCTTGTTTGTGGACGAAATCAATCTGCAATAAGTAAATATTTAGGCACAGATTACACGGATTTCACGGATTCTCTTTCTCATCTCCGTGTAATTCGTGAAATCCGTGCCTAAAAAATATAAAGAAGTTTTGCTATTCTAACATATTCCCCCATGAAAAGAGACATACTTATCCTTTCTGCCCTTTGTACCTGTTGCAACCTTTTTGCCGAAGAGATCACAGTCAAGTATCTCAGGTATGCAGGTCCTTATGAAATAAAAGGCCCGTTCATCGTCGACAGCCTTGACGTGAACAGTAAGAAATTTACAGATGCCGAGTTATTAAAAACCGCCATCCCCTTCAACAATGTCCGGAAAAGCAACCGGACACTGGATGCCGCCACTACAGCCGGACAAAGCAAAAACAGCTCCGTCAGCCTCGCCTCCTTCTATCTGAACAGCGACCGCTATACGGACGGGACTCTTCAGATCAGCGGACCAGAGCATTACGAAGTATATATCGACAACGAGAAACAGACACCCGCCAACGGCGAGCTCAAGCTCACACTCGAACCCCGCCGCTACGAAGTCGTAATCAAATATCTTACAGCCCCGGACGAAACGAACCACATTCCGAAAGTCACCTTCAAGACGGACAGCAAAGCCGTTGTCACGGCGACAACCGATCCAGAGAAGCGTTACACTTTGAGCGATGTCTTCGATGGCACACGCATTCGTTCCGTCAGCCTCTCCCCCAACGGCAAATACCTGTTGACCGCCTACCAGACGACTTATCCCGGTGGCGATACCGAATCCTTCCAGCAAGTGACCGACCGGGCCACAGGGCAGGTTTTAATGGAAAGCAACAACCATCATTATAGCTGGATGCCCCGCAGCAACCGTCTTTACTATACCCGCAAAGGCATGCAGGGAAAGGAACTTGTCACGATCGACCCTGCAACCCAAGCAGAGGAAGTCCTTGCCCACAACCTTCCCGACGGTTGGTTCAGCTTTGCCCCGACAGAGGATTTCCTGCTGTTCAACATCATCGAGGAAGGACCGAAGAAAGGGGAAGACCTTCAGGAAATCCTTGTGCCTGACGACCGCCAGCCGGGATGGCGTACCCGTTCATTCATCCATAAGTACGACCTGGCAACCGGAGTGTTCCAACGCCTTACCTACGGGCACACTTCGACTTCCATCAACGATATTTCCGACGACGGCCGCTATCTGCTCTTCACTTGTAGCGAACGGGAGCTGACGAAACGTCCGTTTTCGACTACTTTGCTCTATCGGATGGATCTGCAAACACTGGATACGGAACTCCTTTTGAAAGATCCGTTCATCAGCTATGCCCAATTCTCGCCCGACGGCAAGATGCTGGCAATTGCCGCATCTGGAGAGGCTTTCAATAAAATAGGGCTGAAGATAGCACCGGGGCAGACTTCCAATATGGCCGACGGGCAGCTCTTCCTTTACGATCCGGCAAGCAAACAGGCAAATCCTGTCACCAAAGATTTTAATCCATCGGTTCAAAACTTCGTTTGGAACAAAGGTGATAAACAGATCTACCTGCAGGGAGAAGATAAGGATTGCGTACGCTTGTACGTCTTGAATCCGTCAACCGGGAAAATCCTCCCCATCCCGTTAAAAGAGGATATCCTCTCGGATTTTACGATTGCCGAAACAACTCCCGAACTGGTTTATTTCGGCGAAAGCGCCTCCAACTCGCAACGCCTCTATTCCGTCAACCTGAAAAAGAAAAGTTCTGTCTGTCTGAAAGATCTTTCCGCCGGCATCTTGAAAGATATCACCCTCGGCGAAGTGCACGATTGGAATTTCCGGGCAGCTGCCGGCGACACGATCTACGGTCGTTATTACCTGCCGCCCCATTTCGATCCTAACAAGAAATATCCGCTGATCGTGAACTACTACGGGGGAACCAGTCCGACGGAACGTTCACTCGAAAACCGGTATCCGTCGCACGTATATGCGGCATTGGGCTACATCGTTTATATCATCCAGCCCAGCGGAGCAACCGGCTTCGGCCAGGAGTTCTCCGCCCGCCACGTAAATGCATGGGGACAGCGTACAGGAGACGAGATCATCGAAGGAACAAAGAAATTCTGTGCCGAACACAACTTTGTCGACGCTAAAAAGATCGGTTGCATAGGGGCATCCTACGGTGGCTTCATGACACAATACCTGCAAACAAAAACGGATATCTTTGCCGCCGCCATCTCTCATGCCGGAATCAGCGACATCACCAGCTATTGGGGCGAAGGTTACTGGGGATACTCCTATAGTGCTTTGGCAAGCGCAAACAGCTATCCCTGGAACGCACGGGATATGTACACGTTGCAAAGCCCGCTGTTCAATGCCGACAAAATCAACACCCCGATCCTTTTCCTGCATGGCACGGTCGACACGAACGTCCCGGTAGGTGAAAGCATCCAGATGTTTACAGCCCTGAAACTGTTAGGCAAACCTACGGCCTTCGTACAAGTAGTAGGACAAAACCACCAGATACTGGACTATAAGAAGCGTGCTGAATGGAATAAAACCATCTACGCTTGGTTCGCCAAATGGCTCAAGAACCAACCGGAATGGTGGAATGCCATGTATCCGGAAAAGTCTTTGTAAAAAAGTTGAAAACAAAGCCCCGAAGACGAAACCGTCCCCGGGGCTTGTTTTTTTATCTGCCTTACACCTTCACAGGCTCACAGCAGAATGAACTTTATTTCAATACTTTAATATTATTAATATTAAACCGCTTGTTCGCCTGTCACAGGGTAATTACCGTTTGCACGGCACGCGGCCAAACATTTTAGAATTATTTGATTATAAATTACTATATAGAGGGAGTGGCCGCTGCCACTCCAAACTATTCCTCTATTCTTATCTTACGATTGCCTTTACAGCTTCTTCACCTTCAACAGCTACTACGACTACGCCTTGAGGAGCAGCAATCACAGCATTGTCGGATGTCAGAACCTGAGTGGCTACTACCTGACCCAAGATGTTGCTTACAACAACCTTCTTGCCGGCAGCGTTAGCGATTGTAACATTGCCTTCGCCTGCGATAATCGTTACTTCAGAAGTCGTGATTTCGTCGTTGGCTGTTGCACCACCAGCGTTAGTGTCGACATTGTAGAGGTCAGACTGCATAGCTGCTTCGAAGTCATTGATGATGACAGGAACACCGTTCTGTACTTTCACCCAACCACCCAGATTAGCAGACGGAGCGATACCGCCATCAAACGCTGTCTTCTTTCCATAAGATTCAGATTCGATCAAGAAGTCGTTAGATCCTTCGTTAACCAAACGGAAAGAGAACTTAGCCTGATCATGAGCATTCAGCTTCAGAGCGACTTTATGAGTTGTGCCATCCAGAACTAAGTTACCAGCTGTCATATAACCCGGCAAGAATGCAAGTCTCTTGTATTTACCTTCCCAAGTATATTTCTTAACAGCGGGAACTGAGTCGATCATGTTCACCAAGAAACGACCAAATGTCGTGTCAGCAGTTACTTTACTATGCGGGCATTTCAAAGCTTCTTCTATTGTTGCATGAGAGTGAGTAGTAGCGTCGCACAGAACTGTATCACCGACTACAAAGTTCACATCCTTGGCAATCAAGTACTGTGGCATCAATGTGTTTTCGACACCTGTCGGGATTACATTGAATGCTTCAGCTTTATCGTCACCCTTACCTTCTACGCAAAGCAGGTTGTCAGCTCCTTCATACAAGTAAGCCTTAGCAGTAGAGTTCACACGGTAGAACTTCATTGCGCCGTTTTCACCCAATTCGTCAGCTGTAAACTCACGATACAGAGCAGTCGTATCAGCAACCAATGCGAAAGCAGAAGTTGTAGATTCAGTAGCCACGTTTTCAGCCTTAATCAAGCCTGTTGCATCAATCACACCGGCTTTCTTGCCTTCTGTCAGCAATGCATAGTAATGAGTTCCGTCTACGCAGTTCACTTCTTTCAAAGTGAATACAGAACCATTTTCTGCACCTTCTGTTACTACCATCATTTCAGTACCACCAACTTCAGATACCTGAACATATTTCTGGTTGTTAGCGAACTTATACGGATCGTTTACACGGATCTGATAATAAGTCTGGAAGATCGTGTCTTTTTCGAAGATAGGGGTATTATAACCATTGCCCCATTTTACCAGTTCGAACTTAGTAGCCTCATCGGCAGATACACGTAAGATCGTGTCGTTGCCTACGGTAGAGTTGCCAATTGTAACACCCAAGTCATTGCCTACATTCAAGTAGTTCAAAGTATAGTTTACATTCTTGGCATCATCGTTAAAGAAGCCCAAGCGGTTACTTACGGTCTTTGTCAATTTCAGCGTATCATTAGTCAACCAAGCTTCTTCGTTGTTATAATAATAGTTAATTACGATATTACCATCAGCCAATACTTTGTAAGAACCATTATTCAGAGTAGCTCCTGTTTCTTGGTTCCAGATTTCAGGATACCCACCGAATTCATTCGTATTCTGATTTACAACCCACTTAGCGGCCGGCATGTGTTCGAAGTTCATCACATCCCATTCAGCCGGAGCAACCTTTGTCAAGTTCCAACCGTTCAAATCAACCATCAAGCGAGCACCGTTCTTCTGTGCATCAGCACCGTTTACTACATCCATGAAATAGATGCCCGGTTCCAAAACGGTATTGTGAGCAGCAGGAGAGAGGCTCAAACCGATACGGTCGTTGTATGTATAGATACCTGTGCCTTTCAGCTCTTCGGAAGAACCGATAGTGGCTTCACGACGGGCACCACCTAATACAGCAATCTTAACCAGATTGTTTTCTTGGCCTTTTGCAGAAGTAGCAAAAATATCGATTTCACTATTTGTACGATCCTTCCAATATTTAGTCGTTACGTTCTTCACGTTGTAACCATCTGCTTCAATACGCAAAGAGTCCTGAGTCGGCCAGTAGAAGAAACGGAAGTTGAAGCGACCGTTGATATCGCGAGCTGCCAAGTTGTTGACAGATTTGAAATCAGCTTCATGTTCACGAGTAGCGAATCCTAAATGCTGGATACCTGCAATTTCTTCACCGGCTGAGCCGTTCAGATAAGCTGTGTCGACCATTAAATAAGTATCCTGGCCCTTGGCATTCTTGCCGGCTTTCAGAGATAACCAGTTAAATGACTTTTCAAGACGAATGTTTTCAAACACTTCTGAAGCCTTGATAGCAGCACGTTCAGCATCCTTATGCGCATAACGAGCGTCTACCCATGTCCAATAAGCTGCCCCCTTTTCACCATCTAAAGCCATCAACTGTTCATTCAAACTTGCAATTTGTTGCGTATAGTTGAAAATAGCAGTTTCTAGCTCGACCTTCTTAGCACTAACTTCTTTCAGTTCAGCTTGAACAGAGGCCAATTCTTCTTCAAGTTCTTTCAACTCTTTCTTTGCTTCTTCAAGAGCTTGACTGTGAACTCCATAAGCTTCAAACATTTCGTCATAAGCTGTGCTGGCAGCCTTCTCAGCTTGCTTTTTCTCCTCTGCTACACCAATAGCAACATCTAAATCTTTAGAGATTGAAGCTATTGCACCTTCTGAAGCGATAACAGCTTCTGCAGCTTTTTCAAAGGTTTCATTTTCTTCAGTATTAAGAGCATTGACACCATTTATAAAAGCCTTATTGTTTTGGCTCTTATAAGCTGAAGCAGACATTGATATATCTACACCATTATTTGCTTCTTTCAAGATAGCATACAAACGATGTCCATATTCTACAAAGGCTTCCTTCTCTGCTTCATCAGTTACCTTAGCTGCATCGAAATAAGAATTCCATGCTTGTGGTTTATCATTAGGGGCATAGCCCATATCTGAGACATAATATACATTATTTGTTTCGTTGAAATACTTCCTCATCGCTGTTCCCCACTTTGCATATCTACTTTTCTGATCGAATGCTTTATTTTTAACATCCAGAGCAACATTCCATGCATCCGTGGCATTATTGATAGAATTTTGAAGAGCGGTCTGGGCAGCAACTGCATCTTTATATTCATTTTGAGCTGCCTCTAATTTTTCAGCCAATTCTGCAAGTTGTTTCTTGGCCTCTTCGTTTAGAGCAGAACTTGTTGCGATAGATTGTTTTTTCTGTAAAATCGCTTGTTTTATAGCATCTTCACTTTCATTCAAAAAGTTGTAAATCCAACTTTGATTCACAAGTTCTCTACCTTTTTCAACCTTTTCAGACTCTACATTCTGGATCTTCTGAGCCAAAACATTATATTCTGATTCAGCATCAGCCAGAGCTTTCACGGCTGCTTCTACTTTTTTTTCAGCTTCATTGGCAGCAAGCATAGCCGCATCCTTTTCAGCAGCAGCATCAGCAACAGCACCATATGACAAAGTGCTTTCGCCTACAGCATCAACAGCCTCATAAGCATGGCCTTTACCTGCAGACCACAAGTTTGCCAAACCTTCTGTCACATCTTTTTCAAAAGAGAAAGATGTTTTACCATTTGTTGCATCTTGTGTCTGCAACATGCTGTTCAAATCGTTCTTTCCTAACCAAACAGGACCAGCAACAGCCGGACGAATGTTCAACTGTGCAAGCTTGTCAGTCTCACGAACATCATACTTGACAGCAGCAACCGTACCATCTGCATTCGGAATCAAAGTCATCACAGAGTCTGTCTTGAAATAGGCTTCCGGAGTTTTACCTACATTTAAGCCCTCACTGGCTTCACTTCTCATCCAAGCCCAAGCGACTGCTTCACCAGCCAAATAAGAACCTTCATAAGTCTTTCCCGGTTTATAATCCTGAATCTTTGCCGGATCAAAAGAGATAGGATAATTATAAGCCAAGTTCATAAATTTAAAGGCCACACCATTTTCCTTATTGTCTTTATCAACCGTCACATACCACAAGGATTCCCCTATATTGGCTGCGTAATAAGGGACATACTTCAAGATGAAACGATCACCTTTTTCTGTCGAAACCTTCTGCATTACCAACACATTCCAACCGTCTGTCAACTGATAGCATTTTCCGTCGGCCACACTCTCTACCCTAACATTTGTAGGTAGAGCTGACTTTGTGAACTCTAGGTTCTGTGCAGAAACTGTTCCGACTGTCGTTGCCAGTAACATACTGGCGACAAGAGTAGAAAACTTTTTGTTCATAACTTAAATTAATTTGTTAGTAAATAATGTATTAAGAATAATTTCTTCTTTTATATATTTAATGTACGCAAGACTATCTGTTAACTTTTGTACTTTGATAGCGAAAACGTTCGTTTTTTTTAGTCATTTTGGGCGGTCTTCGAAAGAGTTTGTATCGGAAAGGCGGTTTTTCGTACTCCTTAAGCTATCTGATTGATAAGAAAGAATATAGAAAAAGAAAAAATATTTGTGGAAAGGATTGCAGGTTCAAAAAGTAGTTGTATTTTTGTGCAGTAAAAATGACGAATTAAAACGAACGTTTTTTTAGTCATTTTGTTTCTGACTACTATCTTTTTTATTCCCAATAAGTTACAAGTAAAAACAAGTAACTTTCACCCCTTGAAAACGGGCTTTTTTACTGTTCTTCACAAACAGACATATCATCCTTATTTATAATCACTTATAAACTTTTACTCAAGTAATACTGCAGTAACAAACTGCCATTTTGAGAAGAAGGCTGGGAAAATGGAGTTAAAAACGGCCTTTAGGTGGCAAAAAGAAGAAAAATTATCCATAAAATAAAAGAAAGTGTGTCGTAATGAACGATACGCCATTTTGCAGGGCAACTGCACTAAAATTCAGAAATCGTATAAAATATACCAAAGAAAAAAACAGGGCCTTATCATACAAGTTTTTCCCATTTCCTCTGTCACTGTATCACTGATTTCTTTTTTATCGATTGATATTCAAGCTGTTTCGTTAGTGATATATGCCCGTTTTCTCTATCACTACGGTATCACTACCCTATCACTGGCAATTTAGATGGGAAACAGGAATTACGCTTATACACATCTGTAGATTAGCGTATTATAAATAACACAAACAATAAACACCCAATTTCCATCCCTATAAATCACTCGATTATTTTATGTAAAAACGGCTATAAAATAGGTAAAACCGGGTGGTTTTCATTGTTCGGCACGGTACTTTTGTTGCCGGACACCCCCATGTTGCCCCCTCTTACACCCGGGTGTACCGGCTCTCTACACCCGGATGTTAAGGATGGCAACATGGGGGTGTTTACGAAATTATGTGCTTGTCTTTGCTAAAAAAGAGAGGGCTTTTGTGGAATGAAGAACCGTATTTCGCCAATTTAACACCTATTGCATTCGTTTTTACATTTGTTTATTCGATTATTTTATATGCTTTTTCAAAGGCAAAAGAAGGCAATATATTGGTTTCCAATCATATGATAAAAACGTCCTGTTAGAGGAGTGATAGAGGCAGTGATACAGGATGTTTTCCTCTATCACTCATCTAACGCTTGAATATTAATAGCTACAACCTTCGTAGTGATAGAGTGATAGAGGATTTGTAGAAACTTCGTATGGAGATCACAACCTTGGAAAATTTTGATGCGGTTGCCCTGTTGTGAAAGTCGGGGTTTTGTGCGTAAAAAAAAGAAAAGGTGTGCAATTTTGAACACACATTCATGCAGTTCAATATTGCACACCTTCGTCATTCACAACAAATACGAATATTAACCGATTAAACCTCTCATACGGTCTTCAAAAGCAGACAGAGCTGCTTTCGCTCCTTCTCCCATTGCTATGATTATCTGTTTGTAGGGTACGGTCGATACGTCGCCAGCCGCATAGATGCCGGGAACATTCGTCCGACAATGCGCATCGATTACAATCTCACCCGGTTTGTTCGTTTCGACAACATCGCGGAAAACGCCACTGTTGGCTGCCAAGCCGATTTGGACAAAGATTCCGTCCAGGTCGATCACCCGCTCCGCATCCGTCTTACGATCTTTTACACGAAGACCTGTCACCTTATCGCCATTACCGAGCACTTCCAAAGATTGGGAATGCAAGAAAACTTCCACATTCGGCAAGCTCTTTGCTTTTTCCTGCAACACTTGGTCGGCTTTCAGTTCGTCCATAAATTCCAGAACCGTCACTTTCGAACAAATGCCAGCCAAATCTATAGCTGCTTCGATACCCGAATTTCCACCGCCGACAACCGCTACGTGCTTACCTTTATAGAACGGACCGTCGCAGTGAGGGCAAAAAGCGACACCTTTTCCGATATAGTCCGCTTCGCCCGGAACATTCAACTTGCGCCAGCTTGCACCTGTCGCCACGATAAGGGCAGGAGCAGAAAAACGTTCACCGGTAGAAGTGGTCAGAAGTTTTGCCGATCCATCCAGTTCGACTTTATCCACACGGCGATGCTCCAGTATATCGACCGGATAGTCGTTGATATGTGTCAGAAGGTCGTTCGCCAACTGCTGTCCGGTAGTCTGAGGAACGGAAATCAGGTTCTCGATGCCGACCGTTTCTTTGACCTGTCCTCCGATACGTTCGGCTATCACTGCGACATTCAAGCCTTTACGTGCCGAGTAGATAGCAGAAGCTGCACCGGCAGGTCCACCTCCCACTATTAACACATCATAGTTCTTAACAGGTTTTTCAACAGAGTTATCAACACCCCCTTCATTAATTCCGTATTGGGCTTCGAGTTTGGAAAGCAATTCTCCCAAATCACTACGCCCCACATTGATCAGTTTGCCATCGGCAAAAACAGAAGGGACTCCCTGTACTTTCATTGCCTCAACTTCTTTTTGGTTGATAGCGCCATCCACCGTTTCGTGGGTGATCCGGCTATTGAGAGTAGCCATGACATTGAGTGCCTGCACTACATCCGGACAATTGGTGCAAGTAAGAGAAACATAAGTCGTCAGCTTGATCGGACCATTCAAGGCTCTGACACGAGCACAGATACTTTCGTCCGGTATATTTTTACCTTTTCCATCGCAATTCAGGACCGCTAACAGCAAAGAAGTAAACTCATGTCCGTTAGGTACTGCACGAAACCGGATACCGGTAGGCATACCGTCTTTTACAATTGTAAACTGAAGTCCTTCGCCATCCGCAACGCTGCATGACAAATGATCCGAGCATGATGCCACATCACCAAGCAGGTCTATTAGCTCCTGACGGCTTTCGTGATCGGGAGCGACTTGTATATCAAATACATATTGGGATACCAGTCCGGAGAAAATACCCGAAAGCTGGTCTTTCATTGCTGAGTCTAACATAACTTTAGATCTTACCAACCAAGTCGATACTCGGCTTCAAGGTTGCTTCGCCTTTTTTCCACTTTGCAGGACAAACTTCGTTCGGGTGAGAAGCAACGAACTGGGCAGCTTCAACTTTACGAAGCAATTCGTCTGCATTACGGCCGATACCGTTATCGTGGATTTCGGCAATCTTGATCTTTCCCTCGGGATTTACCAGGAACGTACCGCGATAAGCCATACCCTCTTCTTCAATCATCACACCGAATGCACGGCTTAAAGCCCCTGTCGGGTCTGCCAGCATCGGATATTTGATCTTACGGATCGTTTCGGAAGCATCATGCCATGCTTTGTGTACAAAGTGCGAGTCTGTACTTACGGAATATACTTCGACACCCATTTCCTGAAATTTGCCGTACTTGTCAGCCATGTCGACCAATTCGGTCGGACATACGAACGTAAAGTCGGCAGGATAGAAGAAAAAGATGGCCCATTTGCCCTTGATATCTTCGCTACTTACTGTCTTGAAACTACCATTCTGAAAAGCTTGAACTTTGAATTCGGGTACTTGTGAATTGATAATTGGTTCCATGATTTTTACTATTTAATTTGTTACTACTATTTTTGTTTACCCTACAAAGGTAAATCGTAAGATACTGATTGAAAGAATTTTTCAAATTGATAATTTTTATCTGCCGATAGACGGATTTCTATCTGCAAGCATACTTATCTACTATGACAATAGGAAGCAAAGTAATGTTTTCCGGAACAATAAAAATATACCTAATTGTAGGTAAAATACCTTTCGATCATACCATGTGATTCTTTAATTGTTAACTTTGGATGTTAACTTAAAAATATTCGAAGATGAGAAGAGCTAGTTTGTATAATACATTTTCAGCAAGTCTATTGCTCGTTTGCAACGCATGTCTTTCTTCATGTGTCTCACAAATACCCCTTACAAAGGAAAAACCGGTAAACAATTCCACTTATCAAGTCGAATATCTGTTCGAACACGAAGGGTGTAAGGTCTATCGTTTCATGGATATGGGACATTACATCTATTTCACCAACTGCAAGGGAGATGTTACCAGTATTGAAAGCGACAGCGTCCGCACAGTCAACCGGATCAGCCGTAAACCGATCATCATCAAAGAGCAGACACTCGATTAGGTTTATACGGTTACCCCGTGTTTCATAAAGATCGCTTTCGCATTGGCCAGACGTTCTGCTGAAAGCGGTTCCACACCTTTCAGCTTATAGTCCAGGCCTTGCGCCTCATATTTGTAAGCTCCCATTGTATGATAAGGCAGAAGTTCGGCTTTCTGGACCACGTTATATGAACTGATATATTCGGCCAGCTTGCTCAAGGCTTCATCATCGTCCGTCAGGCCGGGCACGATCACGTGGCGAATCCATACAGGGATGCCGCGTTTCTCCAGTTCATCAAGAAAGCGTAAAGTATTATCGAGTTTTACGGCCGTCAAACGGGGATGAAGACCGGCGTCGATCGTCTTGATATCTAACAGAACCAGATCGACCTGTTCGAGCACCTCCAATGCTTTACCGGAACAGATATAGCCGGAAGTGTCCAACGCCGTATGAATACCGTTCTCACGGCAAAGGCGGAAAAACTCTTTAAGGAATTCAGGTTGTAACAAAGGCTCGCCACCGGTCACGGTAACACCACCTTTAGCGATAAAATTCTTATAGCGCAGCACTTCGGCAAGCAACGCTTCAGGTTCCAGCAGATAAGGCGTTTCACGCTTTACCTCCCAGGTATCCGGATTGTGGCAATACAGACAACGAAGCGGACATCCCTGCATAAAAACGACAAAGCGAATTCCGGGACCGTCAACGGTCCCGAAACTCTCTAAAGAATGTATACGCCCCAACATATTAATCAATGGACAATTATAAACTGCTGTTGATGGTGCGCGAGATGACGTCAAGCTGCTGTTCGCGTGTCAGCTTCACGAAGTTGACGGCATAGCCAGAAACACGGATCGTAAGCTGCGGGTATTTCTCCGGGTGCTCCATCGCATCGACCAACAGGTCCTTATCGAACACGTTCACATTCAGATGCTGGCCGCCGTCAGGCGTGAAATAGCCATCCAACAGGCTCACCAGATTATTTATCTGAATATCGCGCTCCTTACCCAATGTAGCCGGTGAAACGGCAAATGTATAGGAGATACCGTCATGCGCATGCTGGAAAGGCAGTTTGGCAACAGAAGCCAAAGCGGCGACAGCCCCTTTCGTGTCGCGTCCGTTCATCGGGTTGGCTCCCGGAGCGAACGGCGTACCACCCGGACGGCCGTCGGGAGTCGTTCCGGTTTTCTTTCCGTAAACCACGTTTGATGTGATCGTCAGGATAGATTGTGTCGGAGTTGCCTTGCGGTATGTCTGATGCTGGCGCAGATATTCCATGAACTTCTCGGTAATGTCGACAGCAATACTGTCCGTGCGGTCGTCATTGTTTCCGAAAGGTACATATTCGCCTTCGCGTTCGAAGTCGACAGCCAAACCACGTTCGTCACGGATCACTTTCACTTTCGTGTCACGGATGGCAGCCAGCGAGTCGGCAACGATAGAAAGGCCGGCGATACCGGTTGCGCGGATACGTTCCACATCTCCGTCATGAAGCCCCATCTCGAATGCTTCATACGCATATTTGTCGTGCATGTAGTGAATGATCTTCAGAGCATTGACATAAACTTTTGCCAACCAGCGCATCATCTGCTCGTATTTCTCCATCACTTCGTTGTAATCCAGATACTCGCTGGTGATCGGTTCGAAACGGGGAGCCACCTGCACACCCGATTTCTCGTCACGTCCGCCATTGATCGCATACAACAAGCACTTTGCCAGGTTGGCACGAGCTCCGAAATACTGCATCTGCTTACCGATCTTCATCGGAGACACACAGCAGGCGATACCGTAATCGTCGCCATAGTCCGGACGCATCAGATCGTCGTTCTCGTACTGGATGGCAGAGGTATCGATCGATACTTTTGCGCAGAAGTTTTTCCAGTTATCCGGAGCATTGTTGAACCAAAGCACCGTCAGGTTGGGTTCGGGTGCCGGGCCGAGGTTATACAAGGTATGCAGATAACGGTAAGATGTCTTTGTCACCAGCGAACGGCCGTCAACACCTTGTCCGCCCAGCGATTCAGTCACCCAAACAGGGTCGCCGGAGAACAGGTCGTTGTATTCCGGAGTACGCAGGAAACGGACAATACGCAGTTTGATAATAAACTGGTCGATCAATTCCTGTGCCTCTTCTTCCGTCAGCTTGCCTTCGCAAATATCTTTTTCGATATAGATATCGAGGAAAGTAGAAGTACGTCCGAGAGACATGGCTGCTCCATCCTGATCCTTTACGGCTGCCAGGTAAGCCAGATACAAGAACTGCACGGCTTCGCGGGCATCCTTTGCCGGACGTGTCACGTCGAAACCATAACCGGCACACATTCTCTCAAATGCTTTCAGCGCTTTGATCTGCTCCGTTATCTCCTCACGACTCTGAATGATTTCTTCTGTCAGTTCCTGTATATCGAGACGTTTCTGGAAACGTTTCTTTTCTTCGATCAGGATCTGGGTTCCGTACAGAGGTACACGACGGTAATCACCGATGATACGTCCGCGTCCGTAGGCATCAGGCAACCCGGTAATGATGGCGGAACGACGTGCCGCAATCATCTCGTCTGTATAGGCTGAAAAAACGCCTTCGTTGTGCGTCTTTCTGTATTTGGTGAAGATTTCTTTTGTCATCGGGTCCAGATGATAGCCATAGGCTTCCAGACTGTTTTCGACCATGCGGATACCGCCTTTCGGGAAGATACCGCGCTTCAACGGGGCGTCTGTCTGCAAGCCGACGATTACTTCGTTTTCCTTATCGATGTAACCGGGTCCGTATGTGTCAATCCCCTGGGGAAGCTTCGTTTCGGCATCATATACTCCTTTCTCCCTTTCAACCTTAAACATCTCGGTTAGTTTGTTCCACACTTTCTTCGTTTTCTCCGAAGAGGGTACGAGGAACGTATCGTCTCCGTTATAAGGTTTGTAATTGTTCTGGATAAAGTCTCTTACATTGATCTCCTTTTTCCAGGTTTCTCCTTTGAACTGCGCCCAGTTCTCGTTTTCAAACTTCATAAGCTTATCTTGTCTATTTCGGTTTAGGCACGCAAAGATACGTCTTTTCCCCCTATCTGAAAAGGATTGTAAAGGACGAGGGATGTTAAACCGGAGAAAATACCTACAAATAGGGATAAGGGAAATAAAAACGAAGCCCCGGCAGTACGAATACCGCCGGGGCCTGTTTTTTGTCTGCCGTCCGGTCTTCACAGAGGGAAAAGCAGTAGAACTTTTAATTTCATTACTTTAGTATTATTAATATTAAATCCAACCGCTCGTTCGCCTGTCGCAGGGTAATTGAAACCGTAGATCAAGAAAACCTCTTACATACGGTTTCACGCAGGTTGTCTAGAATTATTTGATTATAAAATGTCATTGTGCCTGTGTAAGGGTGGTTCGCTAACCACCCTTACGATAGACAGTATTGTTTTTTAGTATCAATCGTTACTTAACGATAGCTTTTACAGCAGCTTCGCCTTCAACAGCTACAACTACTACACCTGCCGGAGCAGCGATAGTTGCGTTGTCAGAAGAAACGACAGTGTTAGCTACTACCTGACCTAAGATGTTGCTGATAACAACTTTCTTACCGGCAGCGCCTGCGATTGTTACGTTACCTTCGCCAGCGATCACTTTCACTTCAGATGTTGCGATGCCTTCGTTGGCTGTAGGAGCAGAAGTTACTTCGATTACAAATGCTTCAGCTTCCTTAGCATCTGTACCGTAAACCAAGTTACCGTTGATTACATATACATAGTTACCATTAGCTTTCAGTACATAGTCACCGTCTTCGTTTTCAGTAACTTTGAACTTGAAGTCTTCGATATCCTTGCCAGTATACTTTTCATCGGCGATAACCAAAGTGTCTTCACCAGACAGACGTTCAGCGTCTACAAATTTGATACGTTCTACACTCTTGTAGTAAAGATTTTCATCAGCAATAAGTTCTGCATATTCTTTCTTGCTGATTTCATCATTAGCATAAGCCTTATCAACAATTTCTTTAAACTTCTTAGCAGTTGTCATCATCTTGCCAGCGTAAGAAATGAAGAACTTCGGAGTTGCATAACCTTCAGCATTTACAGAGTCAACCCACAAAGCAGCTGTTTCTTTAGCCAATACTGCGTTGTTATTTTCGTCAGAAGCGATGAAGCCAATGCTATTAGTAGCTTCGAATGTCATGTGCTTGCTGTCAGCAGCCAAAGAAGGAGCAGCATCCAAGTCTATGATTTCGAACGGAGTAGAGTTAGTAAAGTCAGTTGTTTCTGCTACTAATTCCTCAGAACCATTGATTACACCGTATTCTTTTACTTCATCAGCAGTAGCGCCATATACGATAGCGTATGTACCTTTACCATTTTCTTTCAAGAAGAACTCGATGTCATCCTTAGCCATCTTCCAAGCTGTTCCCAAACCTAATTCATCAGCATTGATTGCATATGAATAAGCCAGACGAACTGTATCAGCCGGCAGGATACCTTTTTCTTCATTACCTTTGCCATTCAGTTCAACCCATTTTTCACCGTCATAATATTTGTAGTTGGCAGTAACAGCCTGTGCTTTTTCGTTACGGATCAATTCCCATTCAGAACCAGCATGAGGAACAACAGTTACAACATCTCCTTCTACACCAGCTTTCAAATACAGATCTGAACCGGCTTCTTCGTTAGCATATTCACCTGTTGTTACAAAGGCGAACTTCTGATTGATGTCAGACAATGTACTGTAGTAGCCGTTCAGCTTGTCATAATCTTCAACTTTCGTCAAAGTGATTGTTTCAAGACCAGACAAACCTAAATCAGAAGCAAATACTGTGTAAGTATTTTCACCTTCTGCTTCATATAGACGGATATTGTCTTGTACAAAACCCGGTTTCTGAACATTGATCAACTTAATTGTGTTAGCAGCTGAACCCGCAGCAACCAACCACTGCCCCTGTGGCTGATCGAAGTCAGCTTCAGAAACTTTATCATACCAACGTGCGCCAGTGAAATCATTCTTCAACCCCAGTGCAGAAGAATTCTTCTTGTCTGCAACTTTGGCAGTTACATTTACGATCAACATTCTTTCGTTGGCAACTTCAGTATTAGCGACACGTGTACCCTTGCCTACTGTAACCCCCATGAAAGTAGAATGGCAGTCATATTCGACAGAAGCCAACTGACGAGTTGTTTCATCATTTGTCACTTTACCGAAAGTCACATCTTTGTTGTCCAGGTCACCAACTTTTACTTTCTGAACTAATGCATATTTACCATCTCCGATGTTTGTTTCGTTCTCTTCAGCATAGAATACAGTGTTCTTGTCGTCAATTTTCTTGTCTTTAATCGCTTTAGCAGTCATTTTTGCATAGCGATAACCGATTGCGTTGGCAGCCAACTCTGAGTTGGAAACACGTTCGTTTGCTAAAACTACATATTCATCGTCTTTTGTATCTTTTGTGCCTTTGTTGTCAACCAACTTGAAACCCAAATTATCATTGGCGATTTTTTCTACGCTTACATTTTCAAACACATCCATGTCATCCAATGTTTCCGGGAACTCGATTGTGAAGTTTTCGCCAAACTTGCTCGCAAAAGCTTCTGCTGTAATTTGGTCGTTGTAGATTTCGTAGAGAGCTACCTTCTTCTTGATAACGGAAGTAGATCCATCCGTATGATGCTCAGAACTTTGTAATAAAGCCAATGACCAATCTGCTGTGCCATCGTTCTTCAGTCCTAAAAAATACGGTTCTTTTTCATCAGAAAGCACAGCTTGCAAATTGCCGTTTGCTGCAACAGTAAACCAACGAAACGACTTTGTTTCATCGTTTGCCTCTTTTTTGGCAGCTAAAGCATAAGCTCCATCTTTCTTTTCAAAAGCCAGATACTGTTCTCCTTCAATATTTTTGAAAGCATAATGTGTAACAGTTCCAACCTTTTTAGTTTCAACAGTCCATTGTGCAGCAGCAACAGGATTTGCAGCCGTAATATCAGCACCATTCACTAATCCTTGCAAAGAAAAAGCCTGCAAGTAATCTGTCGGACTCACAAAATGCACCCCTGCCAAATAATAAGCGCGGCTTGCTTGTGCATCCTTCCATTCAACATTACGCCCCTCCAACTGTGCGAAAGCTGAACTAAAAGAACCGGCTACCAAAGCGGCAGCCAAAAGAGTAGAAAATCTCTTGTTCATAATCTAAAATGTTTAATTAATAATAATATGTATATTGAATATCGTTCTTACTTCCTGTTTAACAGGTTTTTACCAAATTCCTGTATTTTGACGAGAGAAAACGTACGTTTTTTTTAGTCATTTTTGAGGGGCTTTCTGGAGGGTTTGTGTTGGAAAGCTGGTTTTTCGTACTTGTTAAGCTATCTGATTGATAAGAAAGAATATAGAAAAGGAAAAATAATTGGAAGAAAGGATTGCAGGTTCAAAAAGTAGTTGTATTTTTGTGCAGTGAAAATGGCGAAAGAAAACGTACGTTTTTTCGCTATTTTTCTTCTTATACCCATATACTTCTTATTAGCAATGACTTACATTGAAAAAAGTGCCTAAAGCCATATAAAAAAAGAGCTGTTTTCAACCGCTCGCCAAACTTTTTTACATCTTCATCAAAACAAAGATAATCAATCACCTATAAGATTAACTCCCTTTATTCACATTGGAGGGGAAAAACGGCAAAAACAGCAGGTTTCGTAATTTCATCTTGGAAAAGCTCCCCCTTCTGTTAAAGATATACAAAATACGGAGTATTGGTTGCTTAGCTCAATAACAGCTTCAAGACTTGCAAAACCTTACATTATTATGTATCTTTACATCAACGTCCGTCACAGACGGATCAAACAACTATAATACATTAATGGAATATATGAAAGAAAAAATCGACTCCTCCGACATCCCCACCTCCTATCTGCTCTGCATGAAACAAGATTGCCCCAAAGCCACTACTTGCTTGAGGAGAATCGCAGAACAACAGATCGGCGACGAAGTCAAACTGTGGCACGTCATCAGCCCTAAATACCAAGAGAAGCAAACCGACCGATGTGCTTATTTCCGCCCTGCCGATAAACTGACCTATGCGCTCGGTTTCATCGGGATGCTGGACCGGATGCCCTACAAACTGATGCAGGAAGCCATTTGCAAGCTGATGAGACGGTTCGGACGCAGGACTTACTACCGCGTGCGAAAAGGCGAACGCCCGCTCTCGCCGGACGAACAAAAAAGCATGTTGAACATACTGAAACAGTGCGGTATCAACGATCCCGGAAAGTTCGATGCCTACTTCGAGGCATACGACTGGTAAGTTCACATGACGCTACTTGCCTACGTATTGGTTGTGCCATACCTATGTAACGACCGTTTCCTCGGCATGAAACGGTTGTGCCAAGCTTATGTAACAGGCGTTTCCTACTCAGGAAACAGTTGTGCCAAGCCGATGTAATTGTTTTGGCACAGCCGGAGCAGCAAACATACCCTTGCGGGAACAAGTCCAAGACTCGACGCCGAACAGATTCCGGACAGAAGCGAATGGGAAACGGAAACATAAAAAAGAAGCCTCTCTTCACAGAGAGGCTTCTTTTTTATACCGAAAATAACCAATAAAAACTTTTCGATATAGTTAATCATCTTATATGCTTACATAATTGACAAAAGGTTTTGATATAGCGATTATACTAATAGTGTTACTTTCTTAATGACATTGCAAAGATACGGGTACTTCCCACCTCCTACAATACCTATATGTGAGTAAAAAAACGTCTTTTACTACCTAATCAAGGTGATATTCAGGCGCAATACCTACAAATGGGTAACATCGGAACCTTTTTACCTACTAATTGCGATTGCACACCGTTGACAGCCCCTCTAATTTTGCCAAAAATTAAAAAACGCAATGAAAAGGTTAACTAATTTATTAGCAATCACTCTACTCACCTCTTGTGTAACGGCATTTGCACAGGAACAAGAAGAAACAACGACAGAAAAATCCGCAGTGGAACAATCCGCAGACATTTATGCAGCCGGATATAACAAGTTCCGCTTCGGCGGATATGGGGAGATCCTCGCAAACTTTATGGACTACGGCATCAACCGTTTCCGGGGTACGGACAACGGAAGCAAGAAAGACCATCGCAATTCGATCTCCATACCCCGTTTTGTCTTGGCCTTCGATTACAAATTCAATTCCCAATGGGTATTAGGAGCAGAAATAGAATTTGAGGCTGGAGGTACGGGAAGTGCCTATGAGATAGAAAACACAGAAAACGGAGAATACGAAATGGAAGTTGAAAAAGGCGGTGAAGTTGCTTTGGAACAATTCCACATCACACGTCTTATCCATCCGGCCTTCAATGTCCGTGCCGGTCATTTGATCGTCCCGGTCGGTTTGACCAACGAGCATCACGAGCCGATCAACTTCTTCGGAACTTCTCGTCCGGAAGGCGAAACGACCATCCTTCCTTCTACCTGGCACGAAAACGGTATCGAAGTGTTCGGTACGTTCGGCCGAGGCTACACACGTTTCAACTACCAGGCTTTGGTCGTTGCCGGATTGAACGCCAACGGGTTCGACCGCAATACATGGGTTGCCGGCGGCAAGCAGGGACTATTCGAAACAGACAACTTCACCTCACCGGGCTATGTGGCCCGCCTGAACTATTTAGGAGTACCGGGATTGAAAATAGGCGGTTCCTTCTACTATTGCCACAATACGGGAGCCAATTCCGACAAACCGGAAACATACGTCAAATATGGAAACATACCTTTGCGCATCTATACGGCTGACCTGCAATACAAAAACAAATATGTCACCGCACGCGCAAACATGATATACGGCAACCTGAGCAAAGCCGACGACCTCAGCAGTGTCAACAACCACCAAAGCGGCGGTTCTCCTTATACACAGACAACCCCGATCGCCAAACGTGCGGTCAGCTACGGTGGTGAAGTGGGGTTCAACCTGCGTGCGGTTTGTAAAGACAATATGAGCGTACCCGTAATCTATCCGTTCGTCCGCTACGAATACTACAACCCACAGGAAAAAGGCGAAGGCAAGCACACGATGGATTTACGCAACAAAGTAAGCATGTGGACAGCCGGAGCCAATTGGTATGCTTTACCTAATCTTGTCGTGAAAGCAGACTATACAACACGCAAAATCGGAGGCGGCAAATATAACAGCGAAAACGAATTCAGCTTGGCTATCGCCTATATCGGCTGGTTCCTCAGCAAATAAAAACAATATAAACAAATTAATAACTTATCAATAAAAATGAAAAAGAAAAATTATTTCTATCTGGCAGCCTTATCGCTCGCCATGACATTCTCGATGGGAGCATGTAGCGACAACAACGACCCCAATCCGGATGGTGGCGGAAAAGATCCGGTCAACCTGGATTACAGTTCTGAAAACGCCAGTGCATGGGGTAACTATATGTATAACGTTGCAATGTTGCTGAACGACGATGCAACCATGCTCTACAATTCTTGGGTAACCGACTACGTCGATGAGCAGGGTTCACACGGCCCATATGCCACGATTTTCAAAGACCAGACTGCCGGAGCTTACCAAAGCCCGCTCTCGTGTATCGAGGAAATGATCGAAAGCGGTATGTGGAACATCGCCAACGAAGTAGGTGACGCCAAGATCAAGGACCCGTATACCAAATATACCAGCGGTGACAAGGAAGGCGGTCTCTATGCCGTCGAATCATGGTATAGCTGGCATTCGCGCGACGACTATACGAACAATATCTTCTCCATCCGTAACACATACTACGGCCGCATCGACGACAACGACGTGTCCAAAGTAGACGGAAACCTGAGTGCATTCAACTCTTACAAAGATTTCGACGATGAAGGAGACATCGCAGAACACTCGCTTTCAAAACTGATCGCTTCAACCAACCCGGCTCTCGACGAAGAAATCAAAACGCTGATTTTCGCTTCTGCAAAGGCGATCCAGGCTATTCCGCAACCGTTCCGCAACAACATCGACAGCGAAGAGTCCGTTGCCGCAATGAACACTTGCATGGAACTGGCCAACCTGTTGTTAAATGAAGTAAAACCGTATGTAAACCAAACATTCGGCGATCCTGAATACGACGATGACCTTGATGCAATAGCCGAACAGTTTGTCGATGCGGTCGTTCTTCCTACTTATAAAGACTTGCAGGAAAAGAACAAGCTTTTGCTGGATGCGGTAAACCAGTTCAGACAAAACCCAAGCAACGACAACTTCGAAAAGGCCTGCAATTTATGGATCACGGCACGCGAACCGTGGGAAAAGAGCGAAGCTTTCCTTATCGGTCCGGTCGCCAACTTAGGTCTGGACCCCAACATGGACAGCTGGCCTTTGGACCAGAACGGTATCGTACAGGTATTGAATTCACAAAACTGGGATGACCTGGAATGGAGCGGAAACTTTGACGAAGAAGATGAAGCCATCGGAGCCGCACAGAGCGTACGTGGTTACCATACATTGGAATATCTCCTATTCAAAGACGGGCAGCCCCGCACTGTCGATGGAGCAAAATAAACATGCCTCTGAGACATAAAACTTGATAATAGATCATGACAAACCTTGAAACAGCAGACAAATGCCCGCTGTTTCAGGGTTTCAGAGTAATTACACAATGCGACTCGCGTTATTCGGAAATAAATTCAGAAAACCAATAAAATGATATGAAGCAATCTTACCTGTTAACATCCTCGCTATTCCTGCTCTTTGCATGCGCAGCTTGTGAAGAGGACGATAAAATGGATATGGATAAAATAGATGTCCCGAACGGATATGCGCTGTCAGCAGGGACTTCAACGATTTTCCTAAACTCATCGGTCGCCTACGATACGAACGCCGACTGGATAACAGGAGCCAACTCGATCCGTTTCAACAACGGCGACGGTCTCTACGACGATGTACGCACCAGCAACAATGGCGACGGAGGCGGTCTCGGACCTGTTTATGCCGGCTATTCCTGCGGCAGTTGCCATCGCAACGCAGGAAGGACCAAACCGACATTGTGGGAAAATGGCGGATCGGGCAACTACGGTTTCTCTTCCATGCTGGTCTATATCTCCCGCCGCAACGGTGCTTTCTTCCGCGACTACGGACGTGTATTGCACGACCAAGCCATCTACGGCGTCAAACCGGAAGGTAAGTTGTCCGTCACATACGACAAGCAGACTTTTTCCTTCCCCGACGGAGAGACTTACGAACTATGCAAACCCAATTACACGATAACCGAATGGTATAAAGACAGTATCGCCCCGGAAGATTTGTTCTGCACCGTACGCATCCCGTTACGCCACGTCGGTATGGGACAGATGATGGCAATCGACCGCAGGGAAATCGAAGCGCTCGCTGCCAAAAGCAATTATCCGGAATATGGTATCAGCGGACGTTGCAACTATATCACCGAGAAGGGTGTCACCGGTGTCGGCCTTTCAGGAAACAAGGCACAGCATCTTGACCTGACCGTCGAACTGGGCTTTTCAAGCGATATGGGCGTGACAAACAGCCGCTATCCGGAAGAGATTTGCGAAGGGCAGGCTCAGATCAACCAAGGCAGCATGATGGGACTCTCGTACGACCAGCTCGACATATCGACCGCCGATATGGAAGATGTGGACCTTTACATGCAAAGCCTCGGCGTACCGGCACGGCGCAACATAAACGATCCTCAGGTCATCTTAGGAGAACAAAAGTTTTACGAAGCGAAATGCCATCTCTGCCACGTCACTACGCTGCACACGCAAGCGGGCGGTTCCACACTGCTCAACGGCACACGTTTGCCATGGCTCGGCGGACAGACCATACATCCTTATTCTGATTTCCTACTGCATGACATGGGGTCGGAGATCATGGGAGTCGGGTTGAACGACAATTATGTCAGCGGCCTGGCACGAGGAAACGAATGGCGTACTACGCCGCTTTGGGGTATCGGGCTGCAGGAGAAAGTCAACGGTCATACCTATTTCCTTCATGACGGACGCGCCCGCAACCTGACCGAAGCCATCATGTGGCATGGAGGCGAAGGGGAAGCCTCCAAAAATTTATTCAAACAAATGAGCAAGGAAGAGCGTGAGGCAGTGATCGCATTCCTCAACTCCTTATAATTTATCCATAAGACAAACTAAAATGAAACAACTGATAATCACAATTGCAGCATTATTACTATTGCCGTTGGCCGTCATGGCCCAATATGAGGAAGATACGGAAAACGGTGTCGTATCACTAAACGGCAAAGAAGGTTTTACAATCGCTACCAAGAAGGGGGATTTCGTTTTCAAACCTTATATGTTGGTACAGACCAGTGCTAACATCAACTACTACGACGATGAAGGGCTGGACCCGGCCTACAATCAGGACAATATACACAACAGCGGTTTCTCGATCCCTTATGCCATCCTCGGTTTCACGGGCAAGGCATTCGACCGGGTGACATTCAACCTCTCCATCAATGCTGCCGGAAACGGAGGAAACATCCTTCAACAGGCTTGGTTCGACGTAGAGATAAAAAAGAGTTTTGCCATACGTGTTGGCAAGTTCAAGACTCCGTTCTCGCACGCTTACCTGACTACGCTGGGCGAGACGTTAATGCCGACACTGCCGACATCGCTCACCTCATCCGTTATCCTGCCTTATTCTCTTAATGCCGTGACACCGAACATCGGCATGGGATTCGACCTCGGAGTGGAAGTGCACGGATTGGTAAAGGATAAGTTCGGCTACGAAGTTGGGATTTTCAACGGAACGGGAAGCTCCGTCAACGTGGCATCCAAAACGTTCAGCGACGACTGGCATATCCCGTCATTGTTGTATGCCGGCCGCATCACGTACATGCCGAAAGGAGTTATGCCGTCCAACCAGGGCAGCCCGAACCGTTTGAAGGAAGATAAGATGCTGTTCGGTCTTTCCACTTCATTGAATGTGGAGAGCGAAAGCGAAAGTACGAACGATTTCCGGGCAGGAGCAGAATTCGCCATGTTGAAGAATCGCCTGTATCTCGGCGCTGAAATCTATTATATGAATGTAGGGTTTACCAAACGGCAGAAAATTGACGAGAGCTATAACTATTTAGGGGGGTACGTGCAAGGCGGTTATTTCGTTACCAACAAACTACAAGCGACAGCCCGTTATGACTTCTTCAACCGCAACGGATTGGACACAAACGGTTTTCTGAATATGCCGGCCGTCGGATTTAACTATTTCTTCACCAGCTGCAACTTGAAACTGCAAGCCATGTATCAGTTCATCGGACGTACCGGACATGACACGCAGCTTGACCGCGACAACGACGACTTAGGATTAGCCATGCATTCCGGAACCGTCTTACTTCAGTACACTTTCTAATCGTAACGTCATGAAAAGAGAAGTTTATTCATTCATCTCCGGGCTATTGCTCTTTTCCTGTCTTGCCATCTCCTGCGACGATGGCAAGATATATGATGAAAACAATCAGACGGAAAGGGAAGGAGGAACAGTGAAGTTAACCGCCCAAATCAACGGGATAGATTCCTGGCCAGGCGGTTACAGCGTCGTACTGGCCGGATTCACCCCTGACAATGCTTTCGCACAAACGGCAAAAGGGATTAGCCAGACAGCCGACGGGACGATAAACATGGTCTTGGCCGGTATTCCCAGTGAAGTCACACAGATCGAAGTTTGTGTCATCAACAAACTACGCAAAAGGATTGCCAGTTTCTATACCGCCGACTACACGGAACAGGCGGATACCATACGGCTGGATGCCGGAAAGTTGGATGCCGGCATGTTCAACAGTATCCAAACCGAAATTTTCAATCGTTCCTGTACGGCTTGCCATGGAGGAAGTACGGAACCTGCTGCCGGACTGTACCTCACGGAAGGCAAAAGTTACAAAGCCTTAGTCGATGTCGTAGCTGATAAAAGCGAGGAAGGGCTGAAACTGGTCAAGCCGGGAAGCGCGGAGGAAAGTTTCCTGCACGTCATCTTGCACGAGAACATTGTCAAGTACGATCATACCAACGTCATCACGACATCCAGCACTCTGACGTTGCTCGACGATTGGATCAATAACGGAGCTAAAGAATAAGAAAGCACATATTACATGGATTATATCAAAAAGACATACACAGACAAAGCTATCGAAGTTCAAATTTCTTCCTTTGCCGGGAAAGGTGGGGTTACCGAATATCACGTTCTACTCACTATTACAGACCGGACATTGCCGTTTTCCGGACAACTACAGAACATCCAACGGGCCTATGTGGCAGTTATCCAAGAGGTGTTACCTGACGATGCGACTGCCGTCTTCCGGCGCTATTTCCTGAGCGACGCTGCCAACCAGGCCGACTTGGTGATGGTTTGGGAATGCGAAAATTCCTATTGCCCTCTTTCCATCGTGGAGCAAGCTCCACTAAACGGGAGCAAAATAGCCATGTGGACTTGGTTTCAGACCGGTATCACTGTCGAAACGACCAAAAACGGAATGTCGAAAGCCAAACACAACCGTTATACACAATACTGGACCGGGGGCTCTTGCAATAGGGCTTCCAACTCCGAGTACCAGACACGGCTTTTGCTGAACGATTACGTCTTGCAACTGACCGAGCAAGGATGCAAGTTGGCAAACGATTGCATCCGTACCTGGTTCTTCGTTCAAAACGTGGATGTCAACTATGCCGGCGTCGTCAAGGCCCGCAAAGAGGTTTTCATCACGCAAGACCTGACGGAAAAGACCCATTATATTTCCAGTACGGGAATAGAAGGACGCCATGCCGATCCGAACGTTTTTGTCCAGATGGATACTTATGCCGTAAAAGGCTTGCAGACCGGACAAATCCAGTTCCTCTATGCTCCCACCCACCTGAATCCGACATACGAATACGGAGTGACTTTCGAGCGGGGGACAGCTGTAACCTATGGCGACCGGAAACAAATCTTCATTTCCGGAACCGCGAGTATCGACAATCAAGGCGAGATCATGTATCCGGGGGATATCCTGAAGCAGACGGAACGCATGCTGGAAAACATCGACACCTTGCTACAGGAGGCGGGAGGCGGATTGCAAGACATCATGCAGGCAATCGTCTACTTGCGCGACCCGGCCGACTATGTCGTGGTCAAGCAATATATCGAAAGCCGGTATCCGTCGTTTCTCCACCTGATCGTACATGCTCCCGTATGTCGTCCGGGCTGGCTGATCGAAACGGAATGCATAGCTGTCATACCGGCGGATGCACCTCAATATGCATACTTATAATAATCTACTATACAAATGATAAAAGATATGGGAAACATGAAGAACGGAAAATACAGGGAAACAAGCAAGATGAGTGACCTGATATGCGAGAATTATCCGATGGTCCTTGTGATGAGCCGCTTCGGTATCGACCTGGGGTTCGGAGAGAAAAACATCGGGGAAGTATGCCGGCAGAATAAGATCGACACATATACATTCCTGACTGTCGTCAACTTTCTGACGGAAACGGAGACAATCCCGGCAGCGGAGGTCCATAAAGATATCTCCATCTCTTCGCTTATCACTTATCTGCATAATGCACACGACTATTTCCTGAACTTCCGTCTTCCCCATATCCGCCACAAACTGACAGAGGCGATCGTGAGCTGCCCGAAAGATGTGGCCTTCGTGATCCGCCGCTTTTTCGACGAATATGCCGAAGAGGTACACAAACATATGTCGTACGAAGAGAAAACCGTCTTCCCGTATGTCCGCAATTTGCTGGAAGGAAAGAAAGACCCGAAATATAACATCACCATCTTCCGCAAACGGCATGACCAGATCGAGATGAAAATCACGGAACTGAAGAACCTGATCCTGAAGTATTATCCGGGACCGGACAGTAACTTGCTCAACAGCGTCCTGTTCGATATTTTCGCAACAGAACAAGACCTTGCCTCTCATAACCGGGTAGAAGACTACATCTTCGTACCTGCTATTCTGTCTTTAGAAAAACAATAAAACCACTTGCCATGTCCACTAACATTAAAATAACGATAGCCGAATCATCCTCCATCATCCGGTGCGGACTGGAAACACTGCTGAAACGCTTACCTGGATTCCGTATCCAGATATCCGAAATAACAGCAGCAGACTGTCTGACAGAGGGCTTACGCATTTATAAGCCGGACATCCTGATCGTAAATCCTTCCATTCCGGGAAACTTCAACCTACAACATCTGAAAGACGAATGCGGCTGCCCGGATATGAAATGTTTTGCCCTTCAATATAATATAAACGACCCGTTTCTGCTTCGCTCCTATGACGATCAGATATCAATATACGATAATGCCGATGAGTTGAAAAATAAATTGGAACGCCTCAACACCGAAGAAGTTCCGTCCGAAGAAGGGGAAAACGAGGACCAGCAGACACTGAGTAGCAGGGAAAAAGAGATTGTCGTCTGTGTGGTAAAAGGCATGACAAACCGAGAGATTGCAGACAGGTTATACCTATCCACCCACACCGTTATTACCCACCGCCGGAACATCGCCCGAAAATTGCAAGTACACAGTGCCAGCGGCTTGACTGTCTATGCCATCGTAAACAAATTGATAGAGTTGAAGGACTTGAACGGCTAACAAACAGTACCGTTCCTTACTTTATTAAGTAATTTTCAACTCTCAATTTTCTGATTTCAATTAAATAGCCTTATTTTTACGATCTATACTACAAAAACACAATATAAATATGAACCTGATAAGGAAAACATACGACACGACGGAGGTGCAAATCACCTCCTTTCAATCCACCAAAGGCATAACGGAATACCATATCTTCTTCCAACAGACGAACTGCCTGGAGGATTTTCACACTCAGTTACAGCACATACAAGATGTTTACGCCCGTTCAGTGGAAGAGCTGCCGGGTAATCCGGTCGCTATTTTCCGGCGTTATTTTCTGAGTGACGTAACCAACCAGACAGATGAACTGATGAAACGGGAACGGCTTTCCCCCTATTGCGCACTATCAATCGTACAGCAGGCTCCGATGAACGGCACGAAGATTGCATTGTGGGCTTGGCTGCAGACTGGTGTACAGACACAGGTGTTGTCAAATGGGTTGTTTGAGGCGCGTCACGGTGCATATGGCCAGCTTTTAGGTGCCAACCAGTGCAACAGGGCGGCCAATTCGGAATACCAGACCCGCCTGATCTTCCGCGATTATATCCTGCAACTGACGGAAGCCAATTGTACACTGGCGGCCAACTGCCTGCGCACGTGGATTTTCGTACAGAATGTAGACGTGAATTATCCGGGTGTGGTAAAAGCCCGCAAAGAAGTGTTCGCGACACAAAACCTGACAGAAGAAACTCATTTCATCGCCAGTACGGGAATCGAGGGACGCTATTTCGACCCGATGGTATTCGTGACAATGGACACATATGCTGTTTCCGGTATCTGCCCCGGACAAATCCGCTATCTATATGCACCAGAACACCTGAACCGCACATATGAATACGGCGTTACGTTCGAACGAGGCACAGCTGTCACATACGGCGACCGCCGCCATGTCTTTATCTCCGGCACGGCAAGCATCGACCGATACGGAGAAATCGTGCATGCTGGCGATGTCATAAAACAAACTTCCCGCATGATTGAGAATATCGAAGCCCTGCTGAAAGAAGCGGACGCCACTTTGAATGACATCATGCAAGCTGTAATCTATATCCGCGATACGGCGGATTATGCGCGGGTCAAACGTTATATAGACGAACATCATCCCAGCCTCCCTTATATCATCGTACGTGCTCCGGTTTGCCGAACCGGCTGGCTGGTCGAAATGGAATGTACAGCGGTGACAGCCAAAGGAGATGAACGGTTTGCGGCACTTTAGCCATTTGGGCAGAATCCTTTTATCATAATAACAACGAAGCCCCGACGGAATTACTCTGTCGGGGCTTGTTTTGTGTCTGCTCTCTTTCCTCACGGAAGTACAGGCAGCATTGTTATTTTTTACTTTAGTATTAATGTACCACTTGTTCGCCCTCGCGGGGTAATTGACTGGTCGGAAAGACCGGACACATGGTCATTATTTGATTATAAAATCTTTATTTCAATATAGTAGAGACACTGTTTCATAGTGTCTCTACGGGAGATCATTATTACTTAACGATCGCTTTAACAGCTTCTTCACCTTCAACAGCTACTACAACTACGCCCTGAGGAGCAGCAATTGTTGCATCGCTTGAAGTGATAACTGTGTTAGCAACTGTCTGGCCCAAGATGTTAGTGATAACAACTTTCTTACCTTCAGCGTTAGCTACACGTACAGCACCCTGCAAAGCGATTACTGTAACTTCAGATGTTGCAATTTCTTCGTTGTCTGTTGCCAGCTGATCGTCAACCTTATTTTCAACATTGAAGATCAAAGCTCCGTCGCCACCTGTTGCAGCATGTGAGAATGTAGATGATTTGTCTGTCAAAACCACACAACCATTCTGAATCTTCAACCATGCAGCATTTTCAGGTGCAATAATCTTATTGTCATAGTTGTTCGATTCGAACAAGAACTGATTTTCTACGCCTTCTTCCGTTACATTACCTGCATTTTCCGGATGTACATAACGGAATGACCAAGTGTAATTCTTATGTTCGTTACCGTCAAGTCTATTCTTGATCAAATATGATTTAGAAGCAAGATTTTTCACAGAATCATTATAAGCTTCCAAAGCATCGAAGCTAATCTTATCGTTAGCCAAAGCTACGAATTCTGCCGGCAGGATCCACAACGTATCGGCAACACGGATACCTTCAACGAAACCTACGCGAGTATAACCACCCTTGATATCTGCATAAGGTTTGTCCTGACCGTAAACATCTACAGAATCCTGGAAACTTACCAAATATTTAGCTCTTTCGAAGCCAGGGATAGCCGGAGTAGCGTGAACACAATGTTCTGCGTCTGTAATATTACCGTCTTTGTCTACGTGAGGACCATCTTCCGTACAAGGTTTACCCGGAGTTCCAGCAAAATCGTTATGTGCAACCGAAATCAAGTATTGCGGTTTGATATAACCAGCACCACGATTAACCCAAGCAGTATCGATCTGGAATGACAAACCTGTTGCTTTGTCAGCTGTCCACATACCCAGATAGTCAACATTAGCATCAGTCAAGTTACTATTGTTTTCATCCATCAAGTATTCCTTACGGATAGTTTCGAAGAATCTCAAGCTGTCACGGCCGTCCGTTGCGCTTTCACTCAGTGCAACGTTGTTGAAACGACGATACAACGGAGTTGTAGAAGGTTCAACAGTGAAAGCAGAAGTTCTTGTTTCATTCAGCAACTGAACTTTCAGACCAGCACTCATACCGTCATCAGCGATACCGACTTTCTTCGTAACACCTGTATTTTGAATTTCAGTAGCATGAGCAGTTCTATTATAATTAGATTCGACGATAGCATAGAAGTCTTTACCATCATAGTGGTTGTTTTCTTTAAAGAAGAATGTATCAACAACCATATTAGAACCATAGTTTGCTACACCCATTGAATACTTGCTTCCATAAGCTTCAACCAAACGATCCTGTTCGTCTTTAGCAATGACATAATTCGTTCTTTCCAACTGAGCCAGTCCCGGAATCTTTTTCAAAAGAGCGGCATCAACATCGATACCATATTCGTATGTAGAACCTTCAACCAAAGCATAATCGCCGGCATCCTGCTTAACATAGATCAAAGAATCTTTACCTGTACCGTTAGCAATCCAATATTCCATTGAGAACGGGTTCAGATAATTGAATTTATATCTGTTGACCAACAAATCATTTGAGTCGATATGTTTGTAACCTAACTTCTTATCTTTGATGATTGCAGAGTCTTTGATCTGAACAAACGTTACGTTGTTCAACATATCAGCACCCGTTGTAAGTGTATAGATTTCACCATCTTCATTCAAACGGAACTGAACGTTATCCCAATCTTTCGCATTCGGGAATTCACGGTTTACAATTTTAACCGGAGAAACCGGTTGAGATACCTCTGCATTCAATGTTTTTGTAATAACCCACTGGTATGCAGGCATGTGCAACGGTTCCTGTTCGTCCAATGTCACCCATTCGATTGCATATTGTTTATTACCACCTTCTGCATTTTTATGAATAGGAGCAGCCAATACCTGACCCTTTGCATTCTTGATGATATACAAACCGTTGTCAACAGAAGTCTTATCGCTAGTTACGAAACAGCCTTTCAGACCGAAACCGATCTTTGTATTAATAGGTTGTTCTCCAATTGTAGCAATACGATCCGCAACAGTAAAGTTCTGCAACTTAACATGCAATTTAGCAGCAACAGCATTACCTTCAGTCTTAAACGGATCTACAAACTTATCACCATAATTATAAATTTTTCCTTTCGATGTACCATCAATTTCGCTCCAATACTTTTCAGCATTCTTATCTGATTTGTAACGAGCCTGTTTAACCTGGATACGCAGTTGATCCAAAGAAGGACGATAAGTAAATAAGAACTTGTGCTGATTTACTAACAATGAGTTATCAAAATCTTTTTCTTTAGCCATATCAGTCCAGCCAAACTTCAAGAATTGAATACCAACACCATTAGCAGCAGTATCCACTTTCAAATAAGCATTTGCATCGGATTTAGAAGTCACATATACGAAGTTATGATCAGTATCTGCTGCAACTCCTTTAGCGACAAAAGCAGTCGTTGAGAACGGATTGACATCTGCATTTGCATCCGGAGTAAATGTAAGCACATTCTTATTATCTTTCAAATAAGCATTAATTTCAGCCGCACTCAAAACGTAAGTACCTGCATCATAAAGAGTAAATTGAGCTCCTCCTGTCGAATTCGATCGGGCTTCAGATGCTTTTACTTTTTTTGCCTTAATGCCTCCTTTATCACCTTTTACTAATAAAAGAACATTATCAGCTTCTTGATAAGTATATAAAGGCATATTTCCTTTTAAATTTTCCTTGTATTCCGGAGAAAATGCCCAACCACCAAAAGTTTCGCCGACAGACAACTCAGCATCCGTTGTTCCTCCTACCTGTAAACCAACAACATCTTCTTCTGAAATAGCTAAAAATTCACCAGTTGCTTTATTTACAAAGTCATAGATCGGTTCTTTGCCTTGACCTTCTTCCGTCACTTGAACACACCACAGAGAAGCCTGTAAATCAAAACTATCATTTACGTTCTTTAATACATACTTGCCATCTTCTATAACAAGCACCTGAGTACCAACTCTCAACTGATACACTCCACTCAAAGCCGCCTTATCCAACTTAGCAACAGCTGTAGCATCAACTCCCACAGCTGCACCAGTGAGGTCAACCGCATTTACAGCTGAGAAAGCTGAAGAGAACAGTAAGCTAGCACACAAAAGAGTAGAAAACTTTTTGTTCATAATTCTAAATTTAATATTAATACTAATGTTTATAAAAGTTCAGTTCTTATCGTACGTTTGTTAACTATTGTATCTTGAAATCGAATACGTACGTTTTCATTAGTCATTTCTAAATATCCTCTTATTTTTCTATATATCAACATCTTAAATACGATCACACACCCGATTTCACTCTTAAAATTCTTCACTTACGCGTACATTATATAAATTAGTATATCTTTATTAATCAACCCATTACAAAAACTGTCAAAATGCAAAAAGCACCTTTTTTGCGAATTACTACCCAAAACAGCCCTTTTCAGTCCCTAAGCAAGACGGATATTTTCCTAAAATCCACTAATCATTCGTTTCCTGCCGCAAAACAAATGTGTCTGCGGTCGAAACTTTTATTTCAATCGTTGGAACTAAAGTTTCTACATGGTGGAATCAAGGTCCCAAAACGAGTAACTATATGAAACTTTAGTTTCTAACTTTTTTAGCTGAAACTATCCGACTTACCGAATTTACTAATTCTGTAAGCGCAGTCTGCAGAATCTATTTTTTATGTATCTTTGGCTATTCAAACACCAAGACAAGAGAGAAAAGCCTATGTATAAGAATGGTAAATATCGGGAAACCGATAAAATGAGTGATCTGATCTGTGAGAATTATCCGATGGTGCTCGTCATGAGCCGCTTCGGTATTGCACTCGGATTCGGAGAAAAGAATATCGGAGAGGTATGCCGCCAAAACGGTGTCGATCCCTGCACGTTCCTGACCGTCGTAAACTTTCTGACGGAAGAGATATCCGCGCCGATGACAAACATTGACAAATGTCTGTCGATCGAGGCTTTGATCACTTATCTGCATAATGCACACGCCTATTTCCTGGACTTCCGGCTGCCCCATATCCGCCGTAAACTGACCGATGCTATTGCAGACTGCCCGAAAGATGTGGCGTTCGTTATCACTAAATTTTTCGACGAATATGCAGCAGAAGTCCACAAACACATGTCGTATGAAGAAAAGACAGTATTTCCATACGTCCGGGGATTATTAAAAGGGATAAAAGACCCGAAATACAACATAACGATCTTCCGAAAACATCATGATCAGATCGAAATGAAGATTATCGAACTGAAAAATATCTTGATCAAGTATTATCCGGGACCCGGAAGCAACCTGCTGAACAGCGTCTTGTTTGACATCTTCGCGACCGAACAAGATCTGGCCTCCCATAACCACGTAGAAGACTATCTTTTCGTCCCGGCGATCCTGACTCTTGAAAAAACAATACAGTGATGCCTATGAGCGCCTTATTAAACATAGCGATTGCCGAACCGTCTGCCATCATCCGCAGTGGGCTCGAAGCGGTATTAAAGCGAATTCCCGGATTCCGCATCCAGATCATCGAAATTGCCACTGCGGAGCTTTTGCAAGAGACACTTCGCTCACACAAACCAGACATACTGATTATTAACCCGTCACTTCCCGGTTACTACACCATTCAGCTTCTCAAGGAAGAAACCGGCTGTACGGAAATGAAATGCATAGCCCTGCTGTATGCTGTCGCTGATCATGCCCTGCTGCGACCTTACGACGACCAGATCAACATCTATGACAGCCCGGACGAGATCCGCCACAAGCTGGAACGCCTCCATACGTCACCGGAAGAGGAAACCGAAAACGAAGAACAGCAGACGCTCAGCGCACGCGAAAAAGAAATCGTGGTCTGTGTCGTCAAAGGGATGACAAACCGCGAAATAGCCGACCGCCTGTTCCTTTCCACACACACCGTTGTTACACACCGACGCAACATCGCCCGGAAATTGCAGGTACACAGTGCCAGTGGTCTGACCGTATACGCCATTGTTAACAAATTAGTTGAACTAAACGATATCAAATTATAATCCATGAAGAAAAACAAACTCGCCGTCCTTACGTCATGCCTTGTCCTGTCAGGGACATTCTGTACGCAGGCACAAAACAAAACGCCACAGGAAATCCGGATACCGGATACTTACAAATTAACGAACAAGTCTATCTACCGGAATGGCTGGATAGATTTCAACAAAAATGGGAAAAAGGATGTATATGAAGATCCTACGGTCCCGATCGATGCACGTGTCGAAGACCTCCTTTCGCAGATGAATGTTGAAGAAAAAACCTGCCAGATGGTTACGCTCTACGGTTACAAGCGGGTGCTGAAAGACGACCTGCCGACATCGGACTGGAAAAAACAACTCTGGAAAGACGGCATAGGAGCCATCGATGAACATCTGAACGGTTTCCAACAATGGGGACTTCCTCCTTCCGACAACCCGTATGTCTGGCCGGCTTCCCGTCATGCCTGGGCTTTGAATGAAGTACAACGGTTCTTTATCGAAGAGACACGCCTCGGCATCCCGACCGACTTCACGAACGAAGGCATACGTGGGGTAGAAAGCTATATCGCCACCAACTTCCCGACACAGTTGGGATTGGGACACACCTGGAACCGGAACCTGGTTCATAAGGTCGGCTATATCACCGGGCGCGAAGGACGGTTGTTGGGATATACCAATGTCTATGCTCCGATCCTCGATGTCGGGCGCGATCAACGTTGGGGACGCTATGAAGAGGTATACGGCGAAAGCCCATATCTAGTAGCCGAGTTAGGTATCGAAATGGCAAAAGGAATGCAGACCGACCATCAGGTTGCCGCCACTTCCAAACACTATATCGCTTACAGTAACAACAAAGGCGGACGCGAAGGGATGGCACGCGTAGATCCGCAAATGTCACCACGCGAGGTCGAGATGATCCATGTCTATCCCTGGAAACGGGTGATCAAGGAAGCCGGGATCCTCGGAGTCATGAGTTCATACAACGATTACGACGGATTCCCCATTCAGAGCAGCTATTATTGGCTGACGACACGTCTGCGTGGCGAATTCGGTTTCCGCGGATATGTGGTATCGGACAGCGACGCCGTCGAATATCTTTTCTCTAAACACGGAACTGCCGCCGATATGAAAGAATCCGTGCTACAAAGCGTATTGGCGGGATTGAACATACGTTGTACATTCCGCTCACCGGATTCATACGTCCTGCCACTTCGCGAACTGATCGCGGAAGGAGCAATTCCAATGTCCACCATTGATGACCGAGTGCGTGACATTTTGCGCGTCAAATTCCTCGTTGGATTGTTCGACCATCCGTATCAGATCGATTTGAAAGAGACCGACAAAGAGGTAAACTGCGCCGAAAACCAACTGGTAGCCTTGCAGGCTTCAAAAGAATCGCTCGTTCTGTTGAAGAACCAGGATGCCGTCCTTCCTTTAGATGTAAACAAAATTTCCAAAATCGCCGTATGCGGTCCGAATGCAGATGAAGAGGCATACGCTTTGACACACTACGGCCCGCTTGCCGTAGAAGTGACAACCGTGTTGGAAGGCATTCGGAATAAGGTAAAACCAGGAACGGACGTGCTCTTTACGAAAGGTTGTGATCTGGTAGATGCCAATTGGCCGGAATCGGAACTGATCCGTTATCCGTTGACAGCCGAAGAACAGAGCGAGATCGACAAAGCAGTGGAAAACGCGAAGAAGAGCGATGTGACTGTAGTCGTGCTGGGCGGAAGTAACCGCACCTGCGGAGAAAACAAATCGCGCTCCAGCCTCGATTTGCCAGGCCGCCAACTCGATTTGCTGCAAGCCGTCGTAGCCACTGGAAAACCGGTCGTATTGGTGCTGATCAACGGACGTCCGTTGTCTATTAACTGGGCGGACAAATATGTTCCGGCTATCCTCGAAGCCTGGTATCCGGGTTCGCAAGGCGGTACGGCCATTGCAGACGCTCTGTTCGGCGACTATAACCCAGGTGGAAAGCTGACCGTCACCTTCCCGAAGACAGTCGGACAGATTCCGTTCAACTTCCCGACCAAACCGAATGCACAGGTCGACGGCGGACGCAACAAAGGGTTGGACGGCAACATGTCCCGCGTGAACGGTCCGTTGTACCCGTTCGGCTACGGATTGAGTTATACGACTTTCGAATACTCAGACATTTCGATCCAGCCAGCTATCGTGACACAGGTTCAACCGGTCACCGTCCGTTGCAAGGTGACGAATACAGGTAAACGTGCCGGAGATGAGGTAGTACAGTTATATGTACGCGATATCCTCAGCAGTGTTACGACCTACGAGAAGAACCTCGTCGGCTTCGACCGTATCCATCTGAATCCGGGAGAAACGAAAGAGCTTACCTTCACTATCGAACCGCGCGACTTGCAGCTGCTGAATAGCGATAACCATTGGGTGGTAGAACCGGGAGACTTCAAGGTTATGATCGGAGCCTCATCCGAAGACATCCGCCTGAACGACCGTTTTACGGTAGTGGAATATGGTAAAGAGCAGGCAAACATATCGGCAGCTTCCCGACAGCAGAAATCAGTTATTGCTAGCTCTACTCAGGAGTCTGCTCCGTCAGTATTAGACGGCAACCCATCTACGGCTTGGAAAGCCAACAAGGGTGAATACATAACTTTTGCACTCGAAAACAACGCCTCTCCTAACAACATCGCGATTGCCTGGAAAGAAAAAAGCAAAGATGCCAAATTTGAAATCCAACTCTCCGGTGGCGGAGGCCAGTTCCTGACCGTATATGAAGGGACGGTAGAAGCTACGAACGAGCTGACGAATTACCGGTTCAAAGGCACGACCGCCAGTGATATCCGTATCGTAATAACCTCCGGCAATGCAAGTATCTCGGAAGTAAAAATCAAGGAGTTGAAAAATTAAAAATTAAGAATTAAGAAATGGTGTCTTATGCATTCATTTCTTAATTCTTAATTTTTAATTCTTAATTTATAAATAGATTTCCCCAAAGAACTCCGGACAATGGAAGTTCGGAGAAGGAAGATCAATCGGACTCCAACTTACGAAATGCGGAAATTCCGTATCGTCCGCACATTTATAGAAGTTGCCCATTATCTTTTCCGGTAGGTTGTCAGGATCGAGGCCCATCAACCGGAAAGGAATGGCAACCACCAACTCCCAGCTATAAACCCCCAGTTTCTCTGTAAAAGCGACATGAGGAAGACTTGAAAAACGACGTATCGAAGCATACTCTTCGGGGGTCAGAGATTTCTTCGAATCACGCGATTCCCGATAGGAAGCATCACATGTTCCAATACAATTAAACTCGAAATTGTAGTAATTGGGATCATTCACCCGCTTCATAAAAAACTCCACGCAACTATCTTGATAGACAGGTGAACCATCCGTTTCATAAAGAGCTTTCAATGAATTGCCTTTTACAAAGTAACGAATATACAGATTCACTTTCGATCTTGCGATATCGAAAGCCACGATAGGCTTATAGGAATATTCCTCCCAGTTAATCACATCGATCGACTCTCGCTGGGCCTTTTCCATCAAAAAGCCTACGGACGACAGATCCAGTACGTCCAGCGTTTCCAAATAAGGGACTTTCAGTTTCTTCATTATCAATTATAGATTTGGAGTAATGGTAAATGTAAATAAGAAGTCAGCAATACGGATAAGACTCCGATTATAGCCAAAACAATAATGACCGATCCTACAATCCTATTCAATAACCATATACCTCGCACGTTAAACCATTTTTTCAATTTAGCAACTATATAAGTGATTCCGAACCACCAGAGAACAGCCCCCACCCCAATAAAAGCAATGCCACCCGACAGCATCCAAACAGAATGTTCCGGCAAGACAAAACCAAAGCGGGCAAACAAACCAATATATAGCAATACGATTAATACGTTGCTAAAGGTAAGAAGAAAAGCTGTAATAAAATCCTGAGTGAAAGATAACTTTTTCTCCCGTTGTTTTCTAAGATTCCGGACAGGATTGGATTGGAAAATATAATAGCCGAAAATACCCAATACGATACTGCCGATCAATTGCAAAGGAGCCTGATTCGCCTCCACAAAGTTCACCACAACTCCCATCCCCAAGCAAGTCAGTGCAGCGTAGATCACGTCTGACAGAGCAGCCCCTAATCCGGTAACAAACCCATGCCAACGTCCTTTGTTCAGCGTTCGTTGTATACATAGCATGCCGATCGGACCCATCGGGGCGGAAACCAGTACGCCAATAACAATTCCTTTACTTATCAATCCCAGCATTATCCTTCTATTTTCTGCCTAATGATTTGCAAAGATAACGCAAACCGGGAGCAGAATAAAATGAACTCGTCCATTTTTAACCAAAAAACACCTGCAGGAATGTTTTTTAGATTACCTACAGGCGTTTTCACACTTTATGTAAAAAGGCTATTTAGCTTTTTCCTTTTCCAATATAGCTTTCAACTTTGCAACGATTTCGGGATGTTCGGCCGCCAGATTCTTCTTTTCTCCGATGTCCTGCTTCAAGTTGTAAAGCTGTTCTTCCTTGCTGTTGCCCAACTCGATATTCGTCAGTTTAGCATAAGCAGCACCATTACTCGGAGCTATGTACTTCCATTCGCCGTCGGAGACAGAAAGAGAACCGGCGACTTCGACCACATAGTCGCGCCCTTTCAAGTCCTTCCCCAAGAATGCGTCCAGATGATCCCGGCTGTCAGGACCGGCCCCTTCTTCGAGCGGCTTGCCCATCAGGCTTGCCATGGAGGCATACAGGTCGATCTGTGATACCAATGCGTCGGAGACACCCGGTTTTACCTGAGCCGGCCAGCTCACAATCATCGGAACACGCGTACCGGCTTCGAAGATACTGTATTTACCACCACGGAACGGCCCCCAGGGTCTATGTTCGCCCAACAATTCCACAGCCCGGTCTGCATAACCATCATCCACAACAGGACCGTTGTCGCTACTCAACACGATCAAGGTGTTTTCGGCAATACCGGCTTTTTCGAGTGCGCCCATTATTTCGCCTACAGTCCAGTCGAATTGCAACAAAGCGTCGCCACGAGGGCCCATGCCGCTCTTGCCGACAAAACGGGGATGCGGCCAACGGGGAACGTGCGCGTCGTTGGTTCCGACATACAGGAAAAACGGTTCATCTTTGTGGTTTTCAATAAATCGGACAGCTTTGCAAGTGATGCTGTCTGCAATGTTTTCATCTTCCCACAAGGCCTGCTTGCCCCCTTTCATGTAGCCGATACGCGAAATGCCGTTCACGATCGCCATATCATGCCCATGGTTCGGACTCGGTTTCAATTTGGTAAGCAATTCCGGATGGTCTTTTCCCAACGGTTCGCCAGGGAACGGTTTTTCATAGCTCACTTCAATCGGATCATTCGGATCAAGATTGACGATCCGCTGATTCTCAACCCACACACAAGGCACACGGTCGCCTGTGGCAGCCATTATATAGGAATAGTCGAACCCTATATCTGAAGGTCCCGGCGTGATAAAGCCATTCCAATCCTGTCCTCCCGTCCTGTCAGACAATCCCAAATGCCATTTACCTATAGCACCTGTTGTATAACCACACTCACGAAACATATCGGCAACAGTCGGCTGTTCGGGACGAATGACCATTCCGGCATTTCCAGCCGCAATCCCCGTGTCATTCCGCCTCCAAGCATAATGCCCCGTAAACAGCGAATAGCGCGACGGCGTACTGGTCGCAGCCACTGCATGCGCATCCGTAAAACGAACACCTTGGGCTGCCAGGCGTTCCACATTCGGCGTATGGATCGTTTTTGATCCGTTGCAACTCAGGTCACCATAACCGATATCATCGGCTATCAGGAAAATAACGTTCGGCTTCTTCTGCTGCTGTGTTACTTTTTCTTCCGCCTTTTGTCTGTTTCCAGAACAGGAGGCCAGCAAGGTAGCTCCTATTCCCAATACGATTGTTGATTTCATGATAATAAATTAACTGTTAAATGATAAACCCTTTCTCCATTTTGAGATTGTCAATCCGAGAATCCCGAAAACGTCCTCCACACTCCGACAATTGTTTTTTCAGCAAATCTCGCCGGGAGCTATAACCTTATTGTTGACAAATATACAATAAAACGAAGTATATCACAATTTTCCAAGATTGTAATCTGCATACGAAGTTTTCTGCTAATCCTCTATCACTCTATCACTACAAAGGTTGTAGCTATTCATATTCAAACGTCCAAAGGCAGTGATACAGGACGTTTTCCCCTATCACTCCTCTATCACTTCTAAAACAGGACGTTTTTGTCATACAATTGAAAACCAACATATTACCTTCTATTACTTTTGAAAAAGCATATAAAATAATCGAATAAACAAATGTAAAAACGAATATAACAGGTATTAAATTGGCGGAATACGGTTCTTCATTCCACAAAAGCTATCTCTTTTTTTAGCAAAGACAAGCACATCATTCCGTAAACACCCCCATGTTGCCATCCTTTACATCCGGGTGTAGAAAGCCGGTACATCCGGGTGTAAGAGGGGGCAACATGGGGGTGTCCGGCAACTAAAGTACCGTGCCGGACAATAAAAACCACCCGGTTTCACCTATTTTATAGCCGTTTTTACATAAAATAATCGAGTGATTTATAAGGATGGAAATCGGGTATTTATTGCTTTTGTTATTTGTAATACGCTACTATACAGATGTGTATAAGCGCAATTTCTGTTTTCCATCCAAATTGCCTGTGATAGGGTAGTGATACCGTAGTGATAGAGAAAACGGGCATATATCACTAACGAAACAGGTTGAATATCAATCGATAAAAAAGAAATCAGTGATACAGTGACAGAGGAACACCGTTTTGACATACTTCAATAAACAATTATTTGTAAAATGGTTTCAATATATTCCCTGCCGAGCCATACGCTCCACATTCGGTGTCCTATACCAGTCGTTCAACGCACAGCGAACCAGATTACCTCACCTTATCCGTCAAAAAAGGCAAAAAGGTATCTATTACTCCCATATCATCCACCAAGAATAACACAATATTAGGAAATTCTTGTGCCAGAAGCAACCGACTCGAAAGAAGTAACCGATCATCAAAAACTCTCCTTCCGGACCATTTTTCCAGATTTCCATTCCGTAAGGAGAAAAGTAACTTTTAGGATGTCCGATATGATTCCCAGCGATATTAATATCCATACCGTTCTGCAATGGATTTTCTGTCACATGCCATTTTCCTATATGGCAAGTCTGGTAGCCTGCTTTTTTCAATACTTCCGGAAGAAGCCGGACACCCGGCTCCAGAGCTGTCCGGTTGGGATATCTCCAAAGCATTAAGCGAGATACGCAACCACTTGGTTCGCCTCGATATTCTTGCCATACTGATCTGTCTGATCGACAGTTCGTCCGGCCATTAGTTTTTGACATTTTGTGCAAGTCCCGCCAGTTTCCCTATCGGGCACCATCTGCGAGGCTCCGTTTTTAACCGAAAAAGGCCTTTGTTGGAACAAATTTATTTTCTTCAACAGATTTAAGGGAAATTCGGTTAGTAAGCACTATCTTTGCACTTTGTAAGCGAGGGGTATCCTTATATTATCCCCCGTATGAACGGAATACCATTAATAAATCGACGATATGATTCTATTCTTTCAATCTCCAACAAAGACGGTGTTAGCTGTGGAGGCTGCACACGCTTTCTCTCCTGAAGATGTAGAAAAATTAGTTTGGGCTTTTAGCGAGGCAAAACCTCTCCAGGCTGAAACATTGGAAGGCTGGTATGTTGGTCCACGCCGGGAAATGATTACCCCGTGGAGTACGAATGCCGTGGAAATCACCCAGAACATGGGACTCACCGGTATATCACGCATCGAGGAATACTTCCCCGTTTCTTCCGGCGAAGCAGAACATGACCCGATGTTACAGCGTATCTATGACGGTCTGAACCAGGACATCTTCACGATCAGTAAACAACCGGACCCGATTGTTTATATCGAGGATATCGAAGCCTACAACAAACAGGAAGGACTGGCATTGAGCGATGAAGAAGTAGCCTACCTCAACGAAGTAAGCCAAAAGCTGGAACGCCGGCTGACCGACAGCGAAGTGTACGGTTTTGCACAGGTGAACTCGGAGCACTGCCGTCACAAAATCTTCGGCGGTACATTTATTATCGACGGAGAAGAGAAAGAAAGTTCTCTCTTTAACCTGATCAAGAAAACATCGGCGGAGAACCCGAACAAATTGGTTTCCGCCTATAAAGATAATGTGGCTTTCAACGAAGGTCCGGTGATCGAACAATTTGCTCCGGCCAGCGGCGACAAACCGGATTTCTACGAAGTGAAAGAAATCAAATCGGTTATCTCACTGAAAGCTGAAACCCACAACTTCCCGACAACAGTCGAACCGTTCAACGGTGCGGCTACCGGATCGGGTGGTGAAATCCGTGACCGCCTGGGTGGCGGAAAATCATCCCTGCCGATTGCCGGAACAGCCGTTTACATGACATCTTATCCGCGTACGGAAGGTGCACGCGAATGGGAAAAGATCCTCGATCCACGCCCCTGGTTGTACCAGACTCCGGAACAAATCCTGATCAAGGCCTCCAACGGTGCATCCGATTTCGGTAACAAGTTCGGACAGCCGCTGATCTGCGGTTCGGTCCTGACATTCGAACACGAAGAGAACAAGAAGAAATATGCTTACGACAAAGTGATCATGTTGGCCGGCGGTGTCGGTTATGCTAATATGCGCGACGCGTTGAAGGGCGATCCCGCACCGGGCGAAAAAGTTGTCCTGTTAGGTGGCGACAACTACCGCATCGGTATGGGCGGAGGCGCTGTCTCTTCCGTAAACACGGGCCAATATACCAGCGGTATCGAGTTGAACGCCGTACAGCGCGCCAACCCGGAAATGCAGAAACGCGTTTCCAACGTAATCCGTGCGATTGCCGAATCGGACAACAACCCGGTAATCTCCATCCATGACCACGGCGCAGGAGGTCATTTGAACTGTCTCTCCGAATTGGTGGAAGCAACCGGCGGACATATCGACATGAGCCAGTTGCCTGTCGGTGACCCGACACTTTCCGCAAAAGAAATCGTAGGTAACGAAAGCCAGGAACGTATGGGTTTGCTGATGAAGGAAGAAGATGTTGCCCGTGTACAGCGCATTGCCGACCGCGAACGTTCTCCGATGTATGTGGTAGGTGAAACGACCAACGACATGAAGTTCGTCTTCGAACAGGCCGACGGCGTGAAACCAATCGACATCAAACTGGAATATATGTTCGGTAAACCGCCAAGAACGATCATGAAGGATCATACGGTCGAAGAAACATACGCTCCAGTCGTTTATAAAGAATCCGAACTGCATCACTATCTGGAAAATGTACTTCAGTTGGAAGCTGTTGCATGTAAAGACTGGCTGACCAACAAGGTGGACCGTTCGGTGACAGGTAAGGTCGCACGCCAGCAGTGCCAAGGCGAATTGCAGTTGCCGCTGAGCGACTTGGGTGCTGTAGCACTGGATTACCGTGGAAAAGCGGGTATCGCCACATCTATCGGGCATGCTCCGCAGGTAGCGATGATCGACCCGGCTGCCGGTTCTGTCATGGCGATTGCCGAATCATTGACAAATATCGTTTTCGCTCCACTGTCCGACAAGCTATCAGGTGTATCTTTGAGTGCCAACTGGATGTGGCCATGCCGTAACGAAGGCGAGGATGCCCGCCTGTACAAAGCGGTCCAGGCTGCTTCGGACTTCGCTTGTGCACTGGGCATCAATATCCCGACCGGTAAAGACTCTCTGTCCATGACACAGAAATATGGCGACGACAAAGTGATTGCTCCGGGTACGGTGATTATTTCTGCCGGTGCAGAAGTCAGCGACATTCGCAAGATCGTATCTCCGGTATTGGCCCACGAAAAGAATTCTTACATATATTATATTGACTTCTCGTTCGACACGATGAAGTTGGGCGGTTCCGCTCTTGCACAAGTTCTGAACAAATTGGGCAACGAAGTCCCGACGATAAAAGACAGCGAATATTTTGCCGACGCATTCAACGCCGTACAAGATGCCATCCAAAAAGGGTTGGTTCTCGCCGGACACGACATTTCTGCCGGTGGTATGATCACGGCATTGCTCGAAATGTGTTTTGCTAACGTAGAAGGCGGTCTGGAAGTGAACCTCGACAAATTGTCGGAACAGGACATTGTCAAGATTCTGTTTGCCGAAAACCCGGGTATCCTGGTCCAGGTGAAAGACAAGAAAGCTTTCGAGAAGTTGATGGAAGAGGCAGGAGTAGGTTTTGCCATTATCGCCAAGCCGACTTCCGAACGCCACATTCTGGTTTCCAAAGAAGGCGTCCAATACCATTTCGGCATCGACTACATGCGCGACGTATGGTACGAATCATCTTATAAACTGGATATCAAGCAGAGTGGTAGCGTATGTGCAGGCAATCGTTTCGAGAACTACAAGATGCAGCCACTGGAATTCAAGTACCCGAAGAGCTTTACCGGCAAGCTGTCTTCTTACGGCCTGACTGCCGATCGCAAAGGAAAGAGCGGAATCCGTGCCGCCGTAATCCGTGAAAAGGGTTGCCAGTGTGAACGTGAAACATCTTATGCACTGTATCTGGCAGGTTTCGATGTGAAAGATGTTCACATGACCGATTTGGCTTCCGGACGCGAAACATTGGAAGACGTAAACATGATTGTATTCTGCGGCGGTTTCTCCAACTCCGACGTTTTAGGCTCTGCCAAAGGATGGGCCGGAGGTTTCTTATTCAACGAGAAAGCCAAGAAGGCGCTGGATAACTTCTATGCACGTCCCGACACCTTGAGTCTGGGTATCTGCAACGGTTGCCAGCTGATGGCCGAGTTAGGGGTTGTTTATCCGGAACATGAGAAGAAACACAAGATGTTGCACAATGATTCGCACAAGTTCGAATCGAACTTCATCTCGGTCGAGATCCCAAAAAACCATTCTGTCATGTTCGGTTCTTTAAGCGGTTCCAAATTAGGAATCTGGGTGGCTCACGGCGAAGGCAAGTTCTCTTTCCCGTATGAAGAAAAAGAATACCATATTGCACTTAAATACAACTACGAAGGCTATCCTGCCAATCCGAACGGTTCGCCTTGGTCGGTTGCCGGTGTCTGCTCTCACGACGGACGCCATCTGGCAATGATGCCTCACTTGGAACGTGCGATGTTCCCATGGCAATGCGGTTACTATCCTGAAGACCGACGAAACAGTGACGAAGTCACTCCGTGGATCGAAGGTTTCGTGAACGCACGGAAGTGGATAGAAGAGCATAAGAAATAATATTTGGATAGGAAGTTGCGTTATAATAATATAGCGCAACTTTTTTTATTTATGAAAGGTTTATCTATTACTCATTTAAATATTATCCATTATGAAAAAGATTGCTTTATTATTGTTGATGTTCGTGGCGTTTCAGGTCAGTGCACAGGATTTCCATTTCTTACCGAAGATCGGATTGAACCTTGCCAATATGACAAATAGTGACGGAAGTATGAAGCCTGGGTTGAACGTCGGGGTTGCCGCCGAGTTTCCTATCAATCCGCAATTTTCCATCGAGCCGGGAATCTATTATTCCATGCAAGGAGTGAAAGAATCAGAAGGCGGAATCTCCGGCAAAATCAAAAACGATTACATAAACATTCCTATCTATGCAAAAGCCTATCTATACAATGGCTTTTATGCATTTGCGGGACCACAATTCGGTTTCTTAGCCCGTTCTAAAGCAAGCGCCTCTTATAACGGCACTGACATTTCGGTCAATTCGAAAGATGCATTCAAAACATTTGATTTCGCACTAGGAATCGGCGTCGGCTATCAATTCGATTTAGGCTTGCTGGTTTCAATGAACTATAATATAGGATTCACCAATACCTTATCCGATGGCGACATCACATTAAATGGCAACTCCATGAATTGGGATGGGGAGAAATCCCGTAATGGCGTCCTGCAGATCAACCTCGGTTGGAGATTCTGAAATATCCGCTTGCCGGTATAAAATCCGACAGGCATCCATTTTGAAACGGATAGGCTTCGAAGAACATTCGAATGCTTATCCGTTTTTTTATGCTGCCCGACATTATAAATCACGGATTCTTATTATTGCGTCTTCCGTATTAATCCCTATCTTCGCGACCTAAACAATAAACAAGTACACTGATTCATGAAAAAGTTGCTATTTATCTTCTTTACAGCAGGTCTTATACAGGGATTTAGCTCTTGTTCCCACAAAGACACTCCAGATAATGCACTTGCATTGATCCCACAGCCCCAAGAAATGAAAGTCGGGACGGATCATTTCAAACTGACTCGCCGGGCAGCTATCACACTCGACACATCCAATCCTCAGTTAATAGGGATAGCTCGGTACTTCAACAATAAAGTTGCCCCCGCAACAGGTTTTGAAATTCCGGTTGAAAAGCACGGCAACATTGAATTTAAGCTGACCGACAATACCGCTTTCGGTGCAGAAGGATATCGCTTGCAGGTAAAACATGGCGATATCATCATCACCGCCCATCAACCGGCCGGGATCTTCTACGGGATACAGACTTTATTGCAGATGCTTCCCCCCGAAATAAAAAACAGCCAGAAACAAAAAGGCATCAACTGGACGGTTCCCTGTACCGACATCACCGACAAACCCCAGTTTGCCTGGCGCGGACTTATGCTTGACGTCAGCCGCCACTGGTTCACTAAAGAGGAAGTAAAGAAATACATCGACGAACTGGCAGAATACAAAATGAATGTATTCCACTGGCATTTGACCGACGATCAAGGATGGCGTCTGGAAATAAAATCCCTGCCACGCCTGACAGAGGTTGGCGCCTGGCGCGCTCCGCGTGTCGGGCAATGGTGGCAACGCGCACCACAGCAACCTGGAGAAGAAACGACCTACGGAGGCTTCTACACACAGGAAGATGTGAAGGAAGTATTGGCATACGCTGCAGAACGCTACGTACGCGTCATTCCTGAAATAGACGTGCCGGGACATAGCCTGGCAGCACTCGTCGCCTATCCTGATCTGGCGTGTATGAAAGCACCATCGGCTGTCGGGGTCGGCAACAAGTTTTACGGCGAAGACGAAAACACACTTTGTGTCGGCAAAGATGCCACTTTCGAGTTTATGGACAAGGTCTTGACAGAAGTTGCCGCCTTGTTTCCGGATGAATACATCCATATCGGAGGAGACGAATGTTTCAAAGGTTTTTGGCACAAATGTCCGCGTTGCCAAGCTCGCATGAAAGCGGAAAACCTGAAGAACGAAAACGAACTACAGAGTTACTTTATCCACCGTATGGAAAGCATCTTGAAAGAAAAAGGGAAAAAACTGATCGGCTGGGACGAGATTATCGACGGCGGGCTGGCTCCCGATGCTACCGTTATGAGCTGGCGCGGTATGGAGGGCGGAATCAAATCAGCAAAAGCCGGTCATCATGTGATCATGACACCGACCGAACATTGCTACATCGACCTCTGGCAAGGAGAACCATCTGTCGAACCGGACACCTACTCCATGTGCCGCCTGAAAGATTCCTACAGTTTCAACCCAGTTCCCGACAGCGTGCCGGCCGAAATGATACTAGGAGGACAAGGCAATCTCTGGGCTGAATCCGTCCCCACTTTCCGGCATGCCGAATATATGACCTGGCCACGTGGATGGGCACTTGCCGAAGTCCTTTGGACTGGACCTTCCAAGACGGATTGGGACCGGTTCTGGCCACGTGTCGAACGACATTTCGTTCGTGCAGACCAGGCACAGATCAACTATGCACGCAGCATGTACAATGCCATCGTCACTCCTTACTATACTGAAGATGGTGTTTTGGAAATCAAACTGGATAGCGAACCGGGCAATCTTGACATCTACTATACATTCGACAATACGGACCCCGACAACTTCACTCCGAAATATGAAGCTCCGCTCCGAATACCCAAGAATGCGACTTGGTTACGTATTGTCACTTATCGGGACAACAAGCCGATTGGCAAAGTTATAACATTGACAATCAAAGAACTTGAAAAGCGGGCGGATAACACTCGCCATGTCGTCGGCAACTTGTAACATAAATGTAACATATATGTCGTAAATGCGAAACAGTTTTCTCGTTCCTTTGTAAATAAAATCATAGAGTCCAAAAAGTTAGGAATGAAATCAGGAAAGATTATTGCGCTTGGCCTGTTGGCGCTGCTTCCAATTGCGATGAAGGCACAGGAAGCTCAGGAAATAGAAAAGCTGAATGCTCGTATCGATTCACTTTCGCAGGAGACGACAACCCTGGATAAAATCGTCCGTAAACTCAGCAAATTCAAAGTATCCGCTTATATCCAAGGACAATTCCAATATGGTCAGGAAGATGCCACCCTGAAAGTCGGTGACAAGAACGAACATGAAGACAAAGGTTTCAACCGTTTCGGCATCCGCCGCGGACGGTTGAAATTCGAATATAATGACGGTATCGGAACCGGTGCTGTACAGATCGAAGCCAACGACAAGGGTGTCAGTTTCCGTGACCTTTACATCGGTATAAAAGATCCCTGGACAAAACGCTGCCAACTGATGGCGGGTGTTTTCAATCGCCCTTTCGGTCACGAAATCGGCTATTCGACTAGCGGATTAGAATCTCCCGAACGTGCCACCATCATCCAATACTTCTTCCCCGACGAACGCGATTTAGGCGCCATGCTGACACTCCGGGCTAAAGAAACAAGCCCGATCGGTTTTCTCCGTCTCGATGCCGGACTGTTCGCCGGTAACAGCATCAATCGGGAAACAGACAGCCGCAAAGACTTCATCGGCCGCTTGGGAGCCGAAAAGAAAATCGGCAACTGGGGAAAATGGGGATTAGGCGCCTCCTACTACAACGGCGGAGTTTACAACCCGACGACAACCGCCTACGAACTCCAGGATAAAAAATTCATCGCAGTCGACAAAGGAGAAACCGGTACATACATGAAACGTGAGTACATCGGCTTGGACGCTCAGTTCTCATTCAAAAACAGTTGGGGAACGACAAGCTTGCGCGGTGAAGGACTGTTAGGTACACAACCGGGTATCGCCGGCAGCAGCAAAAGCCCCAACACAGGGACACGCCCGGCCAATGAACCGGAGAACTCCCTGTTCAAGCGTCCTTTCATCGGCTACTTTTTCTATTTGGTGCACGACATCGGAACCACTCCTTTCTCTGCCGTCTTGAAATACGACGTTTATGATCCCAACACCAAGTTGAAAGGGAATGAGATCGGCGTTGAAAACAGCTTGACCTCCAAGACCGACCTCGCCCAGAGCACACTCGGCATCGGCGCTTTGTACCGTTTCAACAAGCATATCCGCGTGCAAGCCTATTACGAGTTCAACTTCAATGAAAAGAGCGATTTCGTAAAGGGATATGAAAAGGACAGGGAAGACGACGTATTCACCTTGCGTCTGCAATATAAGTTTTAATACAAACGTAACATCTGTTTCACACGCTTGCAACACTCCTGTATTTACTTTGCATACAGAAATTTAATTCAAAACAGAGTAATGAGAAAGACAATTGTTATGGCCGCAGTAGCCGCCTGTATGTTTGTATCGAACGTGTTTGCACAGAGAATTAAAGGGAGCGACACTTGCCTTCCCTTAAGCCAGACGGAAGCAGAAAACTTCATCAACAAAAATAAATCGGCAAAGATAACCGTGACGGGCGGCGGCTCCGGCGTTGGTATCTCAGCCTTGATGGAAGGGACAACCGATATCGCCATGTCTTCCCGTAAGATGAAATTCGATGAAAAAGTCAAATTGCAGGAAGCGAAGAAAAGCACCAAAGAAGTGGTGATCGCTTACGACGCACTGGCAGTAGTCGTACACCCGTCCAATAAAGTGTCCAACCTGACGCGTGAACAGCTGGAAGGCATTTTCACAGGAAAGATCAAGAACTGGAAAGAAGTGGGCGGCGCCGACATGAAGATCGTAGCCTATTCGCGCGAAACGTCTTCCGGAACATACGAATTCTTTAAGGAAAGTGTCCTGAAGAACAAGAACTATATGAACGGCATCCTTAGCATGCCCGCAACAGGAGCCATCATTCAGTCTGTCAGCCAGACAAAAGGAGCCATCGGCTATGTCGGCTTGGCTTACATAAACAAAGAAGTAAAACCGATTCATGTCTCTTACGATGCAGGCAAAACATTCACCGAGCCATCCTTCGAGAATGCAAAAAACAAGGCATATCCGATCGTCCGTCCGTTGTTCTATTACTACGATGTAAAGAATGAAGGCAAAGTGAAACCCTTTATCGATTATATCTTATCGGCTGAAGGACAAGCAACGGTTAAACAGGTCGGTTATATCCCGGTAAAATAAGTCAAAAACCATATAGCTCCCACGCTTGACACGGGATCGCGTTAAAGCCGGCCATATACATCTGATTGATATGGCCGGCTTTTTTGCGTCCCCGCGTCAAGCGCGGGGACAAGAGGGAATGCACAGTCATTATTTATTTGTGCATAATATCGGTTGATTTTGCACATTCTTTGGTTTATTGTGCTACCTTTGCCACATATATATTTTTTATTTACACATTTTACTTACATGAAGACATTAACAATTGGGGATCTGAAAGCCCGCATTCCAATCATCCAGGGTGGAATGGGCGTAGGAATCTCTCTCTCCGGCTTAGCCTCAGCCGTTGCAAATGAAGGTGGGATTGGCGTTATCTCCGCCGCCGGTCTCGGTCTCTTATATAAGAAACTTTCTCCCAACTACACCGAAGCCGGCAATCTGGGCCTTGCAGCCGAGATCCGGAAAGCCCGCGAGAAGGCCAAAGGCATTATCGGCGTGAATGTGATGGTCGCACTTTCAGACTTCGCCGAACTGGTGAAAACCAGTATTGCGGAAAAGGTAGACATCATTTTCAGCGGTGCCGGACTACCTTTGGACCTGCCGTCTTTCCTGAAGAAAGACAGCGTGACGAAGCTCGTCCCCATCGTTTCCAGTGCACGTGCCGTCCGCATCATCTGCGAAAAATGGAAAAACAACTACGACTACCTTCCCGATGCCGTTGTGCTGGAAGGGCCAAAAGCAGGCGGCCACTTAGGATACAAGGAGAACCAGCTGGAAGACGAGCATTTTTCACTCGAAGAACTGCTGCCTCAGGTAGTGGAAGAAGTTTCCCACTTCGAAGAAAAATATAACAAGAGAATCCCGGTAATTGCAGCAGGAGGCATTTACACGGGTGAAGACATCAAACGCGTGATGGACCTGGGAGCATCGGGCGTTCAGTTAGGAACCCGTTTCGTCACCACTACCGAGTGCGACGCTTCCGATGCTTTCAAGGAAAGCTACGTCAAGGCACAGGAGAAGGATATCGAGATCATCAAAAGTCCGGTCGGAATGCCGGGCAGGGCAATCCACAGTCATTTTCTCGAAAAGGTAAAAGCCGGGATGAAACAGCCGAAGGTCTGTCCTTTCAACTGCATCAAGACATGCGATATCTCGCGAAGCCCCTACTGTATCGTAACAGCCCTGTACAACGCCTTCAAAGGGAACTTCGAGAACGGCTACGCTTTCGCAGGAAGCAATGCCTGGCGGACAACCCGCATCATGTCGGTGAAAGAAACGATAAGCGAGCTGATCAACGAGTGGAAACGCTCTGACCAACCGACTCTTTCCTCCCGATAAACAAAAAGTTTCATCGGCTTGGAACTTTTGTTTCCCGCCGATGAAACTTTTGTTGCTTGCTGATGAAAATTTATTCTCCTGCAAGTAAAAATAAACTTTCACCTTGAGAAAAAAGTGAAAACTTTATCATTTATCCTCTTTTTTCTTCATATTCGTCTCGATAACGAATGCGACAATCAATCCCAAACCTCCAAACAAAAGGACGGAGGCGCCATAAGCTGAACTGATAGCTTCATATTCATTACGAAAATCCAATGAATGACTATTAGCAGCAACAATTAAATTACAGAAAAAGCCTACAAGTATCCCTAAGCCGATTCCCATCAACAGACATCCCGTCTTTAAAGAGCTAAACGAAAAACGAGGCAAACCATACGAAGGGAGGCTCAGCCTTTTTCCCAAATCAGCAATATCCATTCTTTCACTGATCTTCTCAATGATCAACAAACGTTCTTTACGACGAACGAACAGTTCAAACAAAGCGTAAATACCTAAACAAATGAATCCGACAACCAGCGGAGCTGTAATAAAATCCATCATAACTGTATTGTTGTAAATGATTAATTAATTTCTTTGCTACTTTTGACGCATCTCTTTCCGAAAGGTTACAGATCGGGGGGAAAAAATATATTGTATTTTTGCCGATGCAAGTTGTAACCTATTCGCCCGGCTTGCGTCCATTATAATACGATGGAGTTGTATACCGACACATATTATATACAAAGGATACAAGCGGGAGATACGGCATGCTTTGCCTGCCTTCTGGATAAATACAGCCGTCCTGTTCATTCGTTAATCCTAAAGGTGGTCAGAAACCGGGAAGATGCGGAGGAACTGGCACAGGATGTGTTTATGAAGGTGTTCAAGCACCTCTCGTCGTTCAAAGGGGAATGCAGTTTCTCCACGTGGATCTACCGGATCGCCTACAATACAGCCATCTCGGAAACACGGAAAAAGAGACACGAGTTTCTGGCGATCGAGGAATCGGTTATTAATAATGTATCGGAACAAGAAGTAGCCGAAGCACTAGACAGGACAGACAGCTCCGACCAGATACAGATGCTCGATGCCGCCCTCGCCCAATTGCCACCCGATGAGCGGGCGATCATCCTGCTCTTTTATATGAAAGAAAAAACGATCGACGAAGTGGCGACGATCACCGGATTGACTGCATCTAATATAAAAGTGAAATTGCACCGCATACGAAAGAAACTGTTTTTTGTATTAAAAGGAATGGAGGAACAATAAAATGACAGAGAAGAATGACATATTGAAAGACCTGTTCAGCCGGATGCCGGAAGAGGAGCTTCCGGCTTCGTTCCGAGCCAACGCGATAAGACAGATCATGGCCGAAGCCGAACGGATACGCAAACGCAACGAACGCTGGGGATGGATTGCCGTCATCGCCGCCTCGCTGCTTATGGTCGGTATCGCAATCGCTTCATTCCTTTATATGAATATTTCCCCAATATCCGTACAGATCCCCAATATGAGCACACTCCCCTTCTATGCCTATATCGGGATGCTTGCCCTCATCCTGCTGGGAGCCGATTACAAATTCAGGCAACTATTCAAAAGGAGGCAGATGTCTCAGAAAGAAAAGATGTAAGTAGCGGTATTACAAGCCCAAAAGATTGTTTTTTCCATGCAAAAAGTCTTGCAAGTCAGAAAAAAGCATTACCTTTGCCCCGATTTTTGAGAGATGACAACATAATGTCTAACTTACTAATTAAAACAAACTTAAGTATTAACAATTAGAGAATGGAAAATTTAAAGAACATTCAGCCCATTGAAGATTTCAACTGGGATGCTCTTGAAAAGGGCGATTCTTACGGTGAAGTAAGCAAGGACGATCTTGTAAAAACGTATGACGAGACTTTGAACACAGTAAAGGACAAAGAAGTCGTTATGGGAACCGTAACTGCAATGAACAAACGTGAAGTTGTAGTAAACATCGGTTTCAAATCAGATGGCGTTGTATCTATGGCAGAATTCCGTTACAACCCGGATCTGAAAATTGGTGACGAAGTAGAAGTCTACATCGAAAACCAGGAAGACAAAAAAGGACAGCTGATCCTGTCTCACAAGAAAGCACGCGCTACACGTTCTTGGGATCGTGTAAACGAAGCTCTTGAAAAAGACGAAATCATCAAAGGTTACATTAAATGTCGTACGAAGGGCGGTATGATCGTTGACGTATTCGGTATCGAAGCATTCTTGCCGGGTTCTCAGATCGATGTCAAGCCGATCCGCGACTACGATGTATTTGTAGGTAAGACAATGGAATTCAAGATCGTTAAGATCAACCAGGAATTCAAGAACGTTGTTGTATCTCATAAAGCTCTTATCGAAGCTGAACTTGAACAGCAGAAGAAAGACATCATCTCCAAACTTGAAAAAGGCCAGGTACTGGAAGGTACAGTCAAGAATATCACTTCTTACGGTGTATTCATCGACCTGGGTGGCGTAGACGGTTTGATCCACATCACAGACCTGTCTTGGGGCCGCGTTTCTCATCCGGAAGAAATCGTTCAGCTGGATCAGAAGATCAACGTGGTTATCCTTGACTTCGATGATGAAAAGAAGCGTATCGCTCTCGGCTTGAAGCAGCTGACTCCGCATCCTTGGGATGCTTTGGATCCGAACTTGAAAGTGGGTGACAAAGTAAAAGGTAAAGTTGTCGTTATGGCTGACTACGGTGCATTCATCGAAATCGCTCCGGGCGTAGAAGGTCTGATCCACGTTTCTGAAATGTCTTGGACACAGCACTTGCGTTCTGCTCAGGACTTCATGAAAGTAGGTGACGAAATCGAAGCTGTTATCCTGACCCTGGATCGCGACGAACGTAAGATGTCATTGGGTATCAAACAGCTGAAAGCTGATCCGTGGGAAGATATCGAATCTCGCTTCCCGGTAGGTTCTCGCCACATGGCTAAAGTTCGTAACTTCACTAACTTTGGTGTATTCGTAGAAATCGAAGAAGGCGTAGACGGCTTGATCCACATCTCTGACCTGTCTTGGACAAAGAAAATCAAACACCCGTCAGAATTTACTCAGATCGGTGCTGAAATCGAAGTTCAGGTTCTGGAAATCGACAAAGAAAACCGCCGTTTGAGCTTAGGTCACAAACAGCTGGAAGAAAATCCTTGGGATGTATTCGAAACAATCTTCACTGTAGGTTCTATCCACGAAGGAACAATCATCGAAGTACTGGATAAGGGTGCTGTAATCTCTCTGCCTTACGGCGTAGAAGGTTTCGCAACTCCGAAACATCTGGTAAAAGAAGACGGTTCTCAGGCTGCTGTAGACGAAAAACTGCAGTTCAAGGTGATCGAATTCAACAAGGAAGCTAAGAGAATCATCCTTTCTCACAGCCGTATCTTCGAAGATGAACAGAAAGGCGCTAAGAAAGAAACTGGCGAAAAGAAATCATCTTCAAAACGCGGTGGAAAGAAAGAAGAAGAATCTGCAATGGTAACCGGTCCGGTTGAAAAGACTACACTGGGTGACATTGAAGAACTCGCTGCCCTGAAAGAAAAATTGGCTGGTAAATAATTACCGTCTTTTCAAATAAAACAAAAGGAGATGTCCATCCGGATATCTCCTTTTTTATTGCCTGAAAAAAGAATAGAGAAAGTGCTCTTAGTCTACCTCCTTGATCACTTCCTCTACCTGTTCCTGTTCACCGTAATATTGGCAACTTTCGCCGATACCCAACAAAGCATTCACTTCATGACGCTTGTCCAGGTCCGTAAAATAAGCGTCCACTACCTTATAAATATCGAACCCGTCCGTTGAACCGGCCGCCAGATTCAATGATTCTACCAATTTACCTGTAGCTTTGCGAATTTCAGCTTTACTGATCAAATGAAACTCGTTGTTGTGAATTAATTGACTCTTTCCCATGATGTTTGATTTAAAAGTTATACTTGTTCTTCATTAATAACCATTCCTCAAAGCGGTAAGTTTAATCTTGCAGCTTCGTTTCATGCACTAAATATACAAACATCCTCGGATCTTTCAACCTTTCAAGCCTTTTATTTTCAATAAACATGAAAAACAAATCCGATCCCGACCTCACGATATTCCATGATGAGCAAGGAGAAACCGGATCTCCAAACATAGAATAAGTTCTATTCTATTTGGTTTTGTAAAAATTAATGCTGAAATTTGTTCACAGATAATATAAAAGATATGGGCACGAACGAAGATAACTACAATGTAACTATTCTGATCGCAGAAGACGAGGAAAGTAATTTCCTACTATTAAAAACCATCTTAAAAAGACACTGTAACGTTCTGCAAGCCAGAACCGGCCTGGAGCTATTGAAAGTTTTTGCTGAAAAAGGAGCCGATTTGATTTTGCTGGATATAAAAATGCCGGAAATGAATGGTATAGAAGCTCTGAAAGAGATTAGAAAGAAAGACACGAACATACCGATTATCATGCAGTCCGCCTATGCCTTCGAAAATGACATGGAAGCCGCCCGTGCTGCCGGAAGCAACGGATTTATCACCAAGCCCATCAATATCGTTGAACTAAAAAAAACGATCTCCAAATTCTTGCCGCAGATAATCTGGTAAGAAGCTGAAAGCCGACATATTATAAAAAAATAGAATAGCCATAACGATTGTTATGGCTATTCTATTTTTTTGCTTTTCCACAGACACCTTAACCAGCAAACCCTCCCCTTCATTTTTATCAAAAACCTTTCATTTTACGGAGATATCCGCATTAATTTTCTTTATAAACTCCTCCCGAACAAAACATTGAATCTCCGGTTTAAGAGGTGGGTAAAATTATTTTTCACAAGAAAAACTATACCCGACCGGCACTAATGGATTTTCATATAGAACGAAATATACTTTATTACAAACGAAACTAAAATGAACAGAAGTCAGCTTATCAATATCCTGGCTCAAAAAACAGGATTAAACAAAAAAGATGTCAAACGGACAATCGATGAAATGCAAAAACTAATTATCCAGGAAGTCAAAGGAGGCCAAAGAATCTGCCTGCATGGTTTCGGCTCATTCAAACCTCGTTTTCAATCCAGCCGCCCAGCACGAAACCTGAAAAACGGTACAGCCGTACAGCTGTCTCCCAGGACCATCATTCATTTCAAATGCGCTCCCCACCTGTTGGAGCAGATGAACAAATAAAGAATAAAAAGAGACTCACTTTTACAAGTAAGTCTCTTTTTTATTTACTCAGCTATTGTCGGGGTGAGAAGATTCGAACTTCCGACCACACGCCCCCCAGACGCGTACTCTAACCGGGCTGAGCTACACCCCGTTTTTGTTTTACGGCTGCAAAGGTAACTATTTTTCGTTATACTCCAAAGCTTTCACGATAAAAATCCAGGGATTCGAGAATTTTCTCCTTACTCACCTGCTGATTTATCTGAACATCACCGACTTGAGAAAGCAAGGTGAAGTTGATGATTCCCGCTTCATTCTTCTTATCGTGCGTCATCAACTCGTATAAGGTATCATAATCCTTGCAATCGAACACGAAAGCCGGATAATACTCCTTCAAATAATAGACGACCTGACTCAGTTTCTCCATCGGGAAACCACATACTTTATGAGACAGGTACAATTCGCTGACAATACCGGCGGCAACAGCATGGCCGTGCAGCAAAGGACGGTCCTTCTTAAAGGACAAACTTTCGTAGGCATGACCGATCGTATGGCCGAAGTTCAGCGCCTTACGGATGCCGTGCTCCTTCGGGTCTTCCTCCACGATACGTTCCTTTACGGCTACGGATTGGGCGACCATCCTGTTCAGGAAGGCATAATCGATCTTCGCATCGAGGTCGAACAGCAGGACGGAAGCGTAAATATCCATCGAACTGATAAGCGCATGCTTGATCATTTCGGCATAGCCGGAAAGCAGGTTGTCGCGGTCGAGCGTACGCAGGAACTCACAATCGATAAAGACACATTCGGGTGGATAAAAAGAGCCGACCTCGTTCTTCAAACCGTTGAAGTTAATCCCGGTCTTTCCCCCCACGGCCGCATCGACAGAAGCCATCAGGGTAGTCGGGATATTGACGGTCCGCAGTCCGCGTTTGAAAGTCGCACCGGCGAAGCCTCCCATATCGGTAATCATACCGCCGCCCAGATTGACCAAAAGCGAATTTCGGGAAGCCCCTTCGTTCGAGAGACGCGACCAGATATAGGCGACCTGTTCGATGTCTTTATGAGTATCACCCGCCTGCACGGTAATGACCGGGGTATCCTGCAAGGCTGGGATATCTTTTATCAGCGGATAACACTTTTCTTGCGTGTTCGTATCGGTCAGGATAAAGAGTTTATCATAACTCATGGAAGCAAAGAATGCCTGCAAATCGGCTTTGAGATCCTTGCTGATTACTACTTTTTGAGCGGCCATAATGTCCTTTTTTATTATAATCGTTGCGACAAAGGTATTATATGTTATCCGATTATCAAAACAGGGAAAAGAAAATTCCATGCCTATGGAACAAAAGCTTCATAGGCATGGAACAAAAGTTTTCCCTGCATGAAACTATCATTTCCTGCAGGGGAAACGTCTCTTTCTTCTTATTTCAGACCGGCTGCGTCCAAGATATGTTCGATGGCTTCACCCAGTCCGGCTACATTCTTACCTCCGGCTGTTGCAAAATGAGGCTGACCGCCTCCGCCGCCTTGTATCAGTTTTGCCGCTTCTTTCACCAGTTTGCCGGCATTCAAGCCTTCAGCCACCAACGGTTCGCTCAGCATAACCATCAACGCGCATTTCTCGCCGTCTTTGATTCCAGCCACGAAGAAAACCTTTTCCTCCGTATTGCTTTCCCCCTTGATCTGGAAAGCCAGGTCTTTGATGGCATCCACGCTGGCCTCGCCACGGAAAGCGATCACTTTGACACCATTGCGCTCAACGGCTTTTGCGATCAGTTCTTTCTTGAGCAACTGCACTTTCTCTTTCACGTAGTCGCTTACCTGCTTCTTCAGTTCGGCATTCTCTTCGATGGCCTTCTTGATGGTTTGAGACAGATTCGGCACATTGTTGAACATCGCACGCAGTTCACGCAGGGAATCCTGCAACATGAAGGTGTAGTTTTCAGCCGCTTCGGCCGTTACCGCTTCGATACGGCGCACGCCTGCCGCGATGGAGCTTTCGCCGACCACACGTAGGGAACCGATCATGCCGGTCGCAGGGATATGCGTACCACCGCACAATTCGATAGAGTTGCCATATTTGACCACACGGACTTCATCGCCATACTTTTCACCGAACAGAGCCATAGCGCCCAATGCTTTCGCTTCGGCAATCGGCATATTGCGATGCTCTTCCAGCGGATAGTTGGCACGGATCTTTTCGCTCACCAGCTTTTCCACCTTACGAATTTCTTCGTCCGTCACCTTCTGGAAGTGGGAGAAGTCGAAGCGCAAAGAGTCGGGAGATACATAAGAACCTTTCTGTTCAACATGTGTTCCCAGCACCTCACGCAACGCCTCATGCAGCAGGTGAGTGGCAGAGTGGTTACATTCGCACTGGATACGTTTCTTCTCGTTGATCTTGGCAGTAAAAGTCGCCGTCACATCCTTCGGCAATTTAGTGACCAGATGTACAGGCAGGTTGTTTTCGCGTTTCGTGTCGATCACGTCGATCGTCTCGTCGTCGGCAATCAACCAACCGGTGTCGCCGACCTGTCCACCCATCTCTGCGTAGAACGGAGTCTGGTCCAGAACGATCTGATATAAGACCTTGTTCTTCTGCTTGATCTGGCGGTAACGCAGAATTTCGGCATCGCATTCGAACAAGTCGTAGCCTACGAAATTGCATCCGCCCTCTTTCAGCACCACCCAGTCGCCGGTTTCGATGGCGGCAGCGTTACGGGCACGGTCCTTCTGCTTCTGCATCTCGACGTTGAACTCGTCGATATTGGCTTCCATGCCGTTCTCACGCAGGATCAACTCGGTCAAATCCAACGGGAATCCGTATGTGTCATATAATGTAAAGGCATCTACGCCGCTGATCACGTTCTTTCCGGCAGCCTTTGTTTCTTCCATCTTCTTATCCAGCAAACGGATACCGGTTTCCAACGTACGCAGGAAAGATTCTTCCTCTTCCTTGATCACCTTCTCGATCAACGTCTTCTGCGCGATCAGTTCGGGATAAGCGTCTCCCATTGTTTCGATCAGTACGGGCAACAGCTTATACATGAAGGACTCTTTGCGATCCAGGAACGTATAGCCGTAACGGACGGCACGACGCAGGATTCGACGGATGACATAACCTGCCTTTGCATTGGAAGGCAACTGCCCGTCCGTAATCGCGAAAGCGATCGTACGGATATGGTCGGCGATTACACGCATGGCCACGTCCTGTTGTTTGTCCTTGCCATAAGCAGTACCCGCCATATCGGCAATCACTTTGATGATCGGCTGGAATACGTCTGTATCGTAGTTGGATGTCTTACCCTGTAAAGCCATGCAGAGACGTTCGAACCCCATACCGGTATCGATCACACGGGCAGGCAGCGGTTCGAGCGAGCCGTCGGCCTTGCGGTTATATTGCATGAACACCAGGTTCCAGATTTCGATCACCTGCGGATGGTCTTTGTTCACCATGTCCTGGCCGGGGATAGCGGCACGTTCTTCTTCCGGACGGAGGTCGATATGGATTTCAGAACAAGGACCGCAAGGCCCCGTATCACCCATTTCCCAAAAGTTATCGTGTTTGTTGCCATTAATGATATGAGCTTTCGGCAGGAACTTCTCCCAATAGCCGGCAGCCTCGTCGTCGCGCGAAAGGCCTTCGGCAGGACTTCCTTCGAACACGGTGGCATACAAACGGTCGGGATTCAGTTTCAACACTTCGACCAGGTATTCCCATGCCCAGTTGATCGCCTCCTGTTTGAAATAGTCGCCGAACGACCAGTTTCCCAACATTTCGAACATGGTGTGGTGATACGTATCGTGTCCGACCTCTTCCAGGTCGTTATGCTTTCCACTCACACGAAGACACTTTTGTGAATCCGCGACACGTGGATATTTACGGGGTACGTTCCCCAGGATTATATCTTTGAACTGGTTCATACCTGCATTGGTAAACATCAATGTAGGGTCGCCCTTCACCACCATCGGAGCAGAAGGCACAATCTGGTGCTGCTTGGAAGCGAAGAAGTCTTTAAATGATTCACGGATTTCTTTTGCTGTCAACATAATCTATTCTATATAGTCTCGTTAATATTCTGAAAAACAATTTGCAAAAGTACAGCAAATTATTATTTTTGCACGTATCCAAGCAAGAAAATATTTGATGAAACTATTTAAAAGCAGAAAAACATATTACTTGTATAACCCCAACACGCTCAGTTACGAGCGCGTTTACCCCTCCGCCAAAGACCGTTTTTTCGGTGTGCTCCGCCACCTGAGCATCGGTATCGTGATCGGCGTAGGCATTTTCTTTATCTTTTCTCGCACGTTCGACTCGCCGGTCGAATCGCTTTTAAAGAAGGAGAACAAGCTGTTGCAGACACAATACGAAGTGCTTTCGTTGCGCCTGAACAATGCGCTGGAAGTCTTGGATGACATACAGCAACGCGACGAGAACTTATACCGGGCGATCTTCCAGGCGGAATCGATCCCCGAATCCGTCCGCAAGTCCGGTTTCGGCGGGACCAACCGGTATGAACACCTGATGAACCTGTCCAACCCCGAACTGGTCGTCTCGACCACCCGGAAGATGGACATGCTGAGCAAACAGCTCTATGTCCAATCCAACTCGCTGGAGGAGCTGATCACATTGGGCAAGAACCAGGAAGAACGAAGCAAATGTATTCCCGCCATACAGCCGATTGCCAATAAGGACCTGAAACGTACGGCATCCGGCTACGGTGTGCGTATCGACCCGATCTACCGTACTCCCCGCTTCCACTCAGGCATGGACTTTTCCGCCAAAGTGGGCACGGAAGTCTATGCAACCGGCGACGGAGTCGTTACCTTTGCCGCCTGGAAACAGGGATATGGAAACTGCCTGATGATCAATCACGGGCACGGATTCCAGACGCTTTACGGCCACCTGAGCAAGTTCCGGGCGCGTGTCGGACAGAAAGTAAAGCGCGGAGAAGTGATCGGAGAAGTGGGAAATACAGGGAAATCCACCGGCCCGCACCTTCACTACGAGGTGATCGTCCGCGGCAAATACGACAACCCCTCCAAGTACTACTACATGGACCTGACTCCGGAAGAATACGACCGTATGATACAGATTGCCGAAAATCACGGCCAGGTAATGGATTAAACATTGTTTAATACGATGGCATTAAATAAAGATAAAAATCTAAAGCTCTATTTCTCCATCAGCGAGGTGGCGCAGATGTTCGACGTCAACGAGTCTACCCTGCGCTTCTGGGAGAAGGAATTCGACCAAATACGTCCACGCAAGACAGGCAAAGGAACCCGCTCCTATCGGCAGGAAGACATCGACGCAATACGCCTGGTCTATCACTTGGTGAAAGAAAGAGGGATGACACTGGCGGGCGCCCGGCAAAAGCTGAAAGAGAACCCGGAGACAACGATACGCCACGAAGAGATCGTAAACAGGTTGAAACAGATCAAGGAAGAATTGCTCGCCATGAAGGAAGCATTCGAAGCGTTGGAAGCTTCCAAATAGCCCTTACACCATAAAAACGACTTTAAAGAATTAGCTTGTTACGCCGGAAAATCGTACCTTCGCAGCAATTTAATAAAAACAAGAAACATGGAAATTACGGGAAGAATCATCGCCGTACTGCCGGTTCAAGGCGGTATCAGCAAAAACGGAAACGAGTGGAAAAAACAGGAATATGTCCTGGAAACACATGACCAATACCCTAAGAAAGTATGCTTCCAGATTTTCGGTGCAGACCGCATCGATCAGGCAGCCATACAGCCCGGAGAAGAACTTACAGTATTTTTTGACATAGACAGCCGTGAATATCAGGGACGTTGGTTCACAAATATCAATGCATGGAAAGTGGAACGCCCGATGGCCGCCGCTCCCCAGTCGGCACCGGGAGCCATGACTCCTGAAAACGTAGTGCCGGCATCCGCACCTGCTGCATCTGCTGTTCCTGATTTCGGTCCGGCCAATCCGATTGACGATCTGCCATTCTAATAAACAAAAAGATCCTATCCTTTTGCGCAAAAGGATAGGATCTTTTTTACCGAAAGCTATACCTTTTAGGGCAAAAGGATATGGCTTTTTCGACTTAGTCCGCTACACGAGCCACAGACTGGATATTCTTTATCTTGGAAAGGACTACGCACATCCGCTGGATATCCTCCACATCGTGTACTTTCATCTTCACCTTTCCTTCGAACACTCCGTCTTTCGCCTCAATCAGCAGGCGGATGATATTGACATTGAAGTCATCGGATATCGTGCGGGTGATCGTGTTCAACACGCCAATCGAGTCGATACCCTTAATCTCAAGTGTCGCCTCGAACGAGGAATGATGGCTGCTCCATTCCGTATTCAGGATGCGTTCGCCAAAGCTGCTTTTCAGGCGCATGGCGATCGGACAGGAACGTTTGTGGACTACCACGTTGCCGTCATCATTGATAAAGCCCAACGACTCGTCGCCGGGAATCGGTTTACAGCAATCGGCAATGACGTAATTGCGTTCGAAAGCTTCCTCCTTCAGGATATAAGGCTTCTTCTTGTCATATTTCGGTTTTTCTTTCGGTTGTTCCTCTTCCTCTTTCTTCCCGGTAGTCGCTTTCGTTGCTACCCGGAGCGCCTGTTTGACGTACTTAAAGAGAACATTGTCTGTTTTCTCTTTCAGCAATTTGTGGATATTTTCCGGCAGGATCACATCCCCTTTCTCTACTGCATAGTAGAATTCTTCGCGTTTAGAGAAACCGAAATACATACATAGTTTGTCGATATTGGATGTATTTGCCTCCAAATTATTGCGTTTGAAAGCATCGATCACCTTAATTTCTCCTTCTTTTGCCGCCTCTTTACGAATCCTTTTCAGGTAAGCGTCAATCCTGGCACGTGCCCTTGCTGTCGTGACGAAATTCAACCACTCCGGTTGCGGGTTCTGCGAACGGGAGGTCAGGATCTCTACCTGGTCGCCACTTGCCAACTGATGGCTGAGCGGAACCAAACGATGGTTGACTTTCGCACCGATACACTTGTTCCCGATATCCGAGTGAAGGGCATATCCGAAGTCCAGGGCAGTAGCCCCCTGGGGCAACGTCTTGATGTCGCCTTTCGGGGTAAAGACGAATATCTCGGAGGTAAAGAGATTCAGCTTGATCGTATCAAGAAAGTCCAAAGCGTTCGGGTCCGGGCTTTCCAGTATCTCGGTAATGGTCTGCAACCATTTGTCGAGCTCCGTATCTTCTTCTATATTATGCTCCTTATACTTCCAATGGGCGGCAAAGCCTTTCTCGGCAATCTCGTCCATACGGCGGCTGCGGATCTGTATTTCCACCCATTGCCCGTCAGGTCCCATCACGGTCAGGTGCAACGCCTGATAACCGTTGGCTTTCGGACGGCTCACCCAATCGCGGATACGGTCCGGTCGAATACGGTAGATATCCGTGATAGCGGAATAGATATCCCAACATTGGTTCTTCTCATCCACACCCGGCAGCGGGTCGAAGATGATACGGACGGCATATATATCGTAGATGTCTTCAAAACTGACGCCTTTGCTTTCCATCTTGTTCCAGATGGAATAGGCGGATTTCACACGGGCACGCATTTCATAGTTGAGCCCCATCTCCTTCAACTTCCTGTCCACCGGCACGGCAAAATGCTCGAACAAAGTGTTACGGGCTGCTTCCGTAGATTTCAATTTCAGATTGATAAAGGCATATTCCTGCGGATGCTCATACTTGAAGCTCAGGTCTTCCAGCTCCGTCTTGATGGTGAAAAGCCCCAGACGGTGTGCTAAAGGGGCATAAAGGTAAAGCGTCTCACCGGCTATCTTGAACTGCTTCGCGGGCAACATGGAACCCAAAGTACGCATGTTGTGGAGACGGTCGGCTATCTTGATCAGGATCACCCGGATATCGTCGCTCATCGTCAGCAACAGCTTACGGAAATTCTCTGCCTGCGCCGACGCCTGTTCGCCGAAGATACCGCCGGATATCTTCGTCAGGCCATCCACGATCTGGGCGATCTTCTCGCCGAACATGTCCTTAATATCCTCGACCGTATATTCGGTATCCTCCACCACGTCGTGCAACAAAGCCGAACAGATGGAAGTGGAACCCAGTCCCATCTCGCGGCAAACAATACGCGCCACGGCAATCGGGTGCATGATGTAAGGCTCGCCCGAACGACGCTTCACGCCGGCATGTGCCTGATTGGCAAAATTGAACGCCTTGGTTATGCGTTCCACCTTACGCCGGTGATTTGAATTAAGGTAATCCTGCAACAGCGCGTTAAAGCCGTCCTGAATCATCTGCTCGTCGGCCGAGAGAGCGGGTTTCGCCTCCTGGTCGGGCTGCATGCCTGCTGTGTCTTTTGTATCATTTATGTCGCTCATATCGAATGCCCTTCCGTTTTTAACGTGTATGTAGGCAAATATATATAAATATTTGCTTATATATCCCCGAATGCGACAGAAAAAGTCAAACGACCGGGATTTTCAAGACCTGGCCCGGCCGGATATCGGCACTGGTCAGCCCGTTGGCCCTCTGCAAGTCGTCTGTAGAAACTCCCGGATACTTCTTGGCAATGGAATAAAGGGAATCGCCGGACTGTACTTTATAAGTCAAACTTTTGCCTGAAACGCGGGCTGTCTGGTTGCTCTTGGTAACGACAGGGGTTGCTTTCTGTCCCGCTTTGACAGCCCCGTCCTTTTCGGTCTTCTTTGTCTTGACGGAAGCAAATGCGACACCTCCGTTATCGACGTGCAGACGCAAACGGCGACCTTTGGCAACACGGTTGGAACCGAGTCCGTTCCACTTACGGATATCCTTCGGAGTAACGCCGTAGCGGTTCGCGATGGTATAGATATTCTCACCGGAGGCTACCACATGGGTAATTTTCTCAAGCGTAAGATTCTTTGATCCGTCGGCAGCGTTGACCGGTATGCAGTTGGCCAGCAACTCCTCTATACGATGCGTATAGACCGAATCCTCCTTGTCAACAAACGCATAAGTCTGCGATGCCGGAAGTTTCAATACGGAAGGTTCCGTATTTCCCGGAATGATATCGCGTTTATATTGCGGGTTGAGCGCACGAAGCTGCTCGATGTCGATCCCCAGCACATCGGAAACCTGTTGCAGGTGAAGCATACTGTTCACCATAACCGTATCGGTCGCCAACGGCAGACTGGTCTGCATAGGGCAAATATTATGATCGCAATAGTAATTCATGATATAATTGGCTGCGATAAACAGCGGTACATACGAACGGGTTTCACGAGGCAAGTAGCGGAAGATCTCCCAAAAATCGGTCTTTCCCCCGGAACGGCGGATCGCCTTGTTCACATTGCCCGGACCACAGTTATAGGAAGCCAGCACCAGGTTCCAGTCGCCATAGATGGCGTACATATCTTCAAAATACTTACAGGCCGCCTCTGTCGCCTTCTCCGGATCACGCCGTTCATCCAGCAGGCTGTTGATCTCCAAACCATATATCTTGCCGGTCGGAAGCATGAATTGCCATAACCCGCAAGCCCCCACACGCGAAAGGGCAACCGGATTCAGGGCACTTTCGACGACAGCCAGATACTTCAGTTCCAAAGGCAGGTTATGCTTGTCGAGCACCTGTTCGATAATGGGGAAATAGAAATCCGCCATACCCAACATATAGCGTACCAGGTCACGCTTGCGTCCGGCATACAGGTCGATACAATCCCTCACCACCTCGTTGTAAGGCAAACGGATCACACTCGGCAGACGTTCCAAGCGTTCTTCGTAGACCGAATCGGGAAAATAGACATTCTCCGCATCATCGTGACAATACTCATCCACTTTCGAAAAATATTGCACATGCCAGGAATGGAGCAAACTATCCACGTTTGCATCGAGACTTTCAGGTATCAAGCCCACTACGTCAGAGAGCGAGTCTGCCGATAATGTCGAATGCTGCGGTTCGCCGAATATAGGGTCTTGTGCGCGGGAGACCTGCATCAGGCTAAACAGGCAGAATAGAATAAGTAGGTTTTTATTCATGATGTCAGAACTTAAAACTGCAATTCAATCCATACGAGCCCGGCGTATAGCGGGTCTTCGGGGTTACCTCCGGCGACCAGTGCAGACTCAGGTCCGGAGAAATGTCAAAGTCAAACAGTTGGGCATCCACATACGCATCGATAATACTGATCGCATATACCCCGACCGTAATGATAATGCTCAAATCCCTGTAACGGCGGAAATAATCTTTCCGGCGCTTCAGGTTTTCCTGGAACTGTGCATTCGAGACATAGGTGCTCTCCTCACCGTTTCTGACAAAGATCGTCCAACTCTCCTGCCAAGGTCCCTCATACTTTTGTCCATCCTTCTCTGCCGCCAATACCTTTTGGTAATCCTCCATGATATCGAAGTAGGCAGTCGAATAGTCCTTATAATTCTTATTGTTCCAAGTGATGGCATACATACAGCCCATAAAGGCCCCATATACCAACGGGAGCTTCCAATACTTCCTGTTATATATCTGTCCCAGACCCGGCACCAAGGCATACAGCAACGCTTTGTTAGGATCGGGTTTGAACTCCTTCAGCTTCACCTTCGGTTGGGGAAGCGAGTCGGCAGCCGAAAGCACAGCCTTCACTGTCGAATCGGCCTTGGCCGTTTCTCCGGGAACCACAGCCGTTACGGCCGAATCGGAAGATATCACCGTATCCTGCTTTGCCGTTATCGTCCTCTGCGCATGGCCGGTCCATACCGAACCGCACAGGAGGGCTATTATCCACAAAATTGCTTTCCAGTTTCTCATTTCAACTTATCCAACAAGCCGATCAGTTTTTCCAATTCATCTTCAGATGCAAAGGGGATCGTTATTTTACCTTTTCCTTTTTCGTTGCATACCAATTGGACCTTCGTATTAAAGAAACTGGACAGATGGTCCTTCAGCAAGTTGAATTCCTCGGGAAGTTTCGGTTTCCGCTGGGCAGGCTTTTCCTTCCCGGCCTGTTCGAGAGCCGCCGCATCCACTCCGCCACGTACTATTTCTTCGACGTTACGGACAGACAGTCCATCCGCCAATATCTGTTCGTAAAGAGCCAACTGCACTTCCGGGTCCTCGACAGGAAGCAGTGCACGTGCGTGCCCCATATCGATCTTCTTATCCTTCAGCCCCACCTGTATCTCGGCAGGGAGCTTCAAGAGGCGGAGATAATTGGCAATCGTCGCCCGCTTCTTGCCGACACGCTCGCTCAGCTTTTCCTGCGTCAGGCCGTAACTGTCGATCAGCTTCTGGTAAGCCAGGGCTATTTCTATCGAGTTCAGGTCTTCGCGCTGGATATTCTCGATCAGAGCCATCTCGACGACATTCTCGTCTGCTGCGGTTTTGATATAGGCGGGGATACGTTCCAAGCCAGCCATCAGGGAAGCGCGATACCGACGTTCGCCAGAGATAATCATATATTTGTCCGTTCCCGTTTCTTTCAACGTAATCGGCTGAATGACACCCAATGAACGGATAGAAACGGCCAGTTCTTCAAGCGTCTCTTCTTCAAAAACAGAACGGGGTTGATCCGGATTGGGCTGAATCTTACTCAGCTCTATTTCACTAATAGACGACGAACCGCCCGTTTTCAGGTCATCCATCGTTATCAAAGCATCCAATCCGCGGCCAAGAGCCGATCTTTTCATTACCATAAACTTTCGAATTTATGATTTATGATGTATGATGTATGATTTGTTTGTCTTTTCAAATCATACATCATACATCATAAATCTATTTGTTTTTATCTATCAGCTCTTGTGCAAGCTGCATGTGATTCAAAGCTCCCTTCGACTCGGCATCGTAAAGCAGCACGGGTTTGCCGTAGCTGGAAGCTTCGCTTAATTTGACATTACGCTGAATAACGGTCGTGAAAACCAGGTCCCGGAACGGACGTTTCACTTCTTCGTATATCTGGTTGGCCAGACGGAGACGCGAGTCATACATGGTCAGCAGGAAGCCTTCGATTTCCAAAGCGGGATTCAGCTTCGATTTGATAATCTTTATCGTATTCAACAGTTTACTGATCCCTTCCAACGCAAAATACTCACATTGCACGGGTATCATCACCGAATCGGCTGCCGTCAAGGCATTGACCGTGATCAGCCCCAAAGAGGGAGAACAGTCGATCAGGATATAATCGTACCGTTCTTTCAGCGGGACCAGTATTTGTTTCAATATCTGCTCCCGGTTCTCCATGTTCAGCATTTCAATCTCCGCGCCTACCAAGTCGATATGCGAGGGGATAATATCCAGTCCCTCCACTTCCGTATTGGTAATCGCACCTTTCGGATCGTCGCCGTTCACCACACATTCGTAGATCGACTGCTCCACGCTGCGGATATCCACGCCCAGTCCCGACGAAGCGTTAGCCTGCGGATCCGCATCGACCACCAGCACCTTTTTCTCAAGTGCCGCCAGCGATGCAGCCAGATTAATCGTTGTGGTAGTCTTACCTACCCCACCTTTCTGATTTGCTAAAGCGATAATCTTTCCCATACTTTGTCTATTTATTCGGGGGCAAAACTAAACATTAAAAACCTAACACAAATCAGTTTATCCAAAACAATGCCTGTTTTGTTGAAAAGTCACCTTATCTGTTGATAACTTGCAAATATAAACAGAATATTCAATAACTTGTTTCAAATGAGCGCGATGGTGGGTATTTTTTAGGAATGATAACGAATCCTATAATAAAGAAAGAAAAGAGTTATAATCCAAGATACGTGTTTCATTGTGCTTACCTAACACAAGCAAATCCTTATCGCCCGATATGATATAGTCGGCAGGAATCGTATCGGCTAATGACAACAAATATAAATCTTTTACATCTCTGATAGGAGATACCGCCGGTTTTTCTATATCAACACAAAAACAATACAAACTCATCAATTCTAATGTATCAAGAACATCTTTCTCTCCAATATACTTTTTCAGCTTTGGTCTTTGAACCACGGCTTTATATTCCCCTATCAATTCTTTGCACACATATTCCATTTTCACAAAGATAGGAACATACACTCAAAACTCTACCATCAAAATACAGCAGCTATCTTTTTATATTGTTCAACTTTTCAAGCAAGGAACTATTCTTATGAGCCACTTGTATATTCCACCTTGCTTACACTTAGATTTTGTTAACAACAGTGGAACGATACGAAATGGCTTTTTCCAGAAAACGGCAAATTCAGGCTATTATAGCAATAGAGGCCGGCAGATTGAAAATATCATGTATATTATTGATAAACTTGGACTTACACAATTATATTTAGGTACATATGTACATTATATAAAAAATGGATTTCAGCCTTATTTTAGAGCGTTTTTATGTTTATAAGTGATTGGGGATAAAAAAGATAGAGACTGTTTTCAGAATGGCTAATGAAAACGTACGTTTTAATTAGTCATTTTTTGGGAGTAGTCGGAAGGCTTCGTATCGGAAAGTCGGTTTTTTGTACGCGTTAAGCTATCTAATTGATAAGAAAGAATATAGAAAAGGAAAATTTATTGGGAGAAAGGATTGCAGGTTTAAAAAGTAGTTGTATTTTTGTAGCTGAAAAGTGGCGAAAAAAAACGTACGTTTTCATTAGTCATTATACAGGATTTTGGTTAACTCTTGTAAAACAAGAGGTTTGAGTACATAGAAGAAACAAACAGATATACTATTTATTAATTAAACATTTTAGAATTATGAACAAAAAGTTTTCTACTCTTTTAGCAGGAGTTGCACTGTTTGGGGCAACAAGTGCTTTTGCAGGAAACAATGTTCCCTCTTTAATTGAAGGAACAAATGATGGACTGTATCAATTGAAGACTCGTGGTAACCTCTACTTGGCAGTGAATCCGAAGGGAGAACTGGTTACAGTTGATAATGTTACAGCAGATAACGTTGCAAGCACATTGTGGTGCACAACTGTTACTGTTGAAAATCAAGGAAAAGCTCCTATTTATGACTTCGTAAACAAAGGTGCTGAAGCTTTATTGTCTGTAACAATGGATGATTTCGCTAAAAATGCAATGCAAACAACCAAGAACTCATTGGTTGGAGGTGAAATTGCAGGCTGGGCATTCTCTGGAACATATGCTAATGCTTTGGAAACTAACAGACCGCTGTATTCTTATTTCCAAGAAGACTCTGTTGTCGGCTTAGTTTTAGAGGGCACTAATGTACGTTTGAAGAAAGCTGGTGGTAAGGCCACTGATATTTCAGGAGCTAAATTTGCCACATTCACTTTGGTAGAAGCTGACGGAATCGCTTTGAATGCAAAGCAAATCAACACTAAATTAGGTATTCAGGATGCAGCTAACGGCGTTAAATTGACATTCAATCCGGATCGCAACAACACATCTTTGGAAAACCCGTTCAGTGATGTCGCTTTCATCGCTAAAGATACTAAGGACGGATCTTTTGTTTATGTAACAAGAAAAGCTGATAACCAGTATCTGCATGTCGATACAGCATATACAAATAAAAACAGCGATAAGTTCTTGGCATTTAATTACAAAAAGACTTTGAGTAAGGATTTAGCTGATCAAGGTAAGTTCTTGTTTACTTATTTCCCGTCTCACGACTCTTTGGTAATCCAAGTTAAGCAGGCAACTCGCTTAAGCGCATCTGTTAAAGATTGGAAGCAAGCGTTAACTACAGCAGGAAACAAAACGATTATCGCAAATAATAAAACTGCTAAAAACTATGTTACAATTCAAGACCTGGTTAAAGCAGATGAAATTCGTATCGTAACTATCGCTGACGTAAAAGAAACAGATATCACTTTAGGCTTCACCGGTTGTGTTCAGGCTGGTACAGACAAGGTTTCTTTGGAAGACGGTCTGTATGTAATCCAGAATGCAGAAACTAACAAATATCTGGCATCTCCGATCCATGTTGATGGTGCAGCTTCAGAATGGGTAACTGTTGATAAAGCAGAACAGAACGTAATGCACATGCCGGCTTACCAGTGGGTTGTTTTGAAGACTAAGACTTCTGAATATTTCTTGTCTACTTCTCCGGTAAATGTTACAAACCGTGAATATCCGTCATTGAAGAACCCGGCTTATAATACAACGGACAAGGTTCTGAAAAACGGTGCTTCTTGGCAGTTGACTCAGGCAGAAGGTTCTAAACTGTATTATTGCAAGGCTTTGTCTTCCGACTCTTTGGTCATCACAAAGATTACAGACAAAAACATTTTGGGTGACAAATATTTAGGATACAAATATTTGACTGATGATGAATTGATGATCACAAACTATGCATTCAACTACTTCAACCCGTACACAATGGACAAATACATCGCACAGGTTGAAGGAGACACAACTTTGAACGCATTGCAGGAAGAAGCTACTTTCTTTGAACTGGTTAAGCAAAATAACAACAAGACTGTAGCTTACGGTTACACAGTAGATGCAACAGTACAGGCAAGAATCGAAGGTCTGGCTCAGCTTGAAAGAGCTACTTATCAGATCAAAGCTGGTAAGAACATGATCGCTGTCGGCAAAGAAAACCGCTATGTCTTGACAGAGAACTTAGCTCCGGCTACATTCTACTTCAAAGAAAACAACGAAACAGAAAAGGGTTGCTACTATGCATTTATCGATGCAGACGATGTAGAGAAAGACACGAAAGGAAATGTTCTTTCTTTCAACAACAAATTAGGTGTTGCAGACCAGAGCTTGAAAGCTTTACTTCAGGAACAGGTTATTGAAGAAGTAAGAACTTCTGCTTTCAGAATCGGTTTGGCTGACCAACCTCTGTATCGTCGTTTCAACCACGTTGAATTGGATGGAGCCGTAGAAGGTAACGAAGATGCTACTAAACTGTTGAAGTTCAAAGAAGCTTATGTCGGCGATTATCTGATGGATGAAACCAACAAGAACTTCATGCGTGAAGATATGGACTATTTAGGCATTGGAGCAAAGAATATTGCCAAAGCAGGTCTGTCATTCAATGTCCGTCCGTTCAATATCGGAAAATCTGCTCAGTATCAGATTAAGCCGCAGTATTTGGTATATGTAAGTGAAACAGAAAACAAAGGAACTGAAGGAAAACCTTGTGACGCAACCAACCACAAGCATATGAATGCCAATGGTGAACCTTGCGGTCCGGAAGATTGTATCCATGCAACTCCTGCCGTTCCTGGTTTCAACCGTTACAAACTGTTGGTAAGCTTCGCTGACTCTGCAGAAGCCAAGGATGTTGTCAAGGGTGAAGAACTGTATCACTTCGGTAAATACCATCGCGTAGGTTTTGTTGATGCCGTTGAACAGGATAGCGTTCTGTATATCTTGGGTGAACATTTCGAAAACGTTGCAACTAAAGACTTGAGCATGGAAGACATTAAGAAAGTTGTCAAAGGCATCAATCTGAAGGTTGCTGTTAAGGAAGACAAGCACCACAACTATACTTGGTCATTCCGTTACATCGATCCGGCCAAGGCTGCTAACGAAGTTGAAGAAGATCGCGCATTCTTGATCGAATCTAACAAAGGTAACAAAGACATCGCTCCGTCAAAAGCAGCATGGTTGAAGAACCAGAACAACTGCTTGGTATTATCTGATCCTGAAGAATCTGAATTCGAAGAAGCAAAGACAGGCGGTGACAACGCTCTTATCTTCAACATCGAAAAGGGTTCTGCTGACGATATGGCTACCGACAACGAAGAGATCGCCACATCTGAAGTAACAGTTATCGCTGGCGAAGGCAACGTAACGATCGCTGGTGCTGCCGGTAAGAAAGTTGTTGTAAGCAACATCTTAGGCCAGGTTGTAGCTAACACGGTTATCACTTCTGACAATGCAACAATCGCTGCTCCGGCAGGTGTAGTAGTTGTAGCTGTTGAAGGTGAAGAAGCTGTTAAAGCTATCATCAAGTAATCGAGACTGAACAATACTATCGTAAGGGTGGTTATTAGACCACCCTTATACAAATGACATTTTATAATCAAATAATTCTTCGGTTGCGTACCGTAAAACGGCAACTAACCTGCGAGAGGCGAACAAGCAACCGGATTTAATATTAATAATACTAAAGTATATTGAAATTAAAGTTCAAGTTGCCTTTCCCCTGCGAAGGACGAAGGCATACAAAAAAACAAGCCCCGGCAGTACGAAAACTGCCGGGGCTTCGTTATTTATTAAAAACAGATGATAATCATCATTTATATTATCCATCTTATAAAAAATTCATCATGAAAAAAAACAGAAGCTTTCAAAAGAAGCACAAGAAATAGCAGAATTGTACACCCGCCTGGAAATCCTCAAGTCTAAACAGATAGAGGGAGTCAAAACGACACGTTACACGACCGACGCCATCCGCGCCTGCCAAGGACGCATACGCAAACTGCTCCAAAAGGTCGGAGGGATCGAAGAAATACAGATAAAGGTAGACGACGCACGCACACTTGCCGAGTATTTCAGCGGAATACGCTACCTCCCTGAATTTGAGAAAAACACGGAAAAGGCAGCCGGGCTATTCAAGGCCATGCAGGTCATCTTCAACTTCAGCGTCGTGGTCAAGACGTTGGCCACCTATTATTATTCAAAAGAGAAGAGAGAACGGACAAACAGTTAATTTATTCTAAATAAAAATGTTAAAAAGCAATATGCTCCGTCAAAAACAAAATTCATATACACCTAACAACCAGTATTATATATTTCAAAAATCCGCTTTTGGCATAGTTGCCTGCACACTGGGATAAGCTTACCTTTGTCGCATAAACAAACCGGCAATCCATTTTGCCTTAAATTAATAATATCATGGAAAAACAAGTACATGTATCTTTTTACGCCAGCCTGTTCCGGACAGAGTGCAAAGTCTTAACTCTTGAAGAAATCATCATCCTGATCCGGCGCCGCCGCTGGAAAAATGAGATCCTCGCCTACCGCACCGCACTAGCGGAAGGGCGTGCCGAAGAAGCCCGGAAGCTGAAGGGCGGATTGCCGGGGTTCACCCCTTCGGGGGTATTCAAGGGCGGACATAAGGCGAGTGCGATCGAAACATACAGCCAGGTCGTCGGACTGGATTTCGACCATGTGAAAGACCTGCCGGCACTGATCCTCGCCTTCCGGGCGCTGAGCTCCACGCTGGCGATGTTCGTCAGTCCCGGCGGAGAAGGGCTGAAGGTCTTCGTACGCGTAGACTGCCCGGCGGAACGCCACGGCGAAGCCTATCCCCTTGTCGCCGCCTTCTTCGAGAAGGCAGGCGGTGTGGCAAGCGATGCCAAGTGCAAGGACATCAGCCGTTGCTGCTACGTGGGCGACGACGGGGAGGCGTACTACAATCCGGACGCGGAAGTCTTCCACATCCCCGAAAAGCAGTCGGCCGAAAAGGGTGTCGACGCGTTTGTCGCACGTTTCCTCGACCGCATCCCGCCGCTGGCAGGAGCGCGTAACCAGACGGTCTACCGCCTCGGCTGCGAGGCGAACCGGAGGGGCTTTTCGTACACCGAAACAGCCGCATGCTGCACGCTGCGCCTGCAAGCGGCAGACTTCACGGCTACAGAGATCGAACAGGCGTTACATTCTGCTTATCAAGGAAATATAAACGAGCATGCGACCTATGGCGGAGCAAAAGGACAAATTGACCGCGAAATTTCCCCTACAGTTTTCAAAACCGGACATCCCTTAGAGACGGAAGAAATCGAGACAAGCGGCGAAGTCCTGCGCGAGCGGACCCCGCTCATTCCCGACGAGGTGTACGGATGGCTTCCCGATCTGTTCCGCGAGGCGGTCGCCTTCTATCCCCAGCACCGCGAGCGCGACATGGCGCTCCTCGGAGCATGCACGGTGGCAAGCGCCTGCCTCCCCGAAGTGTCCGGCAAATATCACCGCAAACGGGTGTTCCCCCACATTTTCACCGTCGAGGTGGCTCCCGCGGCCAACGGTAAGGGGTGCATCAACGACATGCGCCATCTGGCCGACTTGTACGAAGAACTGATCAAGACGGAAACAGGACAGGCCGAAGCCGAATATATGCAAGCCCTGGAAGAGTGGGAGCAGAAGAAGGCGGAGGCACACCAGAAGCACCGCTCCGTCGTGGTAAAGGATGCTCCGAAACCTGCCGCCAAGGCCTACCTCAACATCCCGACGCAGGTCACCAAAGCCAAGATGCTTGTCCACTTGCGCGACAACGGCAACATCGGCGGGCTGATGGCTGACAGCGAAATCGACACGATCCTATCGGCCAGCAAACAGGACTACGGGATGTTTGACGACTTGCTCCGCAAGGCGTTCCATCACGAACCGGTCTCTTCGTCGCGCAAGACGGACAACGAGATGATCCGCATCGACTCTCCACGGCTCGCCCTGCTGCTCTCCGGGACACCGGGACAGTTCTCCCGCCTGATCCCCGACAGCGAGAGCGGACTCCTGAGCCGCCTGCTGCTCTATACGTGCCGCAGCGAGGCGGTCTGGCAGGATGTCTCGCCCGAAGGCGACAAGATGGATATGCCGAAGAAGCTGTCGGAACTCTCCGAACAACTGATGAACATCGCCAAGACGCTTCGCCGACGCCCGTTGCAGGTATGCCTGACGCTGTCACAGTGGGCCCGGCTGAACCAGTGTTTCAAGAAATGGCTGCATGAAGCGGACCTGTTCGGCGACGAGGAGTTTCTCAGCGTCATCAAACGCCACGGGCTGATCGCCTTCCGCCTCTGCATGATCTTCACCGCCACCCGATGCGGCAAGGAGGGCTACGGGATGGACTCGCAGTATTGCACCGAAGAGCATTTCAAGGCTGCGCTCGCCATCGTCGAGACTTGCCTCGAACACAGCCGCCTGCTCCTGACGCAGTTGCGCCACAACGAAAGCGCTCCCGAACTGTCCTGCCCCCGCAAGGGACGCATCCTGCTGGAGAAATTGCCGGAGCGCTTCACCCTGGCTGAAGCTTACACCATCGGTGAGACGGAAGGGATGGACAAAAGGCTGGTCAGACGCCTCATTTATAAGCTGAACTCTCTGTTCATCAAGAGAATAAGCCACGGTGAGTATCAGAAAAACAAGCCCGTCACCCCCCAAAAAGTGTAGGGAAAATATCGCGGTCAAATTGTCCTTTTCCCTCCGCAGCCGATTTCAGAAAGAGAAAAACCCTATACCTTTTTCCCCCAAAAGCCATAGCTTCCACGGAAAAAAGGTATAGGGTTTTGCCCTGTGGGGTATAGTTTTTTTTTTCAAAGCCAAGCATACTTGCCGGCTTTCCCCGGCTTTCCCCGTTTTGCCCCTCTCCTCCCCCTCTTGCCACGCTGTTCCGCCACATTCCGCAGGGACGACAGGGGCGGTTGTATCTTTGTTATGTGATTAAGAAACAAATGTTTTACCTAAAAATCCTGATGTTATGCCAGCAAAGTACAAATTGGTCCTGCGCAAAGACATGCGCAAAGATGCTGCCGAAGGTTCGAAACTGTATTACGCCAGTGCCAATACGACCGGCACGTGCGACGTGTATGAATTGTGCGACCTGATCTCGGCCCAGTCCACCGCCTCTTCGGGCGATGTGAAACTGATCCTCGACGAATTGGTCAACGTGATGCGCCGCAACCTCGGCAAAGGCGAAGTTGTCAAAGTAGGCGAGCTCGGCAGCTTCCAGTTGCAGTTCGGCAGCACCGGCACGCTGACCGAGAAGGAGTTCAGCCATGCGCTTATCAAAAGCCGCCGCATCGTCTTCCGCCCCGGCAAGCTGCTGAAAGATGCGATCAAGAACTACACGTTCGAGAAGATCGCTTCCGGTGCTCCGGACGAGGGCAGCGCAGGGGGCGAAGATGACCGCCCGGGAGAACTTTGAGAGTTGAAAGTTGAGAGTTGAAAGTTGAAAGTGATGCTTCGCGTTCGTACAAATAACTCTCACCTTTCACCTTTCAACTTTCACCTCTTCAGGGTTCTCCGAGATGTCCCACAATGTAATCCTTTTGTCTGGGGGTGAGGTATTTCTTGCCCGGATGCCAGCCCGATTTTTCCAGTTGACCGACCAGCTCGTCGCTGACGCGTATCCATTTCAACAATTGCATGGTCGCGCTCTTCTGCGAGATATTCGGGAAGTACATCAGGGCCAGTTCGCCCCATCCCCATACTTTGTTTTGATTCAGTGAATTTTCCATCGTTTTTCTTCTTGATTATAATATGTAAATATAGTCATTATCAATCTGAAATACAAATAAATACCGATATATAATGGATAAAAAGATCAACTTTTTACATACTTGCCGGGAGGCTGCCGCCGAAGCGGAAAAGCTGTTCGGCATGAACGCCAGGATCATCCTCGCACAGGGTGCGCTCGAAAGCGGATGGGGAACCTCCATGCTTGCGACGGAACATCATAATTTCTTCGGACTGATGGGGTATGGCGCTTCCAACGCGTATTGGCACGGACAGCGGGCCACGTTCGAGACGGCCTACGGCACGCACCATTTCAGGCATTACGAAGCCACACACCTCTCTTTCCTCGACTTCGCCCGCCTGATCCGTTCCGCCTATCCCCGCGCCTACCATTTCAGCTTCCAGCCCGAAGCCTACGCCAAGGAGATCGCCTACAGCCCCTACATCAGCGAACAAAACGGTGACAACCGCGACCTCTACCGCCGCAACATCATCGCGCTCGAAGCAGAGATCGGGAAACAACTGGAACTGTTTCAATGGACAATGAACAATGGACAATTAAATCATAAATCATAATTCATAAATCCCATCATGAACAAACTAAAACAAATCCTTGAATTTATCAGAGCCTTGTTGGGCTTCTTGTTGAACCTGAAAAAGAAGAAAACGGATGAGAAGAATGAAAAGCCGCCTCGCCCGATACCGGGCAAGTTGCCGGACGATGTGCCGGACGATACGCCTTCGGACAGCATTGGCATTGTATCTGGCCGCCCTCGGGATAATGGCCCTGTGGGCGGACCGTTCGGAGGTGGTGCTGGGATGTATAGGAGCCCTCTTGACACTCTCGGAGTACGGACAAACGGCACGGGACAAGCCTCCTCCTTCGTGGGATGGGCGCTGATTGCATACGCGACGGGGATGTCTTTATGGGGAGCCTGAACGGATGTTAGCGGATGGACACTTTACGGACCGTGTCGCCGATGCGGACGATGTAGTAACCCTTGGCAAGGTCCACCGTATATTCGCCGGAGGGTTGCTTCATCGGTATCTCTTTCACCCGGATGCCTACCACGCTGTAGACTTCGAGCTTGCTACCGGCCGGAGCATTCTCGACGACGATCTTGTTATCATAGGCGCTGATCTCAACCGAATCCGGTTCTTTGTCTTTGGCGACGGTCGTCCGGGACACGGTCGTATTCGCTTGTTGTGCCATCACCTCAAGCGGACAACCGGCCCATGCAGCCAGCAACAAAACGAATGTAATCAATACCTTCATATACCAAACCCTAAGATCGTACAAATGTAGGAATATTTTTTGGGATAATACACAAAGTTCTGTATTATTAATGATCGACGGCCATTCCATGTTTCGACACACCTTCCTGCGGCACCTTTTTTTCGATTAAACCGGTATCACCGTTCCTTCATTTCCCAATATCGTGCCGGGGAATACCGCTTCGGCTTCCCGGTGAAGTTCGGACAGGTCTTCGTAGCGGGCGGAATAGTGGCCGATGACGAGGCGTTTCACATGGGCATCACGGGCGATCTCCGCTGCCTGGCGTGCGGTGGAATGGAAGGTTTCTTTGGCACGGGCGAGATCGCATTCGGCAAAAGTCGCTTCATGATAGAGCAGGTCCGCCCCTTCGATAATCGGGATGATCGAGCGGTTATAGGCCGTATCGGAACAGAACGCATAACGCTTGGGAGGAGCAGCCGGACGCGTCAGGCGGGAATTGGGAACGACCTCGCCTTCGGGCGTGACATAGTCCTGCCCCTGCTTGATATCTTTCATGCAACGGACGGGAACCTGATAGAAATCCGTCATCTCGCGGATGATATGCGCCTCCTTCGGTTTCTCGGCAAAGAGATAGCCGCAGGTGGGAATCCGGTGCTTCAGCGGGATGGAGTAGACCAACAGCGAACGGTCTTCCATCACCAACGAATGGCTGCGGGTATCGACAGGATTGAAACGCACTTCGAACTCCATGCCCCGGCAGAACAAATCCATCACGGGACGCAGGTAAGTCTCGACCTCCTTCGGACCGTGCACGACCAGCTCGCCGGTGCGTCCCAGCATGCCGAGTGTGGAGATCAGTCCCGGCAGACCGAAGCAGTGGTCGCCATGCAAATGAGAGATGAAGATATGGGCGAGACGGACGAAACGGACGCGCATCCGCCGCATCTGCACTTGGGTACCTTCCCCACAATCAATCATATACAATTTGTCTCGTAAATCTACGATCTGTGATGTTGCCAGATGCCGCGTGGTAGGTAACGCCGAACCGCATCCCAATATGTTTATGTTAAATTCTGCCATAAGGTCCTTCGGATAATTCGGGTGTAAAGATAATACAAAAGCATTGGCGTACTGTGAAAAATAACAAAAAAAGCGGGGAGATTGTTCCGAGGGTCACAGGTATTCCATATATTTGTTTGCTGTCCTTATGGAAGCTATTTAGAGTCAGTAGAAAAGACTTAAGATATTTTCATCTAAGCCTTAACTAACTTTTTCTTTTTGTTTAAAACGGTTAAATGTAGAAACGGCCAAGCGTGAGCTTCGCCGTTTCCTTTGTTTTATGGGACCAGCCTGTAGCATCGCATCAATAGGCATGCGTGTCTTTCTCCTGCATTTCCTCCCCGCTGATCTTCCGCAGATCCAACGCACGCCAGGCATAGAAAATATAGCCTAAGACGAAAGGCACGAGGATGGAGACATAACTCATCACTTCCAATGTGAACGGACTGGAGCAACTGTTGGCGATCGTCAGCGAACTTTGCAGGTCGGCTACCGAAGGATAATAAGCCGTATTGTTCCAACCGGCACAAAGCAGCAGCGCCAGCACCGTGAGTACCGTGCCTGTCCCGCAGAACCAGATGCCTTTTTTCCATGTATCCGACAAGATCGTGCGGACGATGCCATACAACACACCTGCCACCCCCACCAAGAGCACGACCGATACGGCAGGCATCTCGACCAGGTTCATAAAATATTTATAGGGCTGCATATACACCTCTTTTGTCTCCGGATCGACAGCAAAACCGTCGGCAAGCAACAGATGCACCAGGAAGACAAGGAAGAAAACAAGGAACAGCACCGTCTCGATCACCAAATGCTTGCGGCTACGTTTCACAATCTCGGCATCGTCGATATTGTTGATGAAATAAAGCAATGCCTGGATGCGTGCCAGGAAGAACACCGCCAGTCCGAGACATACGTTCCAGAACACGAAAGCAGCCTCAAGTCCGTGCCAGGGGGTCGCCCAGGTGGAGATCACCGGCATCGCGACATCGGTCAGCTGTCCTTTGTTGACGACAAACTCGGCTCCGCTAAAAAACGTACCGACAGCCGTACCCAACAGGATCGGGCCCAAGATGCCGTTCAACAGCAGGAATACCTGATACGTCTTTTTGCCCAGGAGATTCCCCTTCTTCGACTGGTATTCATACGATACGGCCTGCAGAACGAAGCAAGCCAGTATCAGCATCCACACCCAGTAGGCTCCGCCGAAACTGGTCGAATAGAATAACGGGAAAGAGGCGAAGAACGCACCTCCGAAAGTGACCAGGGTCGTAAACGTAAACTCCCATTTGCGTCCGGTCGAGTTCAGCAACATCTTTTGTTGCAATTCTGTTTTGCCGATCGTGAAAAGCAAGGACTGTCCGCCTTGTACGAAAAGCAAGAAAACCAATAGCGCTCCTAAGAGGGAAACAAGGAACCACCAGTAATGCTGTAACAATATATATGTACTATCCATAACACTCATTTCTTAATTCTTAATTCATAATTCTTAATTCACCGAAGGCCCTTTCTTGATCGCCTTCACCATAATACCGATCTCCGCGATAAGCAGGACGGTAAAGAGAAACAGGAAGACGAAGAAGGTCGTCTGTACCGATGAAGTGGCCAGCTTGGACACGGATGCGCCTGTCGGCAGGATGTCCTGGATAGCCCACGGCTGACGTCCCACTTCGGCCACGATCCACCCCGCCTGCCCGGCGATGTAGGCCAGAGGAATCGTCCACAGGCTCGCCCATTGCAACCAGCGGGCATCGGCAAACTTGTTCTTTTTGCTCCAGATCAAAGCAACGATGAATAGCAGAATAAAATATCCGCCCAGGAGCACCATGACGCGGAATGAATAGAAAGTGAGGCCGACATGAGGAACCAGGTCGGCAGGATCTTTAATGTACCCGTATCCGAAATAAGCGAAGTTCTCGTCCAACAGGCTACGGGCTTGCTCCGCAGCCACCTGGTCTTTGTCCTTTACCGCCTTGCGATAATCAGCAAGAGCTTGGATGGCAATCCTCCCCTTCTCGATCTTCTCGGCAGCAGAAAGGGCAACCGTTCCTTTATTGGTCGTATAACCGCCTTCTATCAGGTTGACGATGCCGGGAACGTATGCATCTACATCGCGTTCGGCAAGGAAGGAGAGCAGTTTCGGAATCTTGATATCGAAGATGAAAGGATTTACATTATCTTTATAACTCGTCTTGTCGGGATTCAGCAGGCCGATGGCAACCAGACCTGTTCCGTTGCCCCCTTCGTACAAGCCCTCCATCGCAGCCAACTTCATCGGCTGTTTCTGGGCGACCTGGTAAGCCGAACCATCACCCGTCCATACAATAAGTATGGAAGCGACCAGTCCGAAAACCGCACCGACCTTGATGCTTTCGAGCGAGAACTCCGTCTCCCGCTTTTTCAACAGATACCAACTGCTGACACCCATCACGAAGACGGCTCCCACGATCCATCCGGAAAGTACGGTATGGAAGAATTTGTTGATGGCGACAGGAGATAAGGCCACCGCCCAGAAATCGAACATCTCGTTGCGCACAGTGTCCGGATTAAAATGCATACCTACCGGATATTGCATCCACGCATTGGCGATCAGGATCCAAAGGGCGGAAAGAGTTGCTCCTATGATCGTCAGCCAGGTGGAAGCCAAGTGGAAGCGTTTGCTCACCTTGTCCCAACCGAAAAACATCACGGCTATAAAAGTCGCTTCCATAAAGAACGCCAGAATTCCTTCGATAGCAAGGGGAGCTCCGAAGATGTCTCCTACAAACCAACTGTAGTTAGACCAGTTCGTTCCGAATTCGAATTCGAGGATCAGCCCGGTGGCAACACCGATAGCGAAGTTAATACCAAACAGTTTCATCCAGAACTGCGCTGTCTTTTTCCAGAACTCGTTACCTGTTTTGTAATAGATGGTCTCCATGATGGCCTGTATAACGCCGAGCCCCAGTGTCAGGGGCACGAACAGCCAATGATACATGGCAGTGAGAGCGAATTGCGCTCTTGACCAGTCAATCAAAGATGTGTCAATGCTTGCGATCATAAATTATATAATTTAAGGAGTAATTGCTCTATTGATCAATTCACCCGAAACGTGTTCTTCCTTAGCCGAATCTCCATCCAACTTTCCTAAATAATTAGGAAAGAAAAACAGTTTTAAGATAAAAAACATGATGAAGAGCTTGACCAATATGATTAGCCACAACGTCTTACCCAGCTTCATTTCGCGAAATCCTTCCAGATAAAAATGATATATTCGTATGTATACAGGCTCCCTTTTCATATCGGTATCGTACTTTAATAACAAGAGATTGGATGAATAAGTTTTCTTTCTATACAAATATAGGGAAAGCGTCAAAATGTTTTCCCCTAAAAGCATAGATATTATTTATGGAAAAATAGACTTTATCTATAACCTCTGTTAAAAAAAACTATTTTAAAGAAGAAAGCCGAAAGGAAGACTTGCCGTTACTTCTGCATTGGCTATATTTGTGCCAGTTTGTGTTTTTATAAGACAAGAAATCACATCGAATATTATAATTAAGTGCTAATCTATAAAAAATTATTACTATGTCGAACATTTCAAGAAGATCATTTCTTCAAAGAGGAGCCGCAGCTGCTGCAGCTTTCTCAATCGTTCCGGGTTCCATCCTGGGAAAATCTCACGGATATGTAGCTCCGACTGATAAGTTGAACATTGCCGCTGTCGGTATCGGCGGTATGGGACATGCCAACATTAATAATGTAAAGAACACAGAAAATATCGTAGCACTCTGCGATGTTGACTGGAAGTATGCAAAAGGCACTTTTGAAGAACATCCGAATGCAAAAAAATATTGGGATTATCGTAAGATGTATGACGAAATGGGTAAATCCATCGATGCTGTCATCATCGCAACTGCCGATCATACTCATGCCATGATCACGGCTGATGCCATGACATTAGGCAAACACGTATACTGTCAAAAACCGTTGACCCATTCAGTATACGAATCTCGTTTGCTGACCAAGTTGGCAGCTTCTACTAATGTAGCAACCCAGATGGGTAACCAAGGTTCTTCTGCTGAAGGAACCGACTTGGTTTGCGAATGGATCTGGAACGGTGAAATCGGTGACATCACAAAAGTAGAATGTGCTACAGACCGTCCTATCTGGCCGCAGGGTTTGAATACTCCGGAAAAAGCAGACAAGATTCCTTCTACCCTGAACTGGGATTTGTTTACCGGTCCGGCAGAATTGAAACCGTTCAACAAAATCTACCACCCTTGGAACTGGCGCGGATGGTGGACATACGGTACAGGAGCCTTAGGCGATATGGCCTGCCACATTATGCACACTGCATTTAAAGCATTGAAATTAGGCTATCCTACAAGCGTTGAAGCCTCCTCTACCCTATTGCTCCGTGATTGCGCGCCTAACGCACAGCACGTTAAATTCATTTTCCCGGCTCGTGAAAACATGCCAAAACTGGCTATGCCGGAAGTAGAAGTGCACTGGTATGACGGCGGTATGATGCCGAACCGCCCGGAAGGCTTCCCTGAGGGTAAAGAACTGATGGGTCCTGGTGGTGGTTTGACAATCTTCCACGGAACAAAAGATACGTTGGTTTGCGGTTGCTACGGCCAACAGCCGTTCTTGCTGTCCGGTCGTGTTCCTAACGCACCAAAAGTATGCCGTCGCGTTAAGAACCATGAAATGGACTGGGTTCGTGCTTGTAAAGAAAGTGCATCTAACCGCGTACAGACAAAATCAAACTTCTTGGAAGCTGGTCCGTTCAACGAAATGATCGTGATGGGGGTATTGGCAGTCCGCCTGCAAGGTTTGCACCGTACATTGAAATGGGACGGCAACAACATGCAGTTCACCAACATCGGCGATAACGAAATGATCAAGACTTGTATCAAGGATGGTTTCACAATCAAGGACGGACACCCGTCATTTGCAAAAGACTGGACAGATCCTGTCAATGCAAAACAGTATGCTGCCGAAATGATCAAGCATAACTATCGTCAGGGCTGGAAGTTGCCTGATATGCCGAGATAATTAGTTTTAAACAAATAAATAGAATGAAAAAGTCAGTATTATTAGCAAGTGCCGCAATTATGATGTGTTATTTCACATCTTGTAGCGGTGGTAAAAAAACAGAAGAAGCTGCTGCTCCTGCAGAAGAGGCAAAGACAGAAGCTGCCGTTCCTGAATACAAACTCATGAACGATCTGCCTACTGTCGACCTGTCTACTTTCCCGAAAGATGCCGATGGCAAAGTCACTTTGTTCGACGGTAAATCTTTCAATGGATGGAGAGGCTACGGCCGTACGGATGTGCCTGCTGCCTGGGAAGTGGTAGACGGTACGATCCATATCAAAGGATCCGGTGCAGGTGAAGCTGGTGCTAAAGATGGTGGCGACTTGGTTTTCGCTCACAAATTCAAAAACTATGAATTTGAATTCGAATGGAAAGTAGGTAAAGGTTCAAACTCCGGCGTACTGTATATGATCCAGGAAGTCGAAGGACAGCCTTCTTATATCTCTGCTCCTGAATATCAGGTACTCGACAATGCAAACCATCCGGACGCCAAGTTGGGTAAAGACGGCAACCGCCAGTCTGCTTCCTTGTATGACATGATCCCGGCTAAGCCTCAGAACTCTAAACCGTTCGGTGAATGGAACAAAGGCAAGATCATGTGCTACAAAGGTACGGTAGTTCACTATCAGAACGATGAACCGGTTGTTGAATATCATTTGTGGACACAGCAGTGGAAGGAAATGTTGGATAACAGCAAATTCAGCAAAGACAAATGGCCGTTGGCTTACGAACTGTTGCTGAACTGCGGTGGTGAAAACAAAGAAGGTTTCATCGGTTTCCAGGACCACGGAGACGACGTTTGGTATCGTAACATCACTATCAAAGAACTTGACTAAGCAGTCGTTCCTTTTATCAAAATAAGAAAGCCCCGGTATCGCTTGGATACCGGGGCTTCTTTCATTTGTCCGATACAGGGCGGCAGGGATTATTTTGCCATCACCTTTATGTTGCTATAACTGTTTCCTTCGAAATTGATACGGCCGTTTTTACCGTTGTTGACATCGAGGGTGTAGTTGTTTTTGTTCCTTTGGTCATCGCGGCTATCGAAACCGACCGAGTTTTCGTCCTGGTTACGACGTTGGATACTGAAGCCGCCTTGAACCTTGCAATTGCCGTATTTCATATTGTTGGCAACGACACGGAAGGAGGCGTTCACATCGATATAAATGTTCAGATTACCGTAGCGGGCATCCACATTGACCTTATCGAAGTTGCTGGCAAGATCCTTGATGGTAAGCGTGCTGTAGCTCAGTTCGTCGACGGTGATGCCCTGTTTCAGCTCGTCGATCTTGCAATTTCCGTACTTCAGTTCCATATAGCCGTTGTCCAGCCTGTCGATATGGATGTCGCCGTATTTGGCTTCAGTGTTCATCTTCCGGACATTTCCGAGACTGAGGTTGGAGTACTTGCTGTCGATATTCAGTTGCGAGCCGTTGCGGATAGAGGATTTGCCGCAATAGGCCAGGTCCAAAGTGGCGTTGTCGACATCGGAGATATCCATATTGCCATATTGCACGTCGATGCTGAGAGGTCCCGTGAAATTACCGCCATTGAGATTGCCGTATTTGACATGCAGATCGCATTTTCCCTTATTGTTTTCCGGCATGATGATATTGCCGTACTTCTGTGTCAGGTCGCACGTCAGTTCAGACGGCATATTGACATAGTAGTTGATGGTGAAGGATTCGTTAGAGCCTCCATTCCCGTTTTGCGACCTCAGGCTTGTAACGGCCGAAACCGTATTGCCCATCTTTTCCATCCGTATGTTGACACGGTCGATGATAGCCTGCGCCTTTTCGTCATTACGGGCTTTCGCCTCGATCACGACACGGATGGAGACTTCGCTCTTGCTCCAATGCGTAACCGTAATGTTTCCGTAACGGTTGTCCACTTGCAAGATGTCGTTTTTACCGACATTGAAGCTTTTGTTGATTTCCTTTTTCTTGATGCTTTCCTGTTTGGCAGCCCAACCGGATACGCTGCAAAACAAAACCAGGAGCATCAACAGACCGGCCCGTAAAAAGCAGGATTGTCCCTTCTTGGTGTGTTGATAAGCTGTTTTCATGTGTTGATAAATTGTTTTATGTGTTGATTAACGTGTTTATTGTTTACTATTCCTGTTGAAATCTTCCATATTCTCCATCTGTTTCAACATGATGTTGAGACTTTCCAAGCTGGTACTGTAATGCAGGTTCATGGCATAAAGGCCGGCATTGGAGCAAGGCAGAGTCGGAAGGACCGTTTCTTCGAACATATAATTGTCTGTCAGGACACGTTTTGTCTCTTTCAAGAGTTCCTCCGTTCCGGGAGTCCGTTGCAGTTTGTACATCGCCTGCATCTGTGAGATGATATCACTCATCTGCATATTGTAGTAGAGACGAAGTTCCTCTATCTCCTCTTTCACCTCGCAGGCATGCTGGCCTGTGACCACCTGCCTTGGCTGAGTAGGCAAAGGCGTGCCACCCGGCAGTTTGAAGAGGAACAGCAGGGCGATGCAAGCTGCCGCGGCAAAAGCGCAAAGGCTATATAACGTAGCCCGACTTTTGCGCGGAACAGCCAGCTTCTGCTCGAAGCGTTCGAAGTGGCCTTCAGGTAACAGGTCGTCTTCAAATGCTTCCCGGTTCGTGTCTATGAAATTCTTCAGTTTATCCATTTTCTTTATTTGCTGCTATTATGTCCAATAATTTGCGCTTTGCCCGGAGATACTGGCTGCGCACGCTCGACGGCCGGATCTTCAGGATAGAGGCAATCTCTTCCATATCATATCCCTCAAAGAGGTAGAGCGAGAGGATCACGCGATAGCCGACCGGCAGTTTCTTGCAGGCTTCCTTCACTTGGGCAACCGAATAACGGATTTCTTCCTCATCCGGCCCGTCGTCGTCGGGTTCGGTGTAGTCATCCGAGAGCTCTTCCCAGTCAGGCGTCTGTCGGCGCACGTAATCAATGGCTGTATGAACAGCTATACGGTGCATCCATGCTTCGAAACATTGTCCATCCCGATACTGGTCCAGGCGGGTGAATATTTTCAGGAAAGAATCCTGCATCGCCTCCTCCGCCTCCGGCACGTTGCCGACAATACGCAGACAGGCGACATACAGCCGCTGTGCAAATTGCTTGTAAAGGGCGAGCTGTGCAGTCCGGTTACCACGCCGGCACTCCTCGATCAGATGTACATTTGTTTCTTCCATTTTCATATATATAAACGAGGGTATCCGGAGAAACGTTGCATCTTTCCGGCAAGAAAAAGCAAAAAAGATAGCACATACCTGAAAAGGATCTATAGCTTTCCAAGAAAAAGCCTATAATCTTTTACATCAAAAGCTATAGGGTACACAAAAAGAAAGGCATCATCCCGATGCCTCTCTCTCTGAACTAAATGATAAAAATAAAAGTTATGTGGGAAGGTTATTATTCTTCTGTATCTCCCGTATCTTTTGATTTGTAATCCAACTCGACGGTATTATAGTCGTTCGAGGCGAAAGATTTATATTTGATCTTCAACTTCACCGTCTTGCCTTCCGTACTCGGCAACTTATCCAGCTTGAAAGACACCAAGCCGGCCGAAGGTCTGAGGGACGAGTCGATATTGCCATAAGCGTTATGACGGAACTCCAATTCATACGGATCGGCACTGTTTGTCTGTACCAGGTTCAGGAAATGCTTGACATTGTCGTTGTAACCTCTTTGAATATAGAAATCGAACGTGATATATCCGTCCTCGATCCACACTCCGTTCTTTGACCAAATGCTACCGCCATTCAAGGCCAGCATATCCGTTCCGTAATAGGAATCATTTTCCGATCCCAGGTCAGGAGCGATCGGTTTGGTCAGAAGGGTATCCATTCTTAACAATTGAACAGACTGGTCATAGCCTTCAGTCTTCTTCTCGTCGTTCTTATAGACAACGAACGCCCGAATTTCTTTCAAATTCTCAGGCACATATGAGTTTGTCGGGAACAGCGTCGTACTGTCGTCGAGCTGCATATAGTAAGAATTATCACTCAATGGTTTTACCGTTACAATAGCCTGGACACTATCTCTCCAAAATTCGCTGTAAGCGTCGTCATCATCCAAACATGAATAAAAAACTGTAGAACCTAACAAGATTCCAACCAATAGCATAAAACTTTTCAACGTCTTCATAACATGTATCTAATTTGTTTATTTTTCTTTCTAAAAAAGAAGATGATAAACACTCTGCAAATGCTGCAAAGACTGTTTACAAAAAATGTTAATGCTTCAGTGATTGATAGATAAGCTCCGCTGTACGCCGGGAAGCACCCGGTTTTCCAAGCAGGCGGATCATCTCGTCATAGCCGTCGAGCATGCGTCTACGGTAGGCATGATCGTTCAAGACACGTCCTAACTCATCATGTATCTGGTCATACGAAAATCGGACACCGAACAGCTCCTGCACCACTTCGCGTCCGGCTATCAGATTGACCAGCGAAATGTATTTCGTATGGAAGAAATGGCGGAAAATAAAACTTGCCAGCCGGCCGGCCGCGACATAATAGCAGACGACTTGCGGCACACGGAAAAGCGATGTCTCAAGCGTAGCCGTCCCCGATGTGACCAGCGCCGCATCACTATGACTGAGGAGAGGATAGGTTTTGCCGAACACGATCTTCACATCCGCGTCGCCGATATATTGCCTGTAATATTCCAGTTCCAAGCCGGGAGCACCGGCAATCACAGGCTGGTGGCCCGGATAGGCGGCTGCCACCTTCAGCATGGTCGGAAGGTTGTCTTTGATCTCCTGACGGCGGCTACCTGCCAACAGCGCCAATACGGGGCGTTCGTCCAACTGTTCGTCCTCACGGAATGTATCAGGTCCGGCCGCCTGTTTCTCCCTATAGCAGGCAACCGAATCGACCGAAGGATTGCCCACATAGTCCACCGGATAGTCGAGATTGCGGAAAAACTCCACTTCGAAAGGCAGGATGCAGAACATCCGGTCCACGTAGCGACGGAAATCCTTGATACGATACTGTTTCCAAGCCCATATCTTAGGAGAGATATAATAGTAGACAGGCAGCCCCAACTGCGTCTTTACATATTTGGCAATCTTCAAATTGAACCCCGGATAATCGATCAGGATCACCACATCGGGCCTGTACTGCCGGATTTCCTCCTGGCAGGCTTTCATGTTGTTCAGGATCGTAAGGAGATTGAGCAGTACGGGGATAAAGCCCATAAAAGCCATATCCCTGTAATGCTTCACCAGCGTCCCTCCGACTGCCTGCATAAGATCGCCGCCCAAGAAACGAAAATCCGCTTCGGCATCCTGCTCCTTCAGTGCTGCCATCAGGTTGGAGGCATGCAGATCACCGGAAGCTTCGCCCGCGATTAAAAAATATTTCATATTTTTCAGTTGAAAGTTGAAAGTTGAAAGTTGAGAGTTGCAAAGATCAAGAGAATAAAGTAAGCTGGAACCGGAATAATTTCACGTTATCTATTTCCAACTTTCAATTTTCAACTCTCAACTTTCAACTGATTTTTTAGCACAGCTAAAAAATCATAGTCCGTCACATCTATCTTGCAAGGAACAAGCGAGGCGTAGCCGCTGTCGAGCGCCAACGTGTCGTTATCGGCATGGATCGGCTTGGCATTCTCGAATGCACCGGCAAGCCAGAAGACAGGTTCGCCCGCTGCGTTTTCCGAGCGTTTGAATTCATTGGTCCAGCGCCCGTCCGCCTGCCGGCATACCTTCATCCCTTTTACGTTCGGGACATTGGGAACGTTCAGGTTCAGATAAGTGCCATGCGGCAATCCTTCTTTTATGATCCGCCGTGCAAGCATGCGCCCTAAACGGCAGCTCTCGGCAAAGTCGGCATCCGCACGATGATCCAAGAGCGACACGCCCATCGAAGGAATACCGAACACGCATCCTTCGGCAGCTGCCCCCATCGTACCAGAATACTGGATGCAGATGGCATGATTGCCACCATGATTGATCCCGGAGGCCAACAGGTCAGGTTTACGTTCCAACACCTCGTTGATGGCCAGTTTCACACAATCGACCGGAGTCCCGGTACAGCTATAAACCGTCAGTCCTTTTTCTTTCCTTACCAATGTATACTTGATCGGCACGAGCGAAGTGATCGCGCTTGCCATTCCCGAACGGGGCCCGTCGGGAGCGAAAACCACAATGTCCCCCAGGTCCCGGAGGCACTCGGTGAGCTCTTTTATCCCCTTGGCTTCAACGCCGTCATCGTTTGTAATCAGAATAAGCGGTCTATCGTTCATCATATCGTTATTTAATTGCACACAAATATAGTGAAAAAGCGCAAAGTAACGCAGACTTATCCTTTATAGATAATGACATCTGCGTTACTCTGCGCTTGTCCGTGTAATTTGCGTCCTGTTAAGCTCTAATTAAAGAACCTGAATGCCTTCTTCACGGGCTGCTTCTTCTCCGGAAGGAGTGATCAGCTTGTAGCCCTTACCGTGAATGTTGATGATTTCGATTCCCGGATCATCCTTCAACAGCTTGCGAAGTTTCGTGATATATACATCCATGCTACGGGCATTGAAGTAGTTATCGTCTACCCAGATAGTCTTCAGTGCATAATTACGTTCCAATATTTCATTTGCATGTGCACAAAGGAGACTCAGAAGTTCGCATTCCTTAGTTGTCAGCTTCGTAACCTTGTCGCCGATAGCCAGTGTCTGTTTCTGGGTATCGAACAAGAAGTTTCCTAACTTGTAGAAAGGAATATCTTTCATTTTCTTGCCTTTCACGCGGCGAAGGATCGCTTCGATACGGAGCAAGAGCTCTTCCATGCTGAAAGGTTTCGTCAGATAATCATCCGCACCGATTTTGAAACCTTCCAGGATATCTTCCTTCATAGTCTTGGCCGTAAGGAAGATAACAGGGATATCAGGGTTGATAGAACGGATTTCCTGAGCCAGCGTGAAGCCGTCTTTTTTCGGCATCATCACGTCAAGTACGCAAAGGTCATATTTGCCTTTGGTGAAACCTTTGTAACCGGCTTCTCCATCGGAGAAGAGGTCAGTCACATAACCTTTTGCCTGCAAGTATTCTCTTAATAGCATACCCAGGTTTTCGTCGTCTTCGCAAAAGAAGATTTTTAGTTTTTCTTCCATAACTAACTTTTTATAAGAGGTAAAGTAATAATAAATTTTGTTCCTACATTTCCGGTTCCCACTTCGGCACGTATCGTACCTTTATGGTCCTCTACTATTTTACGGACGTAAGCAAGTCCGAGTCCGAACCCTTTCACGTCGTGTACGTTTCCTGTCGGCACGCGGAAGAAGCGGTCGAATACTTTCTTGAGGTATTCTTTCTTGATCCCGATGCCGTTGTCCTCGATCGATATCAACAACTTGCCGTTCTCGTTCCAGGTGCGGCACATCAGTGTCAGCGGCACTTCGAGGCGGCGATACTTCACGGCGTTGTCCAGCAGGTTGAACAGTACGTTCGTGATGTGCATCTCATCCACGTAGATGTCCGAATCTTCCGCCTGCAGGTCGATGTCGATCGTGCCGTCATACTTCTCGACCTTCAGGGCGAATGTATTGGCAACGCTTGCCAGTAAATCGTTCGCATCCACCTCCTTCAGCTTGAGGGCTGCTTTCTGGCGTTCGAACAGCGACATTTGCAGCACCTTTTCCACCAGGAAGCCCAATCGTTTCGTCTCGTCGTTGATCACCCCGGAGATATGCTTGAACACATCAGGGCTCTTCGTGATGTCCGAATCTTTCAACATTTGTGCGGCAAGCGAGATGGTCGAAACCGGTGTCTTCAGTTCGTGCGTCATATTGTTGATAAAATCATTCTTCATTTCCGAAAGTCGCTTCTGACGGAACACGATATAAATGGTAAAGATAAACGTTACCAAAAGTATCAGCGAGAAGATGATTGACGGTACGATAAATGTTACAGAACTTGAAATATAATCACCCTTCGTCGGGAAATACACTTTCAGGTAATTCTGCTTCGAAGGAGGATCGTTGGGGAACAGCACCTGTTGAATCACGTCTGATACAGGAGGGATATCCCCGTTCTGATAGACGATCTTTCCGTCTTTGTTAATAACAGCAAAGACGAACGGCAGGTTCAATCCGTTGTTAACAAATTCTGATTTTAAGTAATTATTCAGCTTTTTAAAATCTATCCTTTCTTCGATCGGCTTCAGGTTTGCCGTATGCAAGATATTCAAGATCACTTCGTTAAACAACCCGCTTTGGTACTGATAACGACGTTTCAGCGTTTGCTGCAAATCTTTTGACGTACTAACGATGCTGTTAGGTACTTTATTGCTGCCCAGCGAAGAAAGCGGTTCAAACTTGCGTGTCCGGATATCGCTATGAAACTCGATATGTTCTACAGTTCCATCGGCATTAGTGAACTGCATCTTGTATTTTTTCTCAGTGATGATCCCACCGCCAAGACTGCTCTGTTCGTTCTGGTATAGGTAATTGTTGGCCTCGTCACGGCTGAGATCTTCTTCCAGATACCGGGCCGTTTCATCAAGCTCCAGATTTTTCGAGACTTGGTGCATCGATCGTTTGACTGTTTCATTGAACTGCTCGCTACTTTTCTTGAGTATGATACTTACATATTTTACTTGCAAAAAAAGCAAACCGGCAAAAGCAAAAGCCATCACCACCGCAAGCAACCAAATCGTAGACTTCCTCATATCAATAAATCTCTCGTTTTAATATCACAAATAACGCGCCTTTTAATTTAATATTTACACAAAAAAGGTAAAAACAGAATGCCTAAAATGTTAAAAATGCATTACCAAAGGATTGCAATTCTCTTTCTATCTATTTTTAAACTAACGCCTTACATCCCTTTCACAGACGTATCATCATATCTTGCACGTTCCGTACTAATTAGTAAAAACAGCTGTACAACATGAATTGTTGTAGCCGACACTTAAAAACTTTTCCCGAAAGCATTGACTTTTAATTATTAACTCTATCTTTGCCTCCCGTAAGAGTTACGTGAAATGATACAAGAAGGTATTACACAGATAGACATCAAACAGGTATTACGGCAAAAGGCGCCTTCGGCTGCCCGTAAGATTCCCGGTTTTATGGTTGACTATCTGATCCGTACTGTTCATCAGGATGAGCTGAACGAGATCCTCCGCCGGTATCACGATAAAGACGGGGTAGCGTTCATGCAGGAGTTGATCGGATATTTTGACTTGAATCTGGAACTGGTAAACGAAGAGAATATTCCTGCCGAAGGGCGGTACATATTCGCTTCCAACCATCCGCTGGGCGGACTGGACGGGATTTGCCTGTCGGCCATTATCGGCGGACGTTTCGACGGGAAGATCCGCTACCTGGTGAACGACCTGCTGCTCTACCTGTCTAACCTGAGGTCGATCTTCGTCCCTATCAACAAACATGGGGCGCAGGGGAAAAAGAACGCCGAACTGATCGAAAAGGCATACGCTTCGGACAACCAGATTATCACATTTCCCGCCGGTTTATGCTCACGCAAACAAAACGGGAAGATACAGGACACCGAATGGAAGAAGTCGTTTATCCAAAAGGCCGTGGAATACCGGCGGGACATCGTACCGGTGTTTTTCGAAGGACGTAACTCCAATTTTTTCTACCGTCTCGCCAACATGCGGAAAGCTTTGGGCATAAAGATGAATTACGAAATGATCTACCTGCCCGACGAGATGTTCAAAAGCAAGCACAAGACATACAGCATCCATTTCGGGAAGCCGATTCCCTGGCAAACTTTCGACAGTAGCCGTAAACCGGCTGAGTGGGCTGAGTGGGTGAAGGAAATCGTCTATAATCTAAAGAAATAATTGATTTTATTATATGCAAGACATCATCAAACCGATTGACCGTGCTCTCCTGAAAGCTGAACTGACCGGGGACAAGAAGCTGAGGAGGACCAACAAATCCAACAATGAGATATACATCATCACAGCCCACGACTCTCCCAACGTGATGCAGGAGATCGGGCGACTCAGGGAAATCGCTTTCCGATATTACGGAGGCGGGACCGGCTTTCCGGTCGATATCGACGAATACGATACGATGGACGACGCTTACCGCCAGCTTATCGTATGGAGCCCTGAAGACGAACAGATTTTAGGCGGCTACCGCTTCCTCTGCGGTTCGGATGTAAAATTCGACAAAGCCGGTAAACCTGTTTTAGCAACTTCCCACCTTTTCAATTTCTCCGATAAGTTCAATAAAGAATATTTACCGTACACAGTCGAGCTGGGTCGTTCGTTCGTAACGCTAGAATACCAGTCGACCCGTAGTGGCAGTGCGAAAGGATTGTTCGTATTGGACAATCTTTGGGATGGCCTGGGGGCTCTTTCCGTGGTGGACCCCAGCTTGCAGTATTACTTCGGGAAGGTAACGATGTATAACACCTACAATTCCGAAGCCCGCAACATGATCCTGTATTTTCTGAACATGCACTTCCCCGACCCGGAGAAACTGATCACTCCGATCTGCCCATTGGAAACAGGCACGGATCCAGAAAAAATGCAGGAGCTTTTCAAGTATGACAACTTCAAGGACAATTACAAGGTCTTGAACCAAGAAGTCCGCAAGTTCGGCATCAATGTGCCGCCGTTGGTCAATGCTTATATGAGCCTCTCCCCTAAGATGCGTGTATTCGGCACCGCTATCAACCATGAGTTCGGGGAGGTGGAAGAGACCGGCATCCTGATCGCCATCAATGAAATTCTCGAAGACAAAAAGAAACGTCATATCGAAACCTATCTGAACGAGGAAGGCAAATCGGCCGACTTGATACGCAATAGTTAAAACGGGATATAAAGACATACGAAGAGCCATGTACGCCAGATGATGCATCATCCGCATACATGGCTCTTTTATGTTTAGCCTTAAATCACTCTTCGTTCTTCTGTTTCTCCCACTCTCCGGCAATTTCCTCAAGAGCCTCGTACCAGTCCTTTCCGAAACGGCGGACCAGCGGTTCCTTCAGAAACTTATAGACCGGGAGTTTTTCTTTCTTACCCAGTATCTCTGCGGCTTTGCAGATACTCCAGCGATTATAATTAACTGCTTCGAACGTGTCGTACTTTTCCACACGTATCGGGTAAAGGTGGCAGGAAACCGGTTTATAGAAAGAGAGCTTACCTTCGCGATAGGCCTTCTCCACCGCACACTTGCAAGTTCCGTCCGCATCATAACAGGTAAAAACACAGTCTTTCCCGTTTACGATAGAAGTCACTAAGTCACCCTCTTCATCAATATAGGCAACGCCTTGTTTCTTGATGATCTCCTGAGCTTTTGGTGCCAGATCGTCCCAGATAACCGGAAGGGCTTTTTCCAGTTCGCCCACCTCTTCCTCCAGCAGGGGTGCACCGGAATCACCTTCCACACAGCAAATACCTTTGCAATGCGACAGATCGCATAAGAACTGGCGTTCGAGAACGTCGAGGCTGACTAGGGTATTGTCTATTTGAATCACTTCTTAAATTGAAAATTAAAAATTAAAAATTAGAAAATAAATGCTTATCTCCCTAATGATGATTTTACAGACTTGACTATGCTAACCAAAAGAGCAATCAATTCCTTACAATCAATCGAGATAGATTTATAAATCTGTTCACTTAAATAATCCGTATCTCTCAATAAAGAGAGCCAATAAAATGTTTCATTAGCTTCTTTCAAAGCAACATTCATTTTATTAAGAAAATCAGCACTACTTTGCGCATGATGTGCTTCTGCAACCAATGCTCCTATAGCAGTACCGCTCCGCAACATCTGTTTTGATAAGACATACTCCTTTTGATCATTTGTTAAAAACTTGTATGCGTTCACTATACGAATAGCAAACGCATACGATTTAGTCTGGATCACATTATTCACCAGTCTTATTTTTTAATTTTTAATTCTTAATTTTTAATTCTTTATCAAGTCCTGCCCTGTCATATCAGCCGGCTGTGCCATACCCAAAATATGCAGGATAGACGGAGCGACATCGGCCAGGACACCGTTTTCCACTTTTGCATTTTTGTTTTCTGTCACGTATACAAAAGGAACCGGGTTCAGGGAGTGAGCCGTGTTGGGAGTACCGTCTTCATTGAGCGCGTGATCGGCATTACCGTGGTCGGCGATGATGATTACTTCATAGCCGTTGGCTTTGGCAGCCTCGACCGTGTCTTTCACGCAGTTGTCGATAGCCGTTACGGCCTTTTCGATGGCACTATAGATACCGGTATGGCCAACCATATCACCATTAGCATAGTTCACGACGATGAAGTCGAACTTCTGCGTATTGATAGCCTCAACCAACTTGTCTTTCACTTCGTAAGCGCTCATTTCCGGCTTCAGGTCGTAAGTGGCGACTTTCGGGCTCGGAACCAAGATACGTTCTTCATTTTTGTACGGAGTTTCGCGACCACCGTTAAAGAAGAAAGTCACATGAGCGTACTTCTCCGTCTCGGCGATATGAAGCTGTGTTTTCCCGTTTTCAGCCAGGTATTCTCCCAATGTGTTCTGGACGTTTTCCTTGTCGAACAGGATATGGACCCCTTTGAAAGAAGCATCGTACGGAGTCATGCAGTAATACTGCAAACCAGGGATCGTGTGCATACCCTGTTCCGGCATATCCTGCTGGGTCAGCACGACAGTCAATTCTTTTGCACGGTCGTTGCGGTAGTTGAAAAAGATCACGACATCACCTTCTTTGATCGTACCATCTACTGTAGCGTTGTTGATCGGTTTGATAAACTCGTCGGTCACGCCTTCATCATACGATTCCTGCATGGCCTGAACCATGTCGGTAGCTTGTTTGCCCTTGCCTTCAACCAGCAGGTCGTAGGCTTCTTTCACGCGTTCCCAACGTTTGTCGCGGTCCATTGCATAGAAACGACCGACGATGGATGCGATCTTTCCGGCAGACTGTGCACAGTGGGCCGTCAGTTGTTCGATAAATCCTTTACCGCTCTTCGGGTCTGTGTCGCGACCGTCCATGAAGCAGTGGATGAAAGTATTGTCGATTCCATATTCCTTGGAGATATCGCAAAGTTTGAACAGGTGGTCGAAAGAACTGTGTACACCACCGTTGGAGGTCAACCCCATGAAATGGATATTTTTGCCATGTTCTTTGGCGTAAGAGAAGGCAGAAACGATTTCAGGGTTCTTCATGATGCTATTGTCGGCACAAGCACGGTTAATCTTCACCAAATCCTGGTAAACGATACGTCCGGCCCCGATATTGAGGTGTCCGACTTCAGAGTTACCCATTTGTCCGTCAGGCAACCCTACGTTTTCACCGCTTGCCTGTAACTGTGAATGAGGATAAGTGGCCAGCAGGCTGTCCCAATAAGGAGTGGGAGTGTTAAAGATTACATCGTCTTTACCTTGATCGCCGATACCCCAGCCGTCAAGAATCATTAAAAGGGCTTTCTTGCTCATGATTGCTTAATTATTTATTGTTTATACTCATTTTCGTTATTCGGGCACAAAGATAAGCAATTCCGGGCATATATTGTTTGCTTGGAAAATATTACTTTTGTGAACGATATGGAAAAGACGATACAAGATAAAGAGTTAGGAACCATCCACCTCCGCACCAGTCCCCGTGCTACCCGTTACACACTGAAAATCTCCAAAGGGACGATTACGGCTACCATGCCTCCGGGTGGAAACGAAGCGCGTATGCTCGCTTTTATCCGGGAAAACAAGGAAAAACTTCTTGCCGCCCTTGCCAAACATCCCGCCCGCCCGCTCCTGACAGATGAGACGAAGATGCAAACCGCAACGTTCCGCCTCCATGTCTTCCGTACCGACCGAGCTAACTTCTATATGAAATTAGACGATGGCGTCCTGCACATCGCCTGTCCCTCGCAGACCGACTTCGCCGACGAACGTGTACAAAAACTCCTGAAAGACTTCATTGAGCAAGCCCTCCGGCATGAGGCCCGCCGCCTCTTACCTTCACGGTTGCTCGACCTGGCCTCCCGGCACGGCTTCACCTGCACGGATGTAAAAATCTTCAACAGCAAAAGCCATTGGGGTAGTTGCACACCACGTCGCAGCATCAATCTCTCTCTTTCCCTGATGCTCTTGCCCTGGCACCTGATCGACTACGTCCTCCTCCACGAACTTTGCCACACCATAGAGATGAACCACAGTGACCGTTTTTGGGCATTGATGGACAAGGTCACAGAGGGGAAAGCGTTAGAACTGAGGAAGGAGTTGAAGAAGTATCATATGCTGTAAGCCGGATTGCGGAATATCTGATTATTCAGTCCTTGGGGTAATCGTTCCATGATCTCGATGCTGCTTAAGACATATGACCACTTCTTATAAAGCGTGTCACAAAATCGTTTTCCACTTCCTCTGTCACTGTATCACTGATTTCTTTGTACCAATTGATATTCAACTTGTCTTATTTGTGATATATGCCCGTTTTCTCTATCACTACGGTATCACAACCCTATCACTGGCAATTTGGATAAAAATAGGCACTCCGCTTATATACAACTGTATATTAATACATTACAAATAACACAAACAATAAACACCCTATTCCCATCCCTGCAAACCACTCGATTATTTTATGTAAAAAGGGGTATAAAATAGGTAAAACCGGGTGGTTTTTATTGCCCGGCACGGTACTTTAGTTGCCGGACATCCCCATGTTACCCCCTCTTACACCCGGATGTACCGGCTCTCTACACCCGGATGTAAAGGAGGGCAACATGGGGGTGTTTACGGAATTATCTGCTTGTTTCTGCTAAATAAAGAGAGGGCTTTTGTGAAATGAAGAACCGTATTTCGCCAATTTAATACCTATTCAACAATATGATAAAACGTCATATTGGAAAATTTTGATGCGGTTGCCCTGTTACTTCGACGGTAAATATATCGTCATAAAGGACGGAAGATCAAGTATCTTTCCTATTTCTTTCCAGCAAAAACGAATCCCCTGCAATCATTGACTACAGGGGATTGTTTTTTGTCTGCTTCGGTCTTCACAGAAGGAGAGCAGATGAACTTTTTTTAATTTCATTACTTTAGTATTAATATTCACCGCTTGTTCGCCCTCGCGGGGTAATTGGTCGATCCGGACGGAGAGCTGTAAAAGCTGATGTGTTCCGGGAATACCACACGATGAATCTTAGAATTATTTGATTTTAATATTTCGAAAGTGCCGCGCACTGATGTACGCGACACTTTTACAATCTATTTGCCAATTACTTAACAATAGCTTTAACAGCTTCTTCGCCTTCAACAGCTACTACAACCACACCCTGAGGAGCAGCGATAGTTGCGTTGTCGGAAGTGATAACTGTGTTAGCCACTACCTGGCCCAAAATGTTGCTGACAACAACTTTCTTACCGGTAGCGCCTACGATCTGAACACCACCTTCAGTAGCGATCACTTTCACTTCAGATACTTCAACACCTTCGTTTGCAGTAGGAGCTTCAGCAGCTTCAGTTGTGAATGTCAGAGGAGCAACATTATTAGAGAAGATAACGACTCCATTCACTACGGCCAACTTCTTTCCAGAGTTCAAAGCAACGATCTCATAACCACCTTCTTCAATCACTTTGAAACCTACAAGAGAAGTGTTCTTAGCATCTCTAACTTTATATTTATTCTGCTTGCCATCTTTCAAATCACCTTCATAAGCGATTGTATCCTTTACAATTGTTGCTGTACGGAATACCGCACTATCGCCTGTAGCAGCAGTTGCTTTGAATGAACCCTTAGCAGCCAAAATAGTACCAACAATTGTGTCATTCTTAACTTCTGCACCTTTGTAGAGATAGTAACCATATTCAGTGTTATCTTCACCACGATTTACATAAGCAGAGTCAACATATAAAGAAAAATCGTCAGCAGTGGAAGTAGCTTTCAGCTCGTCGCCTACACGCAACATCTTGGCAACACCATCAGATGCAGTCAACATTTCCAGACCATTACCGATATTATAGTGACCACTTTCCACCTTTTTATAAACAGGAGCTTCAGCACCTTCGATATTGAAGTAAGTTTCCACGCCGGCAACCGGTTCATCGTAAGTCACAGACAAGTTAGAGATGTTCAATGTGAGTATATCGTTATTAGTAGTCATTGCTTCAACGATCTTGTAAGAATCTTCAGCAGGACCTGCCACAAAGAAGAAACGCTGATTTTGTAAGCTGGCTTTTTTACTCAACTTAACAACTTCAACACCGCCGACAGCTTCGTGAGCCAAACGTCCTTCTGCATCATAAGCCTGTTCCAATGCATAAGCAACACGAACCAACGTATCACCTAATGCCTGAGCACCATAATAAACAGTGTCTTTTGCGATCTCTGCACCTTCAACCAAACGCAATTCAAGTGCCTTTTCAGCCCCCTTAGCGCCAGCAATTACAGAATCTTGAACCAAAGACAAATAGATATCGTCGGCAGCAGCAGAAGCTAAGTTGAACTTAACAGCGCCATAACCCATTTCTTCTTTTGTATAGTACTTGTAACCGATATGTTCATTTGTCAAGTCTACATCCAATTTCTTGAACACAAGAGTATCTTGGTTATTACCTTTACCTAAGTGATAAACACCATTTGCCACATCAACAGCATATAACGGTTCTTCATCCAAAAGCAAAGTAGAAGCAATTGCTTCACCATAAGTTTCGCCATTAGAACCCGTCTGAGTTGCTATAGTAGTAGCTTCACGACCTTGGATAGAATAAGTGCCATCTTCATGTTCTTTTACATAGAACTGGGTAGAAGGAATATAGGCAGAAGCTGCTGCTACAGCTGCAGAAGGAGTAGAGCCATCACCTACCAAATACTTGTCATTATAAGCAGCATTAGTATTGCCACCCTTAGCCTTCAACTGTAAAGAGTAAACACCTGTTCCACCAGCCAATTTAACCGGAGTACCTTTAGCAAGTGTGATGAACGGAGCTTCGATAGCAGCAGAGTCGATACATAATACCGGCGCACCGTTGAAAGTCTTGTAACCAACGATGTAGGTATATCCAGAACCACCATTGACAGCAACTTCGTATTTACCATTTACAAAACGGACAATAGAGTCTGTCACCATACTGATTGAGTCATTACCCAAATCCATTGACAAGTTGAATGTCTGTAAACCTTCGTTACCTCCCTGATACTGTGCACCACCGGCAGCAACGATTGTATCCAATTTGAAAGCAGCTACCTGGATAGAAGTTGTGGAACCGATCATTGTCGTATCAATAGTGATATACTGATCCTTCTTCGTACCTTTTGTGCTCTTTTCCTGGCCTACAACCTGAAAACGATATTTATTGGCACCACTAACCGTTACAGGAACCGGAATCAAATCCGTAGCAGTGAAGATTCCACCGTCTTTCCCTTTGAATTCGAATTTGAAAGTAGAAAGTTTACCAGCCAAATCAGCGACAGTAGTTAAAGAGATTGGAGTAGGAGCTTCAATCTCAAATTTTTCACTCGGCAATGTAGTTCCTACATTTAGCTTTCCAGAAATAGTACTAATAGATACAATCGTATCCTGACCATAAGCTGCATAGATTTCAGAACCACCAGCAACACCTGTCTTGAACACAAACTTGTCAATCCCCGGAGCAATCATAGTGCCATACCCACCAGCACCATTTTTCTTCACTGCAAAAGACAAATTCTTCTTTGTCGCTTTGTTTACAAACTGGAATACGGAGTCGCCAGAAACCATCTTTTCAACAAACTTCGGCAACCACAAAGCAGAGTCTTTTGCAGCTTTGCTTAAGCCAAGAGATGCAAGTTTTACAGAGTCGGCTTTTACCGGATTCTCCTTTGTAACCGTCAGGTAAGTAGAACTGGCCTTCAAATGCACATACTTGTCACCGATCTGTGCATAAGAGACAGTAGCAATTGCTGCGAACGCAGCAACGAGAGTAGAAAATCTCTTGTTCATAATCTAAATTTTAATATTAATAATACAGTTAATTGAAATATCAGTTCTTACTTCTTACTATCATTATGTACACGTATATATAATGTACACGTGTTAACATTTGTACTTTGATAGCAAAAACGTTCCTTTTTTTTAGTCATTTTTTTTGCCTATATTCGAAGTTCGTATTGGAAAGATGGTTTTTTGTACTCCAATTGCTATCTAATTGATAAGAAAGGATATAGGGGTACGAATTTTTTTACAGAAAAGAGTTGTGGTTTAAAAAGGAATGCGTATTTTTGTCTCGGGAAAATGACAAATTTAAAGGAACGTTTTTTTTAGTCATTTTTTGACCCACCAATCACTTGATTTACAATAAATTATTTTCCCAATTACCAAGTCTTAAATTTCATCAGTCCCGTTTTGGTTCAAAAATCGGTCTTTTTCAAGGAAATCCTTGATGCTTACTACGTTTCAGAGGGATACTTATCCGTTTTTGATCCGATGCCTATTTGTTTGTTTTTCGGTGATTGTCCGATTTTCCTCCCCCAAACGGCCATTATTACTGCATCGGCACAAACCCTTCGTAGCGAACCGTCCAGCTCCCGTCTTTCGGGAAACCGGGAGCCTCACCCTCCGAGCCGTCCCAACCGCCACACATCATGGCGACTGCCGTCAGCAACGCTCCGTTGGAAGGGAAATAGGGAAACGGACCGCCTGTCGCCAAACCATGTTCGTCGAACTGGAATCCGGCGGAAGGGTGCATCAGCATGTCAATAGCCAGTGCCGGCTGTCCCGTACGGGCAGCAGCCATTGCCAACATCGGGAAATCCCAGCCCCATATGCGATTGAACTGCCATTCTTTACAGACTTTCTCCAACGTGCGCTTGAAGGTCGGCAGGTCTACCCCGTCACCAGGCAACATACCGTAGACACCGGTCAGGGCCGGATGCTCGTAGGTATATTTTGTCCACATATCGGGGATGCCCTCGTAGGTGGTATAGACGCCGTCGGCAACGGGAAGGGGCGCCATCTTCGAAAGTACTTCCTTCCATTTCTTCGTTCTTTTTTCCGACAGACCCAGCCGGTCCGCCCATTCCAACGCCGTGCGCAAGCCGTAGCGGAAATAGCCTAACTCGAAAATCGGATTGATGGTCTGCAACGGGTCCGTATTCTCGGAAACGACAACGACAGGAGGACCCAGGACATATTGTTTCGTCTTTTTGTCGTAGAAAAGGTAATCTGCCATATAATCGGCCGTGTTCAGCACGACGTCTTTCCATTTCTCCAATGTTTCGGGAGCAGGTTTCTGACGGTATTGCATCTCGGCGAAGTAGATCGGATGGGGTTCGTGCCAGATCAGATAGGCATGGGCGCTACCCGGCCATTCGCGGTTGAAGTTTCCGGTGCACTTCGGCCAACGTGCACCACTGCGACCTTCGCTCTTGGCGCGTTCGAGGGCCTTCGGCATAAAGTCCTTATAGACGTTCAGATAGTTATCAAAACATTCCATCCGATTCCACAACCCGTAGTGCACACCATGCCACCAAATCATCTCGAAGTGGAAACGGCCGAACCAGCCGTTATTCACCAAACCGGATTCCTGAGGTGGGAACAGTCCGCTTTCATTTGCACGCATCAAGTACTGCGAGAGGACAATACGCCGTTCCAGTTCCAGCCAGCGGGGATCTTTGCTTCCGGAAAGGTCGACGGCAGCTCCCGAACGCCAGTATTTCTCCCAACTGGCAGCACTCTTCCGTTCGATAGAGGCAACCGGCTCAGTCACATCGGCGACCGGTTCAGGAGAGAAGCAGCAGGTAAAGGAAAAGGTGGAAGTATGCCGGGGCTGGAGGAGGAAGGTATGCGCCTTTTCAGATTCACGACTGAAAGTGGCAGGGCCGGTCCAGTCAAGGGTGGCGTAGTAGTGCGTGTCATCCATCGTACGGGCGATACGGACCGAGTTCGGAGCCAACTTCTCGAAGGTGGAAGTATGGCCAGAGATCGTGTCGTAGCGTCCTATGTAATGTTTGAAATAGCGTCCGTCGGGATAAGGAAAGTCGAGATAGATGCTCATATTACCATCGTTCAACAGTTCGGACTCGATACTGACTCCGATCATATCTTTATCGGGATGACAGACGGTACGCACTTTCACCTCTTTGCGGTTCAGTTCGAAACGGCTATAGACGACACCTGTCCACAGATCGATTTCCTGCCGGGCATTGCCCAGGTCAATTTCCCGCGCTTCCGTACCGTCTTCACGCAGTAGACGGAAACCGATACGGCCCAGGTTATAGCGATGAGGGTTCTTGGTCAGCCATTCGGACAGCTCGGGCTGGTCGGGATTGCGGAGTTCATAAGCAATCTTTTTGCCGTGCGTCTCCACGGCAACCGGACGGTAATCTTCGGCTCTCATCCCTTCGGGGAGGGGAAAACTGTGCCAGCTCCAGTCGGACAGGGTATTGAAGGGGACGAAGGTCTGCAATCCGGTTATATCCATCCCGAAGGCAAACTTACCGTTACCTACTTGTGCCGGACTTTTCAGAAGCGTCCCGGTCGTACACACGCGATGCCGCTTGACAACGGCCTCCCGGTCAATGGGCTCTCCCATAACAGACAAAGGTAAAAAGACCGACAGGCAAAAGAGGCTGACTAAACTTATCAGTTTTTTCATGGTAGTTATCCTTTTATATGTTTCTGTGGATAAAGATAAGAGATTGCCACCAAGCCTCAGTTTACAGTTCTGACATTTTTCCTTCGATTTCTGGTAAATAATGGTTTACTTGTTACTTTTGGCTTGATCCAAAAGTAACCAAAAAATCAAGGCTTAACCGTCCGGTCTACTCCGGGCAAAGGGCAGGCAGCATCGGCCATCCTTGAGTACCAGAGAAGACCGGTCCTACTATATTATATATTGCCGGTCTTCTTCTTCCAAACCAGGAAGAAGGCTAAAACAACGATTGTTATGGCAAAGCCGATAATCTGTGAAATGCCGTTTTCCATGCCTAAGCCTTCAGGAGCGACAAAGATGTATGTCGAGCAGACAGCCGTCATAAACAAAGCCGGAATCAGCGTAACGATATAGGGCTTCTTCGAGATCACCAAGTAGACAGTCAATGCCCATAAGGTAAACACCGCGAGTGTCTGGTTACTCCAAGCAAAATAGCGCCAAATCATATCGAAACCATCCTTGTCTTTCTGGCTGTAAAGCAAAAGAGCGATAGCCACCAAGAACAAAGGAATGCAAATCATGAGCCGCTTGGAGACACTGCGCTGTTCAAGATGCAGAAAGTCCGCCACAATCAGGCGGGCCGAACGAAACGCCGTATCACCGGAGGTAATTGGGGCGGCGATCACACCTAAGACTGCCAATATACCACCTACCGTACCGAGCCATTCTTTCGTAATACTGTCGACGACAACGGCAGCATTGTTTTCCCCCATACCATTGTTATGATAGAAATAAGTAGCAGCAGCAGCCCAGATCAACGCAACGATACCTTCCGTAATCATGGAGCCGAAGAAAATAGGACGTCCGTACTTCTCATTCTTGATGCAACGGGCCATCAACGGACTTTGTGTCGCGTGAAAACCGGAAATGGCACCGCAGGCAATGCTGACGAACATAATCGGGAAAATAGGCAGATGACCGGGATAGGTGTTCGGCATCCCGTCCGTGATTTCAGGCAACGGCGGATGATTGACGAACAACATCACCAGAATGCCGATCGCCATAAACAACAAAGCGGCAGCAAACAAAGGATAGATTTTCCCGATAATCTTATCGACCGGCAACAAGGTCGCCAGGATGTAATACAAGAACACGACAATGATCCAGAAAGTAGTATCCAGATGTTCCGGTGTCAGCTTTGCCAGCAAGCCGGCAGGCCCGGCCACAAACACGGAGCCGACCAGCACCATCAGGATTACCGTAAAACCACGCATGAACTGCTTGAAGTTCACGCCCAGGTAACGGCCGATAATCTCAGGCAAGCTCTCCCCGTTATGACGCAGGGACAACATCCCGGACAGGTAATCGTGTACTGAACCGGCAAAGATACTTCCCAACACGATCCACAGGAAAGAAGCGGTTCCGAACTTCGCTCCCATAATGGCGCCGAAGATCGGTCCCAGTCCGGCGATGTTCAGAAACTGGATCATAAAGACTTTCCAAGTTGGCATCGGAATATAATCCACGCCGTCCTGGTGCGTATAGGCAGGAGTCTGCCGTTTGGCATCTATGCCGAAAATACGTTCGATGAATTTACCGTAGATGAAATAACCTACGATGAGTGCAATAAGGCAACAAACAAAAGTAATCATAATCGGTAATTGAAAATGGAAAATTGAGAATTGAAAATTAGATTGATAAGGATACAACAAGGGAGAGAAAATGGAAAACTGAAAAGTAAAACAATTCTTCTTTATCTTTCAATTTTCCATTTCCAATCTTCAATTCAGAAGTTTTTTAACGACTTCCGAGATCATACGTCCTTCGGCTTTCCCGGCTAATGCCTTGGAGGCAATGCCCATTACCTTACCCATGTCCTTCGGACCGGTAGCCCCGACCTGTGCAATGATTGCCTTCAGCTCGACTTCCAGCTCTTCGGCAGACATCTGTTTCGGCAGGTACTTTTCGATAACGGCTACCTGTGCCAGTTCGACATCGGCCAAATCCTGACGTCCCTGCTGCACGTAGATAGCGGCGGAATCCTTACCCTGTTTGACGAGCTTTTGCATGATCTTCAATGCATCGGCATCTGTCAATGTATCGTTGGCTCCCGGAGCGGTCTTCGCTTCGAGGAAAAACTTCTTCACGTTTCTCAGTGTTTCAAGGGCGACTTTATCTTTCGCCTTCATTGCGTTTTTAATGTCTTCGCTGACTCTTTCGAACAAATCCATAGTTTTGTAAATTAAAGAATTAAGAATGAATAATTAAACCTTCGCGTATCCAACTACTCATCATTAATTTTTCATTATTTATTATCAATTAGTCATTATTCATTACCTAAAACTAATAACTGTGCCGCCAGATTTAGGCTTCTTGTTTTGGTTAGCGGCAGGCGAGGGGAACGACATGCCTTGGGTACGTACCGGTTCCTCACCCTTCCGGCGTATCTGCTGCACGTCTTTGGCAGTCCGCTTGTAGGCAGGTTTGTCTTCCATGAAAGAGATCAGAGCGTCATCGTCCAATTCGTCGACGGCAAATACAACGATTTCGGCATTCGGACGCGAGTCGATATATTCACCGTAATAACGTCCCATCAAGGCATCTTCTTCCGCTCGTCTTTTTCTTTCCGCTTCTTCCTTCTCTGCCATTTCGCGCAGTTGTTCTTCTGTGACAAGCTCCTGCTGTTCCGTCTTGGTCAGGATATCTTCCAACCCGAAACCGGTCACCAAGATCGTAATCTTGATCTTATGCCCTAAACTGTCATCATAACCATGTCCCCACTTCACCTCGTATTCAGTCTTGAATTGCGACATGAAATCATGTATATCGTCCATTTCACTGATACGAAGTTCGTCTTCATGGCTATAATAAATGACAAACGCTACCCGTTTAGCATTGAAAATATTGTTCACATCGTTGACCAACGTACTCTCCAAAGCTTCCGTAATCGCTTGTCGCAAACGTCCTTCTCCTTCTCCGAAACCGATACTGATCAAAGCTACGCCACTGTTACGCATCGTCGTGTCGACATCGGCAAAGTCGACATTCTGTTCCAAATCGGTCGTCACGATTTCGGCTATGCTCTTGGCCGCGATTGTCAATGTTTCATCCGCTTTACGATTCGCCTGTGGAACCGGCATGTCGGCAAAATTTCTCAATCGCTCATTGTTAATCACTAAAAGCGAATCGACATTCTGCGCCATATTTCTGACACCACGGAGCGCTTTCACGATTTTCGGCCGTCCTTCAAAGACAAAAGGTATCGTAACGATACCGACAGTCAGAATCCCCATATCTTTAGAGATCTTAGCGACTACCGGCCCGGCTCCTGTTCCCGTACCACCCCCCATTCCGGCCGTAACAAAGGCCATACGAGTACCGTCATCCAACATCCGGTAGATGTCTTCTTCACTTTCCAAGGCGGCTTTTTCTCCCACTTCCGGAACATTCCCCGAACCAAGTCCATGCGTCGTATTCTGTCCGATCAGCAATTTATTAGGAACCTCCGACTTCTGCAACGCCTGATTATCGGTATTGCATAACACGAAAGATACATCCCGGATACCTTCGCGATACATATTGCTGACCGCATTACCACCACCGCCACCGACACCGATCACTTTGATGATTGTCTGAGGCGCTTTTGCCAAATCAAAATCGTATGTATTATCGTCCATTGTCGTCTGTCTTTTATTGTTACCGATTATTGCTCATCTTTCAAGGCCTTGTCAATGCCTTCTCCCACCTTATCCACCGCATTTTTGAAAAGGTCGCCGATCCCCCAGCCCTTACGGTTCTTTTTCTCTTCCTCCTTCTTTGTTCCGGAATTGCGGTTCTTAGTCGTAGCCGCCGACTGCTTTTCAACAGACGGTTCTTCCTGCTTTTCTTCTATTTCAGCGATCACGGGTTCTTCTTTCGGCTCGATCTTCGGTTCTACCACTTTCGGTCTCTCCGGTTCGGGAGCGATATAAAGGGCGCAGTTCTCCGTTCCTTTCAGCAACAGGGCGGCTGCGGTCGTATATTCGGGATTATTGGCAATCATCTCGCCGTCGGCAATCAGATCTTTCCGGACGGAAGCATAACGAACATCCATCTTGAAACGTTCGCTGAGGGCTTCACGCATGTTCTTCAGAGCGGCTCCGTTGCCGGCAATCACGATACTGTAACCGGGATCTTTTGCCACTCCCGCATCTTCCATGCGGGAGTATATGTTTTCGATGATCTCACGGCTGCGGACTTCCACCACCATATTGATATCCGAAAGTTTGATCTCGCTCGAATGCTGTCCGTCGGCCAAGTCTACCGTGACCATCTGCTGTTCGTTATCTTTTTCCCAGATAGCGTTACCGTAGGTGCGCTTGACACGTTCCGCTTCCTTCTCCGGCATACCCAAGGACATCAAGTCGCGAGTGATCAGATGGCTGCCCAACGGAATAACGTAGAGACCGGCCAGACTGCCATCCTTGTACATCGTGACAGAGGTGACGCCTGCACCGAAGTCGATCAACGCACACCCCTTCAATTTCTCCTGTTCCGTCAGGATCAGGTCTGCCAACGCCAGCGGCGCAACAACAACACCAGCCACATCGAGCTTGATCTGCTCCGCCATGTTCGTGGTTACGGCATGACGAAGAGACGGACGGCCAACGAGCAACTTATAGTGGGCTTCAATACGCGAACACCCCAAACCTATCGGATGGGTTTCCGCCTGGTTGTCGAGATAATAAACGGGAGCGGCTATATCCAGCACGTCCAGCATATCGGGACGATACTGCCGGCATTCCTGATCCAGTTCCTTCAGCACCTCTTCAGTCACCGTACCGCTACCGAGCACTTTCGACACGGCATGGTTAATCGAACGAAGCGACTGGCCTCCCACCCCGACATATATCTTACCGATACGGGAACCACCCAATTTGTTTTCCAGTTTGCGGATCAACCGCACGATCTTGCCGGCCGCATCTTTTATATTATATACACATCCTCTTCGTATACAGGTATCGGAGTTCTCCACTTCGTAGGCAATGATGGAAAGTGTCCCGGCAGGGCCTTTCGCGCCTACCATGCCGACCATGTGAGAAGAGCCAAGGTCGATGGCCGCTATAAAGTCTGTGTATGCCATATTCTCTATCTTTTAGTACAAACAATCTGATCCTTATATTTTAAACTGATAATGCTGTACTTCTCCCACCCCACCTTCGGGATCGCTTTCTCGTAGAAGAGCCGGAGATTGTCCAGCTTCTCCTCGAAATCAGCAAAGGAGCCCAGTACGATACGATGGTTACCGACCCGCGGAATCAGCTCCACCTCGTTATCAGGATGAACGTAAATCTGTTCTATCTGATTATTCCAGAAATCATTCTCCTGCAAAAATAATGCAAATTTGTATAAGTCGGTTACCGCCAGCTCTTTTTCCACATATCCGCTCACAACCGGAACGTGCGCCACATAACGGCGGCTGACAGGCATCGTGCTTCCCAGATTATCCACATAATAGTTGCCTCTCGGACTTATCACACGCAAGATAGGAATTTTTTGCTCCACTTCCAATTTAATCATGCCGGAAGGAGTCTTGTAAGCTTCCACACGGGCAATCATTTCGTTTTTCAGCAATTCGTTTTCAATCCGGTCGGTGTTGATCTCGTCCATCGGCCTCTTGATCGGGTTCAAGTCAGCCTTCTTGAGGATATGCACCAAATCGCTCTCGCTCACAAAATGCTTGTCAAGGCTGTCCACGACCACTACTTGCAGGTCACGGCACAACTCCTTCTGCCTGCTTTCCCGAAAGAAGAAGGAGACAAACACGATGTAGCAGAACAACAGTGTTGCAACGATTATGGATACGATACGGATCACGATTTATTCTTTTTTATCCAATATTTGTTTTACCGGATCTACCAACAGTTCAATATTGCCGGCTCCGACCATCAGGACGACTTCGAGCTTACCGGCTTCGGCAGCCACCACGTCCAACAGTTCCTCCTTGCGGATCAACCGCTTGTCGGCAATGGTCACGGCATCGAAGATAATCTGTGAAGTGACACCCGGTATCGGCTCCTCACGTGCCGGGTAGATATCCAGCAGTATCAGTTCATCCAGGAGCGAGAGGCTGGCGGCAAAGTCGGCGGCAAAGTCACGCGTACGGGTGTAGAGGTGCGGCTGGAAAATACCGGTCACCTTACGTCCGGCATAAAGCTCCTTCACGGAAAGGATACTTGCCTTCAGCTCGGCAGGATGATGGGCATAGTCGTCGATCAGGACGATATTTTCTTTCTTGAGATGGAAGTCGAAACGACGGCGCGGACCGGCAAAGGTCGCCATACCATGCTTGATCTCCTCCGGTGTCACACCGTTCAGCCAGGCAAGGGCGATAGCGGCAACTCCGTTCTCTACATTCACTTTCACGGGCACACCCAACTGTATATCGGGGATGCGGACATCGGGACCGACAAAGTCGAAGAAAATTTCGCCACCTCCGATGCGGACGTTCTCCGCATAAAAGTCGGGACTTCCAGTTGAGAGTTGAAAGTTGAAAGTTGAAAGTTCTTTTGCGTCGAAAGCGCCGGTATAAGTATAAAACTTCACGCCTTCCTGCAGGCGGGGAGTGACGTTGATGCCTTGTTTCATAAGCAGGCAACCGTCCGGGCGGATCAACGAGGTAAAATGTTCGAAACTTTCACGATAGGCTTCCGGAGTCCCGTAGATATCCAGATGATCGGGATCGGCCGCGGTAATAACGGCCATATAAGGTTTCAACCAATGGAACGAACGGTCGAACTCGTCCGCTTCTATCACGGTCAGGTCACTCTTGTCGGAAAGCATCAGGTTGCTGTCATAGTTCTTCAGGATACCGCCTAAGAAAGCATTGCAATCCACATGAGACTGTTTCAGCAGGTGGGCGACCATCGAAGAGGTCGTTGTCTTGCCGTGCGTACCGGCCACACACAATCCCCGGTTGCAACCAGTGATCTCGCCTAACACACGTGCACGCTTCATCACCTCGAAACCATTCCCCCGGAAATAGCAAAGCTCCGAATGGTCTTCGGGAACGGCAGGAGTATAGACGACCAGTGTCTTTGCCGGATCGGTAAAGTCGTCGGGGATCAGGTCGACATTGTCTTCATAGTGAATGGCGGCTCCTTCATAATTCAACTGCTCCGTCAGACCGGAAGGAGTCTTGTCGTAACCGCCCACCTTCTTTCCCTTCGAAAGGAAATAGCGGATCAAGGCACTCATCCCAATCCCGCCGGCCCCGATAAAATAGACAGCCGTTATGTTGTTTATATCCATATTTTCTTACTCGTTACTATTCTTTGTTACAAAGATACGATCTTCCCACCGTATTTGCCATAAAAGAACGGCATCTTCTTCAGAAAAGGCTATAGCTTTTCTTGTAAAAGACTATAACTTTTTTCACCAGAGGCCATAGCTTTTCCGGCAAAAAGTCATAGGTTTTTCTTTTCGATAATCTTGACGATCTCGTCCACTATGCGTTCCGCGCTCTGGTGCTGGGCCAATGTCGCGATGTTGCGGCCCAAGACACGGAGACGTTCGTCGTCGTGGATGATTTCGAGAGCCTTCGACACCAATTGCTGTTCGGCATCTTTGTCGGCCACCATGACAGCAGCATCTTTACCCACCAATGCCAAAGCATTCTTCGTCTGATGGTCTTCCGCCACATTGGGAGAAGGAACCAGGATCACCGGTTTCTTCAGCAGGCAAAGTTCGGAAATAGAACTGGCGCCTGCACGGGAGATAATCAGATCGGCCGCCGCATAGGCATAGTCCATACGGGTGATGAAGTCCGAGCACCAGATCGGCATTCCCCTGTAAGCCTTCAGATGTTTCAAGGCTTCTTCATGGTAATAGCGTCCGGTTTGCCAGATTACCTGTACGTCGACATCCGAAGCGAAAAGTTTATCCAGATCTCCTTGTATGCTGCGGTTGATCGTCCGTGCACCCAGACTGCCGCCAACCACCAGAATCGTCTTCTTATCCGGGGAGAGGCCGAAGAACTTCAAGGCTTCCTCACGCTTGTCCGACGCCTCTTCCAGATCCTGACGGACCGGATTGCCGGTCACGACGATACGGTCGGCCGGGAAGAACTTCTCCATGCCTTCGTAGGCGACGCATATTTTGCCGGCTTTCTTTGCCAGGAGCTTATTCGTGACACCTGCATAGGAATTCTGCTCCTGTATCAGGGTAGGGATTCCTAAGGAAGCAGCCATCCAGAGCGTCGGTCCGCTGGCATAACCGCCTACCCCCACGGCAATATCGGGTTTGAACTCCCGTATCGTCTTTTTGGCAAGCTTGAGGCTTTTGAGCAAACGGCCTGCGACACGGATGTTATTGGCCAAGTGGGCACGGTCGAAGCCGCTAACCGGCAACCCCACGATGCGATAACCGGCGGCAGGCACTTTCTCCATTTCCATCCGGTCATCAGCTCCCACAAACAGTATTTCCGCCTCCGGAAAACGTTTCCTGAAGGTATTGGCAATGGAGATAGCCGGGAAGATATGCCCTCCGGTTCCACCGCCGCTTATGATGATTCGGTACTGTTTCATATTTTAGTTTCTGTTGTTGTTTCTTCTATTGTCCGCACGGCCTCCAATGGATTCTCTTCACCCACGGGAGCTTTCGCGGTCGCTTCGAACGGTTTGTCCGAAACGGTATCAAGGGTTGCATCCGCGATCCTTTCGCTTTTCGGAAGCGTACCACCTTCGGCAACAGCAGCAGTCCCTTCTTCTTCCGGTGTTTCTTCCTCATTTCCCATATTGGCCCCGAAACGGCTAACGCTCAAGATGATGCCGATATAGGCGCAACTGATTACAGTCGACGTACCTCCCCGGCTGACCAACGGCAAAGGTTGTCCGGTCACCGGTATCAGGTCTACCGCCACCGCCATATTCGTCAAGGCCTGGACGACAACCAACAATCCGCAGCCCAGCACCAGGAATTTAGGAAAGAGCTTATCACATCTACGAGCAATCATCCCCACCCTGACAAGCAAAATGATATACAGGAGCAGGACAAAGATACCCCCGACGATTCCCATCTCTTCTATAATAATGGCATAGATAAAGTCCGAGTAAGCCTGCGGCAGAAAGTCGCGTTGCTGCCCATGTCCGGGGAACTTCCCGAACAGACCGCCACGTGCCAGTGCAATCTTGGCATGCACCACCTGGTAGTCGTCACCGTCAATGCTGACAGCTCTTCCTGGTTCAAACTTGACGGCATCCGCTGGATCGGAAAAACGCTCGATACGTGCTTTCCAAGTGTGCACACGATCCGGCATCAAGTCGATCACCTTGTCCGGGGCAAACCGTATAAAACCCACTAACATCAAGACGCCGATGATACCCGCACCGCCCAATCTCAGCAGACGTCCGATGGATATCTGCCCGATGAACATCATCATGAAAGTCACGGCGAACAGCAGAATAGCGGTCGACCCGTTATTGAAGAAGATCAGAAAACAAACACCCCCAACGCCTCCCAAGATGTACCAGAACATCTGTTTATCCGTGAACCAATTCCGCTTGCTCAGGATAAACGCCGTATAACCGATAGCGGCTATCTTGGCTATTTCCGAGGGCTGGAAACGGATTCCGAGAATTTCCAGCCAACGAGGTTCCCCATTTACCACGACACCAACAAAGGGCGTAATGGCCAACAGAACCATCGAGACCGGCAAAAGCAAACTCAACAAGGAATAGAACCTGCACGGTATGTTGTGCATCAACAGTACAAGCACGAAACCTCCCAACAGGAAAGTCGCATGACGTACAATAGGAGCCCAATGATTCGCATTCTTATAAGCAATCGTACTGGTTGCACTGAAGACCTCGATCACCGAGACCAAACACAGGAACATGAAGATCACCCATATCACCCGGTCGCCCTTGAACAGTTTACTTGCTAAATCCATTTCTTCGTCTTTCTTTACAGGTTACGCACACAAGCCTTGAACTGGTCGCCACGATCCTCATAGCTCTTGAAGAGGTCGAAGCTGGCACAGCAGGGTGACAACAGGACGGTATCTCCCTTTTCGGCCAGCTTATACGCTTTCGATACGGCTTCTTCCATCGAACGGGCATCCTCGATAACAGGAACCTTCCCGTCGAAGAAACCATGCAGCTTGGCATTGTCCACACCGAGGAATACGAGGGCGTGCACCTTTTTCTTCACCAACTCTTCGATTTCGGAATAATCATTTCCCTTATCCGTTCCACCAAGTATCAGGACCAGCGGAGTGGTCATGCTCTGCAAGGCGTACCAGCAGGAGTTTACATTCGTAGCTTTCGAGTCGTTGATATAATCGACTCCGCGCACACGTGCCACTTTCTCCAGGCGATGTTCCACCCCGGTAAAGTCGCTCAGCGAAGCCCGTAAATTCTCATCGTGGATATCCACCAATTTGGATGCGATACCAGAAGCCAGCGAATTATACAGATTATGCGTTCCCGATAATGCCAATAAATCTTCTTCCATTGTAAACGTTCCGTTTGAGGTTTCAATTATTATCTTTTTGTCTTCCGTATAGCCCTTTACGCCGGCTTCGTGAGTTTCGGCGAACGGGTAGAGAGTTGCCTGCGGATGGCGTTTGGCGATTTCGCGGGCAATAATGGGATCGTCGTTCCAGAATATGAAAGCATCTTCAGCCGTCTGGTTCCGGATAATGCGGAATTTGGCATCCACATAGTTCTGCATCTCGTAGTTATAACGATCCAGATGGTCAGGCGTTATATTCAGCAAGATGGCGATGTCCGCCTTGAAGTCGTACATGTTATCGAGCTGGAAACTACTCAGTTCGATCACGTAGACGGCGTGAGGATCTTCAGCCACCTGGAGGGCCAGGCTGTTCCCGACGTTCCCGGCAAGCCCCGCATCCACTCCCGCCTGCCGGAGGATGTGGTAAGTCAGCATGGTCGTCGTCGTCTTGCCATTGCTTCCGGTGATACAGATCATCTTGGCATCCGTGTACCGTCCGGCAAATTCTATCTCGGAGATGATAGGCGTACCTTTCTCCTTCAGTTTCTTTATGATAGGAGCCTTGTCGGGAATCCCCGGACTCTTGATAATCTCGTCGGCATTCAGGATGTCGGCTTCGGTATGCCGGCCCTCTTCCCAACAGATACCGTGGGCATCCAGCATATCCTTATACTTGGGTTTGATGGACGAGAAATCGGAAACGAACACATCGAATCCTTTCGCCTTTGCCAGCACGGCAGCACCTGCGCCACTTTCACCGGCCCCTAAGATAACAATCCTTTTCTTCATTTGATTTATGATTTCTTTATTCATTTATGATTTATGATTTATGATTTATGCGTCGATAATAAATCACAAATTATAAATCATAAATCACTTTACCTCATCTTTAACGTCACAATCGTTATAACTGCCAGGATGATACCGATCAACCAAAACCGGACCACGATCTTCGATTCGGGCACCACGTTAAAAGGTTTCTGTATCAAAGCCTGTATTCCCGCATTACCGGGCTTCTGGAAATGGTGATGAAGGGGAGCCATCTTGAAAATGCGCCGTCCCTCACCGTATTTCTTCTTCGTATATTTGAAATAGAACGTCTGCATAAGGACGGAGAGATTCTCCACCAGGAAGATGCCGCACAAGATCGGGATCAGTAATTCCTTCCGGATAATGATTGCGAATACAGCGATGATACCGCCTAACGTCAAGCTACCCGTATCCCCCATAAACACCTGTGCCGGATAAGCGTTGTACCACAAGAATCCGACCGTTGCCCCGATAAAGGCAGCCGCAAACACCACCAGTTCTTCCGCCCCCGGAATGAACATGATATTCAGGAAAGAGGCGAACTCGAAGTGCGACGACATATACGCAAGTATTCCGAGTGCCACCCCGATAATCGCCGAGCTTCCCGCCGCCAGACCGTCCAGGCCGTCCGTCAGGTTCGCCCCGTTCGACACGGCCGTCACCACGAAGATCACCATCAGGACGAAGACCAGCCAGGCTGCCTCTTCCTTATATTCGCCTGCCCAGTTGACCAACTGCGCATAATCGAAATTGTTGTTCTTCACAAACGGAATCGTCGTCTTGGTCGACTTCTTTTCAACCGTATGGTAACGGACTTCCTCGATCACATTGTCATGCCGCACTTCCATATTCTCCTTGATTACCACATCCGGACTCATAAAAAGCACCAGGCCGACGATCAACCCCAGACCGATCTGTCCGATAATCTTGAACTTGCCATGCATGCCTTCCTTGTTCTTCCGGAACACCTTGATATAGTCGTCGGCAAATCCCAACGCCCCTAACCAAATGGTCGTCACCAGCATCAGGATCACATAGATATTGGTCAGCTTCGCACAAAGCAAGGTCGGCACCACAATCGCAATGATAATGATGATACCTCCCATCGTCGGCGTCCCTTTCTTACTCATCTGCCCTTCCAGGCCGAGGTTACGCACCGTCTCGCCGATCTGCAACATTTGCAGCTTGTCAATGATACGGCGTCCGATAGCCGTCGAGATGAACAAGGACAGGATCAATGCCAGAGCAGAACGGAATGATACATACTTGAACATACCGGCCCCCGGAAAATCGAGCTGATCCAAATAATTAAACAAATAATACAACATAAAAAACTTCGTTTTTCAGTTGAAAGTCGAGAGTTGAAAGTTGAAAGTTAAATACTGCTGAATATAACTTTCACCTTTCACCTTTCACCTTTCAACTCTTAAATATTTCTTTTAACTGTTCCCGGTCGTCAAAATGATGCTTCACGCCTTTTACTTCCTGGTAATCTTCATGGCCCTTGCCTGCAACCAGGATCACATCACCTTTCCTGGCGAGCATGGTAGCTGTTTTGATCGCCTGCGCACGGTCCGTAATGCAGAGCGTATGTTCCATATCGGCAGCATTCAGGCCGGCCACCATATCTTTAATGATCTCATCCGGTTCCTCGAAACGGGGATTGTCGGAGGTCAGGATCAGCTGGTCGCTCAACTTGGCTGCCTCCTTCGCCATGATCGGGCGCTTTCCTTTGTCGCGGTTGCCGCCACAGCCAACGACCGTAATCACACGGCCGTTGCCGTCCAGCACTTCATGGATGCTGTTGAGCACGTTCGTCAATGCGTCAGGCGTATGGGCATAATCCACGATTGCCGTATATCCCAACGGAGACTGGATCGTCTGGAAACGACCGGAAACCGAATGCAGATCGCTCAACACCACCAACACTTCTTCCGGATCTTTGCCTAACGAAACAGCAGCTCCATACACTGCCAACAGGTTATAGGCATTGAAACGGCCGACAAAGCGTGTCATCACCTCACGCCCGTTAACCAGCATTTCAGTCCCTTCGAAATGGGATTCCAATATCTTTCCTTTGAAATCGGCCAATGTGCGAAGCGAATAGGTCAGCTTCCTGGCAGCCGTATTCTGCAACATGACAAGACCGGCTTTGTCGTCCGCATTCGTAAGTGCGAAAGCCGAAGCAGGCAGATCATCGAAGAATTTCTTCTTGGCTTTCAAGTAATTCTCGACTGTCTTATGATAATCCAAGTGATCACGCGTCAGATTGGTAAAGATACCTCCGTTGAACGACAGGCCGCTGATACGCTTTTGGTCGATCGAATGCGAACTGACTTCCATAAAAGCATACTCGCAACCGGCTTCCACCATCCGAGCCATCAGATTATGAAGGGTGACAGGGTCAGGCGTCGTATGATCAGTCGGGATTGCTTCGCCATCGATATAATTGCAAACGGTAGAGAGTAATCCTACTTTATGCCCCATCTTCCGGAACATCTCGTACAGGAGTGTCGCAATTGTCGTCTTTCCGTTCGTGCCGGTCACTCCAACCAATATCAGATTGTCCGAAGGATTCTCATACCAGGCAGAAAGTGATTTGCCTAAAGCATCCGCCGAATCTTTCACCCGGATAAAAACCGGTTTGCTTTCGGATACCTGTATGTCTTCATCCGAAAGAGCAGGAATTTCCTCGCAAACGATTGCGGCAGCCCCTTTCCCGATCGCGCTTTGGATATAATCATGGCCATCTACGGTCGTACCCCGAACCGCCACAAACAAAAAGCCTTTTTCCACTTTACGGGAATCAGACTGAATACCGGAGATCTCCACGTCGGTGTTTCCTACGACCTCAAGCACTTCCAACGGATGAATAAGTTCTTTTAGTTCCATAGCCTATTTTAATGTTAATGAAACGGTTTGTCCTTTCGAAACCCGTGAACCGGGAGATACGGATTGAGAAGATACCCGCCCCATACCATTCAACGAAGCCCGTAATCCAACGCTTTCCAACAGGTAAACGGCGTCTTTCGCTCCCATGCCGATCACATTCGGCACCAATCCTTCGCGGATAGGGATATCTTTCAGTTCCACATCTTCCCTGCCGTCCTCACGCTTAGCCGTCACCCATTGGGTTTCGATACTGTCGTTATCGGCCTCTATATCGAGTTTGTCCAAAACATATTCCAACGCTCCCCGTTCACCGGCTTTCGGCTGCGGCAACGTCACTGCCAATGAATCCTTTTCCATGTCGCGGATATCGAATGACATATGGCTGGCATAAACCTTCTCGGCTATCGCCTTCACTACGCCGCCTGACATCGTGCCCCCCGAAGGATAGCCGTTGCGCGGCTGACGGATCACGACGATGCAGGAATATTTCGGTTCGTCGGCCGGGAAATAGCCGCAGAAGGCGACCTGGTGGCCAGCCTGGCGGTAAACACCTCCCGAAGCGATCTGGGCCGTACCGGTTTTACCGGCAATACGGACAAAGTCAGAATGGACGGCCTTGCCGGTTCCTTTTTCCACTACGCCTAACAACATATCCTTTATCATATTCAGCGTACGCTCCGAGCAAATGGATTCCCGGATCACTTCAGTAGAGAAGCTCTGCACGGTCTTGCCGTTGTGCAAGATTTCTTTCGTAAAGATCGGACGCACCATCTTACCGTTGTTGGCAATCGCATTATAGAAAGCAAGCGTATAGATCGGCGGGATCTGAGTCTCATACCCGAAAGACATCCACGGCAGAGCAGTCTTCGACCAGTAGCGCACAGTGTCGTCCGGCCGGCGGATTTTAGCACGGCCCGCTCCAGGGATTTCCAGACGGAGGTCTTCGTTCAAACCGATACGGTAAAGCCCTTCCACATACTTAGTCGGATTCTTTTCATATCCTTTCAGGATCGTCTTGGCCACCCCGATATTGGAGGAATACCAAATAGCCTGTTCCACCGAAATACGGCCGTAACCGCCTTTATGGTTATTATGATCCGTCATACGGGCTCCTTTATACATATAGATACCGTTGCCGACATCGACCGTATCGCCGGGCTGGCAGACACCATCTTCAAGCGCCACCATGATGGAGGCGACTTTAAAGGTCGAACCGGGTTCCGTTTCGTCTGCCACGGCATGGTTGGTATCCTCGCCGTAGACGCCTTCACGAATACGCCCCATGTTGGTAATGGCTTTCACCTCGCCTGTCGCGACTTCCATGACGACAGCCGTACCCGATGCAGCGTCGATCTTTTTCAGCATGTCGAGCAACGACTTCTCGGCTATATCCTGGATATTGATGTCGATCGTCGTGCGGATATCCATTCCTTCCACCGGATCGACCTCTACAACATTCGTCCATCCTCCACCGAGACGACGTACGGAATTCAGGCCGGCTACGCCGTGGAGCAAAGTATCGTATTGCAATTCCAGACCGTTCTTTCCCTTTGTCAGCCCTGTTTTAGGATCGATATCGCGGAACGTATCGCCGATCGTACGGGAGGCCAATGTCCCGAACGGCTTCTGCCGTTCGACCATCTCCCGCGTGTAGAAGCCGCTCTTGAACCGTCCCAAACGGAAAAACGGGAATTTCTTTATTTCCTTCAAGTCGGAATAGGAAACTTTACCGTCACAAACGGGGAACTGGCGGCTTTTCTTCTTCAGACCATTCAGCAGGTAATTCTTATATCCGGCAGGCGTCCTGTCTTTCAATTTGCGGGAAAGGTAAAAAGAAAGGGAGTCGATCCCGTTATGTTTACTTTTCAGAAGCGTATCCAAGCTGTTCCACTTCTTGGTCGGATGGGTATAGCAATCTGCGTTGAAATCGATATACAGATAAAAGCAAGGCACACTGGTCGCCATCAGTTTGCCGTCGGAAGAATAGATATTTCCACGGCTGGGATAGATCAGGCGGTTCGGACGCTTCTGGCTCTCGGCCACCTTCATCCAAGTCTCCCTTTCCACAAAAGCCGTATCGAAGGCACGCACCAAGATGCCTATTGCTACCAATCCGAGCAACAGCACGATAAAGAAGTAACAGAATAAAATCCGGTTACTCTTAGGAGCTTGTTCTTTTGATCCGATCTCTTCTTCAGCCATCTTTTACTTATACAATTCATACGGCGGATTCTTCGCCGCTTCCAATTCTATACCCTGTTCTTCTATCAACAGTTCAATCTGCGACTGACGGCTGTTGCCTGTCAATTCCGAAGAAATGGACAGCGCCTCGAACCGCACATCGCGCAATTGCTGTTGTAAGCGGTCGATTTCACGCAACCGCTGCATACAGACATATCGGTTACCGATAAATATGAATATCAGTACGACAACAAGCACGATCATCTTCGTATGCCTGACAATGAAATCCTCTTTCAGGATCCCCCCCCCCAATATGTACAAAAAAGAAAAACGATTCTCCTTCTTCTTTTTCTTCTGTTTCGTTTCCATTGCCATACTTTTTCTGTTGAAAGTTATCAGACTCTATTATCCAACTCCGCAATCCTTAGCTTTGCACTCCGGGAGCGGGGATTCCGTTCGATCTCCTCGTCCGACGGAACAATCACCTTATTGTTTACCAGGCGAAACGGAGATCTGATATTTCCAAAGAAGTCCTGCTCCGCCTTTCCTTCAAAGTTACCCGTCTTCAGGAAGTTCTTCACCAACCTGTCTTCCAACGAATGGTAGGTGATGACAACCAGACGTCCGCCGGGTTTCAACACTTGCAGCGTCTGTTGCAACATCTCGCGCAAGGCACGCATTTCATCATTCACCTCGATACGCAAGGCCTGAAATACCTGAGCCAGGAATTTCTTCTCCTTATCTTTTCCCGTAAAGGGCTTTATCACTTCCAAAAAGTCGGCGATCGTTTCTATCTTCTTCGCTTCCCGGCTGCGCACCAAGACGGAAGCCAGCTTGCGTGCCACTTTCAATTCTCCGTAAAGATAGAACAAGTCTGCCAACTGTTCTTCCGTATATGTATTAACAATATCTGCAGCAGTTTGTCCTGCCCGTGTATTCATCCTCATATCCAACGCTCCGTCGAAACGGAAAGAGAACCCGCGATCCTTGTCATCAAAATGATGGGAAGAAACGCCCAAGTCGGCCAACAACCCATCGACCTCACCCGCTACACCATGATAACGCATGAAGTTATATAAGTAACGAAAATTACTGCGGACAAATACAAAACGGGAATCCGCCGGAATGTTTTTCTCCGCATCGGCATCTTGATCAAATCCATAAAGCTCCCCTTCGTCATTCAGCCGGTTCAAGATTTCACGCGAATGTCCTCCACCTCCGAAGGTAACATCGACATACACTCCGGATGGTTGAATGTCCAGTCCTTCCAAACTTTCATGAAGCATTACCGGCACATGATAACAGACTTCTTTTTCTTCCATTTCTTCGCTACTTCATGTTAAACTTTTCCTTAAAATAAGGGCCTGTAGTTGGTTGATTTGCACATACATCACCCTATTGGAGGGTAAAAGTACACATTTCCTAATTTAACCGCCAAGAAATATATGGGAAAAGTAACAAAAAGTTATCAACAGGTCGGAAAAACATTCACATTCTGACACCCCTAAACCCTGTCAGAATCGCGTATTTGGACGATTATACAGGGTTATTTTCAAATATCGCATTCTCCGGAAGATAAGCAGCTCCGACTTCTTCAAATTTCCCCAATCATACCACTCGTATATATGCACAAAAAGCCTCTCCGATATTTCTACCGGAAAGGCTTATTTGTTTTCTGCCCTCTTTTCTCACGAGAAGAGGAGCAATCGATTTATTTAATTAATAAATGCATCGAACTTATTTAACGATAGCCTTAACAGCTTCTTCGCCTTCAACAGCTACTACAACTACACCCTGAGGAGCAGCGATTGTAGCATTGTCAGAAGTGATAACTGTGTTAGCAACTGTCTGGCCTAAGATGTTAGTGATAACAACTTTCTTGCCTTCAGCACCAACTACCTGAACGTTTCCGTTACCAGCAATCACTGTTACTTCTGATGTTGTAATAGTTTCGTTATCTGTAGCCAACTGATCGTTTTCTTTATTCTCAACATTGAAAACCAAAGCACCATCACCACCAGTCTTAGCATTAGCGAATGTAGATTTATCATCTGTCAAAACTACACAACCATTCTGAATCTTCAGCCATGCAGCTTTTTCTGTAGGAGCGATAGATTCATTAACGGTAGTTGCAGAATTCGGCCAAATGTTCGATTCGAACAAGAATGAGTTTTCAGGACCTTCTTCTGTTACATTGTTAGCCTTTTCAGGATGTACATAACGGAATGACCATACGTAGTTCTTATGAACATCTTCAGTCAACAGATTCTTGATAGCAGGCAGACCCTTAGCCACAACAGAATCATTATAAGCTTGCAGAGTTGCAAAGTTTACTTTGTCGTTAGCCACGCTTCTATATTGAGCCGGCAAGATCCACAATGTATCAGCAACACGGATACCTTCAACGAAACCAACGCGAGTATAACCACCAGCTACGTCTGCATACGGTTTGTCTTGACCATAAACTGCAACAGAATCCTGGAAGCTTACCATATATTTAGCTCTTTCGAATCCAGGGATAGCCGGATGAGCATGCTTACAAGCCATAGGATCGTCTGTAATCTGTCCGTCAGGTGTAATATGCGGACCATCTTCAGTACAAGGAGTTCCTTCGATACCTGCAAAATCATTATGAGCAACAGAAATCAGGTACTGAGGTTTGATATAGCCACGTCCACGAACTACCCAAGTTGTATCAATCTGGAATGCCAAGCCTGTTGCTTTGTCTGCAGTCCACATACCAACATAGTTAACGAATTCGTCTGTCAAGCCACCTTCCTTATTATTTTCGTCCATCAGATATTCATGACGTACGTTTTCATAGAATCTCAAAGTATCACGGCCATCAGCTTCACCAAGATTTGCATTATTGAAACGACGATACAACGGAGTCTTATCAGGATTGATTGCAAATGCAGAAGTTCTGGTTTCTTCCAGTGGTTGTACCTTAACTGTTGCATCCAGAATATCATCCGTTACACCAGCTTTAACATCTGAAATTGCATTACTATTAGCCTTCACAATTGCATAATAGCATTCACCTTCATAATGGTTATTTTCTTTCAAGAAGAAATAATCGATAGGATCAGCGTAAGCTGACATTGCATACTTGTCTTCCTTAGCTTCGTCCATATAAGCATCTTTCAATGAGATTGCATATTCTGTTCTACGCAACTGTTTGATGCCAACACGTTTTGCAACATCCGCCGTTACTGTATAACCATAATCAGCAATTTCGTCTTCAATCAGACGGAATGCATCTTTACCGTTCAATACATTCAGCAAAGAATCTTTACCAGCACCCTTAGCTAAATACTTGCTGTTTTCGCCTGTTGCATACGGATGCAGATATTTGAATGTATATTCATCCAATAAGAACTTAGCGTCCGGGATATTCTTATAACCTAACAGTGAATCCTGATAAGCTTCAGCGATCAAAGCTGCATTACCCTTAACACCTTCGGCATCTTTTACTTGTACAAAGATCAAAGAGTCCGTTGCCTTGATATCAATATCAGTAGCAGCAGAAGTATACATATATTTAGCACCTTCATTCAACATCAGTTGAGCTGTAGCAGACAATTCGGTTGCGAACTCACGGTTTGTGATAGTAACAGGAGAATAAGCCTTTACCTTATCAGCCGTGTTCTTTTTCAACACAACCCACTGATAAGCCGGCATATGAGCTGTCAACTGTTCGTCAGCCCTTACTGTTACCCAAGTAGCTTTGTCACCATTTACATGGATCGGAGAAGCCAAATATTGCCCCTTCTGATTCATGATGAAATACAAACCGTCCTCAACAGAAGTACGACCGTTGTAAACGGCTTCACAACCTTTATAACCCAAAGAAATATCAGTTTCCTTCTTGTCATAGATAGTTACAATACGTACTTTATCTTTGATCAAATCCTGAACAGTTACAAAGTTGTTCACACCTTTCGTACCAGCAGCTGTAGGAAGCACAGTTGCAGCAGCATCATTAACCCAATCAGAACCATTAGTAGCAGTTTTCGGATCATAATCCATTGCAGATTTAACCTGGATTACCAAGCTATCTTTTGAAGGATAGTAAGAGAATGCGAACTTATACTGATCTAAAAGACCTGTTACTCTGGAAATAGAGTCTGCAGCAGAAGTCGGCTTTGTAGCAGCAGTACTTGCCTGACGTTTAGCATAGCTCAGATCAGACCACTTAAATGCACGGAATCTCTCACCGCTTTCGTTAACGATAGCAGTATCAACACGCAGATAAGAACTATCTGCCGTCAACACAAATACATAATCATTATCACCAGAAATAGCTTCAGCCAAGAATTTGCCAGCATTCTTTCCATTGAACGGGTTGGCGACAGCAACCTTTTCGCCCTGTTCATCCGGTGTAAATGTCAAAGCAACCCCCTTATCCGCAGCTTGCAACCCCAAAATTGTATTGATTTCAGGAGCCTGCAAACGAATCATATTGGCTTCTTGAAGAATAAACGTCGTTAATTCAGTACCAGTAGCTGCATCATTATAAGCATCAGCTGCACCTAACTTCTTCACTTGAATATTTGTTCCGTTAGCAACCAAACCGATTACAGAGTCAGCTTTAAAATAAGAATACAATGTCTTACCAGCTTGTTCTGCTGCCGGAATAGATGTATACTGGTTCAAGTATGCCCAACCAGAGATTTCACCACCGACACGAGTAGAATCATTTGCCGTTTCTACGTCCGTATAAGAAGGCGTTTTTTCAGCCAAACCTTCCAACAGAGTACCAGCATACTGGATATCCAGACGCTGACCGGTAGCTTTGTTTGTAAAATCAAAGATAGGAGCTTTACCGTAACCTTCTTCAGTTACTTCAACACACCACAATGTACTTGCTAAATTTGCAGATTCAGTAGTTGCTTCCAATTTCAAAGCACCTTCCGGAGTCATCGCTAACACTCCACCAGCAGCTTTCAATTGATACAAGCCATTACCCGTTTTCTGCAAAGATGTTACAGGATTCCCTGCATTAGCAGACATCGCACCTAACAATGCAACCCCTGCCAAAAGAGTAGAAAACTTTTTGTTCATAATCAAATAATTTAATATTAATACTAAAGTGTAAATAAATCAATCAAATAACACGTACGTCTTCTAAATCTTATAATCAAATACCATTGCGTACGATTTTCTCTTGGCAAAAATACGCATAACTTTTAAACCGACAATCCTTTTCCTTAATATTTTTTCCTTTTCTATATTCTTTCTTATCAACAAGATAAGCTATCCTGTACGAAAATGCTTATTTACGAGACAAACTCTGATATTTATAGAGGAACTACCCCAAAGCCCTACATATCTGAAATTAATGTACATGCGTACATTAAATATATAAACAAAATCGATCTCTACATGATATAACGGAAACAACTGTCATTCCTGTATATTATGTCACCAATCCTCACACAAAGGTGAAGACAGACATCCGGACTGCCTTCACCTCAAAAATTTGCCTTCACCCTGTCTCGTCCTGATTTGGGTTGGCCATGCCTCCCCGGTTTCACATCCACACATTTAAGTAAAAAACAAGGAGGCTACAATATCAATTAATCAACAAATACACAGGCATTAACAACTATTACTACCACTCCTTACCTTTTCGCCCTTAGTCGAAAAGGTTTTTGACCAGTGTCGAAAGGGCTTTTGACCAAGGGCGAAAAGGTTTTCGACTAAAGGCAAAAGGTCTATGAGCAGGCTGTTTGACAACAGTAGCATGGCGATTGTCACTTAAATAGAACCTTCCGGAGCCCGACTTTATCCCTGATGGAGGCAGACGTAAGCAGTGAAGGCACTTTTAGTACCTGCATTCACCCGCTAAAGCACAAACAGTCATACTATTGTATGTTGAAGTAAAGGCAGTTTGGTTCAGTTCTCAAAACCAAGCCTTCTGCGTACAAATAATGAGAGATTGAGAAATGAACACTCCTTACAAAGACAAAACTATTTCTTCGCTTAAACCGGTACACTTTACTATGGTAGCAACGTCTACACCCGTATCTTTCATCCTCGAAGCGACTTGACGCATGCCTTCGGCAAGGCCTTCCGCTTTTCCCTCTATTCTCCCTTCTAATTTGGCCGTGTCGATCACATCGTTCTGGATCATGATGGCGTCGAGATGGCGGTCGTAGATAAGGCGTTCCTGAGGGGACATGGAGTAGTATTTCAACTTCTCGCGGGCTTCCTTCAGACCCGGTGCAGTCGTATCGGGACGGATCGTGCCGTCTTTCAGGTATTCGATCCATTCGTCCAAAGGGGTGAGTGCCACTTTGTCGAACTCGTTTACACGGACCAGGATATATTCGGGGAAGATTTCAGCGGGAAGATGCGAGACGATCACATCACGTTCACGCGTGTTGACACGCAGATGGTCACCCGTATGTACACCGACGAAATGATTTTGGCCGTGATAGATATAGTCTGTCCCAATACCAATATCGAAATAAAGGATGCTGATGGAGTAGACTTTCTTGATTTTCCCATACCCTTCGCCAATCGAGATATGTTCGGTGATGGCTTTGGCTACGCCGTAGAGGATGCGTTCCAAATAATGCAGTTCGCGTGTGTTCTGGATTTCAACGAGGATGATTTCGCCTTTACTGTTCAAAGCTTTGATGTCGACGCGGTTGAACTTGTCGTCGGCACTTTCCTGGTTGCCTTCGCTTTCGAGGATTTCGACGATCTTGATTTCTTCGTTCAGCATGACGGTCAGGAAACCGTCGAGCACATCGAAATTGGCCTTCTGGCGCAACAGACGCTTAATGGCCCAATCGAAGCGAATATACCTGTCCTGCAACTTTTTTCTTTCCATCTCTTCCATGATTTTCAAATCCGACCCTTCCTTTTTCATAGTTACTGTTTTATTAGTTCATCCACAAATATACATATTATTTATGAACGGGCAACGAACCGCAATCTTTTTGTAATATCTTATCTTTCAATGATTATCGGGTAAGCCATTTCTTCCCCAGATAGTGGACAGGATACCAGGCGGCAAGGAAGCCGATGGAAAGGACGGTTATAAAGACAATAAGGATATCACCGGCTTCGACACGGACCGGATAGGCATCGATAATAAAGGAGCCGGCTGCCTGACCTAATTTGATAATACCCAACTCCTGTTGCAACAAACAAAGGGCCAATCCGATAACGATACCGATCAAAGCGCCGAGCCCGGAAATCATCCAACCCTCGAAAAGGAAAATACGACGAATCAGACGGTCGTCCGCACCCATATTCCGCAACGTACGGACATCCTCTTTCTTTTCTATCATCAGCATGGAAAGCGAACCGATCACATTAAACAGAGCCAGGATCAGAATGAAACACAGGATCAGAAAGATCATCCACTTCTCCCCCTGCATCATCCGGAAAGAGGCTTCCTGCTGTTCATAGCGGTCCTTGACCGAGAAATCATCGCCTAAGAGTGATTTTATACGGCTTTTGACCGAATTGATGTCTGCACCGGGAACCAATGACAACTCTATCGCCGAGACTTCCTTTTCATAATCGAACAAAGAGCGGACCATCGGCAAAGGCAGCAGGACGAAATTCTCGTCATACATCTGCTGGTTAGTGGCATATACGCCGCCGACAAAAGCATATTCCAAATTCAAGGAGGCGACAGGGTTGGCGAGATTGACTTTCTCATTCCTCTTGGGAGCGTAAATTTCCAAAGGATCGGCATAATTAGGGCGCACCCCCAAAGAAAAAGCCGTTCCGACACCCAAGTTGGCGTAATTGGCCACTTCGTCGGACAGGACAAAGGAACCTTCCCGGCTATCGACTAAAATACTGTCTATCCGCGTCAGACGGCCGAAAGTATCATCTACACCTTTCACCGTAGCGGTAATCTGGCGATCCCGATAGCGGACCTGCGCATTGTCCTGGAGCACTTCGCAAAACAAAGCGACCTCAGGCAACTCCTTCACTTCCCGGACAGCCGGAAGAGTCGGATCGAACACCTTTCCATGTACAGGCTGAATCTTCAGCTCCGGATCGAAATTGCCGAGCATGGAAGAAACCAGCCCGACAAACCCGTTCAATACAGACAACGCACACACCAGGGCCATTGTAGCGACAACCACTCCACAAACAGACACCATCGAAATGATATTGATGGCATTGTGGGATTTCTTCGAGAAAAGGTAACGCCGGGCTATATAAAACGGGAAGTTCAACGCGGTATTCTTTTACTTTTTCAACAGATTATCAATATTTTCGATATAATCCAGGGAATCGTCGATAAAGAATGTCAGTTCAGGAATCTTGCGGACCTGTTTCCGGATGCGCTGTCCGAGATCAAAGCGGATGGCTTTCGTATTCGCCCGGATATTCTCAAGCATTTCCTTCGACTTGTCGGACGGGAAGATACTCAGGTAAGCACGTGCCACACTCAAATCGGGGCTTACACGTACCACACTGACAGAGATCAGGATACCATGCATAGCCTGTGTCTGTTTCTGAAAGATATCACTCAGCTCCTTTTGCAGGAGACGCTCTATTTTACTTAATCTTGTACTTTCCATAATTTCTTGCTTTTTTATTTTTTCCAGATCATCGTGAGGCCGTCACGCAAAGGTAAGATAACTTTTTCAATACGCGGGTCTTCTTTGATTTTATCATTAAAACTAAGAATACCGAGTGTTTGTTTATCCTTAGGATGCTCCTCCACCACATGACCGTCCCACAACGTGTTGTCGGCAAGAATCAAGCCGCCGGCACGCACCATCGGGAAAACAAGGTCGAAATATTCCGAATACAACCGCTTGTCGGCATCGATAAAAACAAGGTCGAAGGTTTCACCGAGTGCCGGGATAATATTGAGGGCATCGCCGAAATGCACCCGTATCTTATCCTGATGGGGCGACTGTTTCAGGTATTTCATGATGAAGTCTTCCATTTCGTCGTTGATCTCAAGCGTATGGATCAAAGCCCCTTCTTCCAGCCCTTCCGCCATACAAAGAGTAGCATATCCTGTATAAGTACCGATCTCAAGCACACGGCGGGGACGAAGCATCCGGCAAAACATCTTCAATATCCGCCCTTGCAGATGCCCCGACAGCATTCGCGGACGAAGCAGGTTCACATTCGCATCCCGGTTCAGGGCCGAGAGCAGTGCACCTTCTTCGTCACTATGAGAAAGGATATATTCGTCTATTGTCATCTTCATGATTTATGATTTATGATTTATGATTTGCTTGCTGGGATATTAATCATAAACCATAAATCTTTGTTTATTCCTTAAACGTCGGCAACTGATAATTACTTCCGGCGTCCAATACCTTCCCTACATTATTAATTTCAAGGAAGCTCGTACCGCCACCTTCACCGAAACTGCCGCTCAGGTAAGCCACCATGTCGTTACGGGTGATGCGTCCGCTTTTGATCAGCTCGTTCAGCGCATCATAGAAATAGCCGCGGCGACTGTCGTTATAAGGCTGGTGAACAGCCCAGACACCGTAAGAAAGGGACAGCATACGCATGACACGGGGATTGTAGCAGATCGAGAACACAGTGGAAGTACCGCGGAATGCAGCCAGGTAACGAGCCGTACGGCCGGTATAGCTATCTGTAATAATAGCTTTTACATGCAGTTTGGAAGATGATTTCACAGCCTGCTTTGCAAGGAAAGACGTAACATCCAAGTCGTTACCCTCGATAGGGACACGAATATCATTGGCTGCAAGTTTCGTCTTTTCTGCCTCACGGGCTACCTTCGTCATCGTCTGGACAGCTTCGACAGGGTATTTTCCGTAGGCTGTTTCACCGCTCAACATCAAGGCATCCGTGCGGTAATAGATCGCATTGGCGATATCCGTCACTTCGGCACGCGTAGGACGCGGGTTGCTGATCATGGAGTGAAGCATTTGGGTAGCCACGATAACCGGTTTCTTTACTTCCACGCATTTACGGATCAACACACGCTGGATACCCGGAATCTTTTCGGCTGGCACTTCGATACCCAGGTCACCACGGGCAATCATGATACCGTAGGCTACTTCGAGGATCTCGTCGATGTTGTCGACACCCTCTTGGTTTTCGATCTTCGCAATGATCTTGATCGGGCTGTTATGTTCGTCCAGAATGCGCTGGATATCCATTACATCCTGCTTGTTTCGGACAAATGAGTGAGCAATAAAATCCAGATCGTTTTCAATCGCCCACAGGATATTTTTACGGTCTTTCTCTGTCAAGGAAGGCAGATTGATACGTACACCCGGCACGTTCACGCTCTTACGGCTTCCCAAGGTCGCGTCGTTCTCCACTTCGCAAACCAGAAAATCGTCTTTCTTATCGATTACTTTCAGTTCCAAATCCCCGTCATCGATCAGGATATCGCTGCCGACGGTCAGGTCATTGACAAAATTCCGGTATGAGACACAAATACAATCATGCGAAGTCTCCCCTTCCGGGTTTCCCACGATCTTAACCATTTCCCCGGTCTTGAACTCGATGGGAGCCTGCGCAGCAGTCGTACGCACTTCGGGCCCTTTAGTATCCATCAAAATTCCGATACGGTTGGAAACCGTACGGACATTATTAACGACTCTGGTCAAACCTTCTTCCGCCATGTGAGCCGTATTGAGGCGCACGACATTCATTCCAGCCTTGTATAACGCGTCGATAAACTCGACCTCACAACGCTGGTCGGAAACTGTAGCAACAATCTTCGTATGCTTTAACATATAACCCTTTTTTAAAATTGACAATTGACAATTGACAATTGACAATTTTAAAAACAGCCAATCCTCAACTCCAAGAGCCAAACCTTTATTAAACTTCTTTTTACCTAAACAAATTTCTATCTCTTCCTAATTGTCAATTATCCATTGCCAATTGAAGCACCGCTTCCACCGCCAAACGGTACGAATCCAGCCCGAACCCTAAGATCACCCCCTTGCAAGCGGCTGAAATCATGGACACATGACGGAAAGATTCACGGGCGTGTACGTTTGAAATATGTACCTCCACAACCGGAGTCGTTACAGCTTTTATTGCATCGTGGAGGGCAATGGATGTATGCGTATAAGCGCCTGCATTCATAATGATACCGTCGTAATCGAAGCCGACTTCATGGATCTTGTTTATCATCTCACCTTCCACGTTACTCTGAAAATAAGCAATCTCACATTGTGGATACTTGGCACGCAACTCACTCAGATAGCCTTCAAACGAAGCATTTCCGTACACTGTCGGTTCACGCTTGCCTAACAGATTAAGATTGGGGCCGTTGATAATCTGAATTTTCTTCATTTTGCCGTAATTTATTACCTTTGCCCTGTCTTTTACGGACAGGAAATATCCGGCAAAGATAGTAAAGATTTATGATTTATAATTTATGAATTATGAATTGGTGCTAAGTCATTAGGGTAAAATCCATTACATAAGCAGATTTTACCGGACGAACCTTCAGCTCCTCATACTTCCCCGTAAATCATAAATCATAATTCATAAATCACAATTCGTTTCATGCACCGAGAGAATGACAAAATAGAACGATACAAAACATACCTCCGTCTGGAAAAAGCGCTTTCGGCCAACTCTATAGACGCTTACCTGACGGATCTCGACAAACTGACAAACTTCGTCGAAAGCGAAGGCAAGAAGTATGCGGATGTCACATATGACGACCTGCAACAGTTTGTTGCCCGCCTACATGATATCGGCATCCACCCACGTTCACAGGCAAGGATCATTTCAGGGATCAAATCTTTCTACCGGTTCCTGTTCCTGGACGATTATATAACAACTGATCCGACCGAATTGTTAGAATCGCCCAAGATCGGACTGAAACTTCCTGAAGTCCTAACTGTCAACGAGATTAACAGCATCCTGGACACGATCGACCTGACATTGCCGGAGGGGCAACGGAACCGGGCGATGCTCGAAGTCTTGTATAGCTGCGGACTGCGCGTGTCAGAGTTGGTTTCACTACGCTTCACGGATGTTTATTTCGACGAAGGATTCATCAAGGTGGAAGGGAAAGGGAGCAAGCAACGCCTGGTCCCCATCTCGGAAACAGCTATCAAGGAGATCAAGAACTACCTGTATGACCGCAACCATGTCGCGGTGAAAAAGGGATTCGAAGACATCCTGTTCCTGAGCCGGCGAGGAACGGCTCTGTCGCGGATCATGGTTTTTCATATCATCAAGCAGCAAACAGAAATGGCCGGTATCAAAAAGAACGTGAGCCCGCATACGTTCCGCCATTCCTTCGCCACCCACCTGTTGGAAGGGGGAGCCAACTTGCTTGCTATCCAGGAGATGCTGGGACATGAAAAGATTACCACCACCGAAATCTATACGCATATCGACCGCCAGTTCCTGCGGAAAGAGATACTGGAACATCATCCACGTAGCAAGCCGCGGGATTAGAACAGCCGTTCCATGCGTTCGATCAGCTCATCACCCAAAGCCTTTTTGACAACAATATGCTCTTTGACTGCCGTGACAAAGGGATTGCTCTCGAATGCACCGCGCACACCTTCGAAATCTTCCTGCTTCTCTTTATCCGAACCATCCACACCGAAACCGGTCATGAAAGTAAGGGAGAATTCTTTCTTCGCATCTTTATAAAGCAGGTTATCCAATCCGATCACCGAGTCCTGCCAGCGGCGGACAAGATCGACGATCTGTGCTGCCGATATTGATGATAGGTTCACACCGTAATACTCTTCCAGCATATCATACGCCCATGTCCATTCCATATCATAATAATTGGAATGCATGGCTGCAAAGAACTCTTCTATCGCCTCAAGCGAAGTTATCTCGCCTTCTTCAACTTTCTCGATCAACCTGTCCAATTCTTCACGAGGAAGGATCAACCCGGAAAGATCCAGCCATTCCCCACGACCAGCTGAAGAAGTCGGTTTCAACTGTGACCAGACTTCTTCCATAGAACGGAAATCCGTTCCTTCCAGGCGCTTGATCAAGGAGTTCCCCAAGAATTTATTGATTGCCATACCATAAAGATCGAGGGCCGTACGCAAAGAGGAACCTTTGATACGAGTATTTTGATAATAATAGACTTCGGATGTCTCACCCACCAACTCTTGCAGGTTCTTCAAGATTCCGACAGCTTTCATCATCTTGTAGATGGTATACGGACTTAGCAAGTTGTAGTTGATCATATCCAGCCGTTGCTGGTCGGTACGCTTATCACGCTTCGGCCATTTCTGCGCATCGCGGATCGTACCGACGCTACGCAGGTTTACACCGGGAACCAAGTAAGTCTCATCGTCTTTCTCTATCAGATAAGAAAAAGGCATGTCCGACGTATCGCTATGATGGTGATGGCGCCCCATTACCAGAGAGAAAGCCCCGACACGCGCAGGCCACAGGATATAGGAGTCACTGGTCGTCTTGGAACCTCTCTCCACAATACCCTGGTGGATGGGGCCCAGCTTATACATATGGTTACTTTGGTTCGAGCCGCTTCCGGCGTTCAGAAACGAATACATGCCGGCAATCAGCAGGCTGCTCTTATGCATCGACACAGTAAAAGGTCCTGCAAAGATAGCACAAGCCTCTCCGTTCTCAAAAGCGCAGTTGCTGAACAGAAGTGAATCATGCGCAGAGAAGTTATGCGTCACATGGCACGCCTGCCCGATAAAACAACGGATAATCTTGGCGGCATCGGCAACCACAGCCCCCGAAGAAATGATAAAATCCTCCGCGATAACGCTGTCGCCAATATACACCGGAGCATTCACATTGCTATTGACCGTACCGTTATCGAGACGGGTACAGTTTTCGACCGTTGCATAATCGGCAATCACAGTATTGCGCACAGTCCCTGTATTGATTATTTTCACATGGTTGCCGATAAAACCATAGTTGCCAGTCTGCCGTTCGGCAAAATCGGCAATCATCGCCTGCAAACGCAGTATTAAAGCCGGCCGATGACGATATAAAGCTATCAGATAGGCCAATGATGCAGACAAGCCATTATAAATGGGTACTTCACGGCCTCCCGTTTCATTCAGTACGGACACTTCGACATTGTTCCCGAAAGAGGACCTTCCTTCTACATACATCACGTTCACGTTCTGTATGAAACAATCATCGCCTATGAAATAATTGGAAATATAATTGTGCACGTTTTCAATCAGCGTATTATCGCCGATCTCACAATTATGCAAAGTTGCATTCCGGATACCGCTATGTTTCTTCACCCCTCCCGGAAGAGTAAATTCCTTTTCAAAAAGGCCCAATGCCACATTCCCTGAAAAATGAACATTACAAACGTGTTCGGCATGAAAAGGGCTGGCGACCTTTATGTTTTCCCAATTATCGGCCGTACAGCCGTTCTTCTCCAAATCTGCAATTTCTTCCGATAGCAGATGCCTTAAATATCCTTCACTCATTCTTCATCATATTGTTGGAAAAGAAAATCGTTATAAGGGAAACGAGTAATATGAATCTGTTTCACCCGCTCGTACAGCAAGGCTTTGAGTGCATCGATATTCGTCCGTTCCTTGGCTGAGATAAAGATACAATTATCCTGCATCTTATTCATCCAAGTGCGTTTCAACTCGTCCAAATCGATATTCTCACGTGTACGCGGAGTCAGGTCATCTTCATCCTTCGGGACAAAAGTGAAAGCATCGATCTTATTGAACACCATAATCATCGGTTTCTCCGTCTTGTCGATTTCCGATAAGGTGCGGTTTACCACCTCGATCTGTTCTTCAAACGTCGGATGAGAAATATCGACGACATGCACCAACAAGTCCGCTTCACGCACCTCATCCAAAGTCGATTTGAAAGATTCGACCAGTTCGGTCGGTAACTTACGGATAAAGCCGACCGTGTCGGATAGCAGGAAAGGCAGATTGTCGACAATCACCTTTCGGACAGTCGTATCGAGTGTCGCGAACAGTTTGTTCTCGGCAAACACTTCGCTCTTACTAAGCAGGTTCATCAATGTAGACTTTCCGACATTGGTATAACCGACCAGTGCCACGCGGACCATCTTTCCGCGGTTCTTCCGCTGCACGCTTTTCTGCTTATCGATCTCGACCAGGTCCCGTTTCAGCTTGGATATCTTATCCAGGATGATACGCTTATCCGTTTCCAACTGAGTTTCACCCGGTCCACGCATACCGACACCGCCACGCTGACGTTCCAAGTGTGTCCACAAACGAGTCAGGCGGGGCAGCATATATTTATATTGCGCCAGTTCCACCTGCGTCTTCGCATGAGCAGTCTGTGCACGACGGGCGAAGATATCCAGGATCAGATTCGTACGGTCCAAAATCTTCACCTGCAACTCTTTCTCGATATTACGCAATTGCTTGGCGGAAAGTTCGTCATCGAATATCACCAACCCGATCTCGTTTTCCACCACATATTCCTTTATCTCCTGCAACTTGCCGGAACCGACAAAGGTCACGGAGTTCGGATAATCCAGTTTCTGATAAAAACGTTTCACAGCTTCGACACCTGCCGTATCGGCCAAAAAGGCCAATTCATCCAGGTATTCCTTCACTTTCTGCTCATTCTGTTCAGGAGTAATCAGTCCTACGAGAACAGCCTTTTCTGTCTGTGCTTCAGATATAATAAATTCTTTCATACGGCAAAGATAGTAAATTCAATTATTTTAGTATATTTGTACCCATAATATCAAACCAAAATAGTATTAACTATGAAAAAGGAAGTCATACACTTTGTTCAGTATGTACTTGTAAAGATTTTATTCTTCGGTGCAGCTTATCCGCTCCAGGCACAAGTTTCCAATCCATCCTCATGGGAAAGTTTTGTCGGTAGCGATGAAAATAGGCTTGTTTCGGATACGCTCAGATTGCAGACATTCGGGGATTCAGAATGGGATAATTGGGGATATACGTTAACTGTAAATTCTTCTCTTATCCAAGAGAAACATACGATAAAGATACCTGTCGGTTCCGGAATCATTTTTTCCCCCTTCTCGCTTAATAATTATACAAATGTAAAAATCGTATCACATATTGCCGGACTCAAACTAGAACCCGGTGAGTTGTTATTATTTAACGTTCACCGTAATAATTCCGATGAAGTCATAACAGGAAACACTCCTGAACAAGGTAAAGATTACATGGGTTACAGATATCTTACAATCGGAAGCAATCCAAGCTCTTTTGCTATAACGACAAACAAAAGAGTCAATACACAGAATGGATATTATATGACCGATAGCGTTTTTGCTTATGGCGACATCCCTTCATATTCTCTATTCTCTGGTATCGGAAACTGGAACGACACAACCCTTTGGTCGCATCTTCCTCCACTCCGCCACAGGAATGCGCTCATAAAAGGGAATGTAAGTATAACAACAGATACGTATTGCAAAGATATCGCCATTCATTCCGGATCACTGGAGATCAATCCTGGCAGCCTGTTTATCCTACAGAATTTGGACCTATACGAAAACAAAGCCTCTCTCCATTCAGGAGGGACAATACTTCTTTCCGGCCGTATCACCTTCCATAAAACTTTTGAAGAACCAGGCAAATGGTATTTTATCTCATTTCCTTTCGACGTTTATCCGCCTGGCATCGACCTCCACTTCGAACAAAAGGATGCTACGCCTAACGACGGAGGCAACTATTTTTATGTCCAATCCTACAACGGAGACAAGCGGGCATCGTCCAACCAATCTGCCGGGAATTGGGAAGTCGTGCCCATCCGTCCCGATAATGTCCCCCTGTTCGAGAAAAACAAAGGTTACCTGATCGCATTAGACGAGAAAACGACAAACCGAACTTTATCTTTTTCATCTCGACCCGGCGACATCCCCGAAAATTTTGCCAATATAGGAGTTATTGCAATTCCTTTAAATTCCGACAGTTCTTCAGGCAATCAAGAAAACCACGGCTGGTATTTGTGCGGCAATCCATTCCCCGCACTACTTCCATTAACCCAAATCGAAAAAAACAGGGCTTTGGATGGAAATATCTATGTATATGACGGAAACGGTTATAAAACCTATTCCCTTAATAGCAACTATGCCCTCCCTCCTTTCGCCGCCTTTTTTGTAAAAGCATCCTCACCGACCGAGTTGAAAATATCGTCCAACAGCACACCCACAAAAGCAATAAACATAATCCCCGACAAACTTCCCTATGAGTAAAAGTATAACCGAACCCCATCCCGACAAACAAAGCACAGAGATAAAGCTCCCCAATACAGAGAATTTCCGTTTTTTCATAAAAGACGGCCAACTGCACCTGCAAAATATCCCGGAAGCAGGATATATCAAAGTTTTTAACATGATGGGACACTGCATGTTTCAAAAAAGAATACGACACGGTTCGCTGGTAGTTCCGTTCACCAATCTCTCTGGAATGTACATTTTACAAATACATTCCGCCAACTATCAAAAATACTATAAAGTGGTCCTTCCATAAATACGACAAAAGCAAATATCTTCCACAACCATACTGTCGTCAACATAGGCGTTAGCAAAATATCCGTTAAATAGAAACAAAGACAAACATAAATCATATTTTTTCTCTAAGTTTGCATTCAAATACGAGAAATCCAATGAAGAAAGTAAACATAACAACTGCAGTTCTATTGATTTACCTGATCGTTATGAGCATAATCGGTTGGCCTGGCAAACAAGCCGATCCTGATTATGTACAGTATTTCGGGGTGATCGCGGCGACTGTTCTTGTTATCGGCCTATTGCGTTTCCTGCAGATCAAACGACTGAAGATTCGGGACAAGATGAAAGACGGAAAAAAGGAATAACGAAGTTTAATTGCAAATATAAAATTCTAATTCATGAAAGACCTTGTGATCGGACTGTCTCTGTTAGGGATGGTCAGTGCGTGCAGCCCTGCACCCCAAGCAAAAGACAATGTCGAGGAAGACTATTGCCAGTATGTTAATCCCTTTATCGGGAATGCGGACAACGGACACACGTTTCCGGGTGCTTGTGCACCGTTCGGACTGATACAGGCAAGCCCCGAATCCGGAGTTGGCTCCTGGAGATACTGTTCGGGATATAATTATGAAGATAACTTTATCGAAGGTTTCGCTCAAACGCATCTGAACGGAACGGGCTGTCCGGATTTGGGCGACATCCTGCTGTTCCCGTTCTGTGGCGATATCAAAGACAATACTTATAAAAGCGAATACGACAAATCCACCCAGAAAGCATCACCGGGTTATTATGCAGTCACCTTATCCGACTACGGTGTCGATGCTGAAATTACGGCTACTGCCCACACAGCTCTCCATCGCTATAAATTCAACAACGAAGGGCCGGCACGTCTGCTAGTCGACCTACAACGCGGTATGGTCGGAAGCAAGGATGCGCTGAAGACACATGTCTTAGAAGCCGAGCTTGAAATGCCGGACAACCAGACGATCACCGGACATAACCAGACTCGTGCTTGGGTGACACGCCATTATTTCTATGTGATCAAATTCGACCGTCCTTATACGGTCAAGGAAGAACTCCCCGCCGAAAAAGGAGAAAAGGCAAAACGCCTGATACTCGAATTCGACACGAAACCGGGAGAAGCCGTACAGGTGAAAATCGCCATGTCAAGTGTAAGCATTGATGGAGCTCTCGCTTCCCTGCAAAAAGAAAATCCGGCATGGGATTTCGATGCTGTCCACCAGTCTACACGCGACCAGTGGCAGGCCCTCCTTTCCCGCGCTCAGGTTACAGGTACGACAGATGAAAAAACAAGTTTCTACACCTCCATGTATCACTTGATGATGCAGCCTAACAACATTGCCGACATCGACGGACGGTACCGTGGCATCGACGACAATATTCATATGTCTCCAACAGGTGAATACTATTCCACATTCTCACTTTGGGATACCTACCGCGCCGCTCATCCGCTATATACGATCCTGAACCCGGACAAAGTAGACGCCATGATCCAGACGATGCTGGACCACCAGAAGATACAGGGTTTTCTGCCGATCTGGGCTTTGTGGGGAAAAGAAAACTTCTGCATGATCGGTAATCACGCTATTCCGGTGATCGTGGATGCTTACCTGAAAGGATTCAAAGGGTTCGATGCAGAAGAGGCTTACCAGGCAGTCAAAGCGAGCGCTACCGTCAACCATTTTAACTCCGACTGGGAAACATTCGAGAAATACGGTTATTTCCCGTTCGACATTATCGACACCGAATCGGTATCCAAGACCTTGGAATGTGCTTACGACGACTATTGTGTAGCCCAGATGGCAAAAGCGTTAGGCAAGACGGAAGATTACGAACGTTTCTCCAAACGTGCCGCCTTCTATAAGAACCTCTTCGATCCGGAACTCAAGCTGATGAGAGGAAAAGATTCCAAAGGCAACTGGCGTACGCCATTCAATTCCTTCCTGCTCTCACACGCCAGTTCTTCGGGCGGCGATTTCACGGAAGGTAATTCCTGGCAGTACACTTGGCATGTACAGCACGATGTACAAGGTCTGATCGACCTGATGGGTGGCAACGAGGCTTTCGTGACCAAACTCGACTCATTGTTTTTCCTCGAAAGCACAGCCGAAAACACAGGTTTCGTTTCCGACGTAACCGGCCTGATCGGCCAATATGCACACGGCAACGAACCTAGCCATCACGTAGCTTACCTTTACAGCTATGCCGGCCATCCGGAAAAGACACAGCAGGTGATCCGCAAAGTCTTCGACCGTTTCTACCTGGCCCAACCGGACGGTCTATGCGGTAACGACGACTGCGGCCAGATGTCCGCTTGGTATATCTTCTCGGCTATGGGCTTCTATCCGGTCAACCCGATCAGCGGGGAATATGTTTTAGGCGCTCCTCAGATAGAAAAGATTTCCCTATCTCTCCCCGAAGGCAAAATATTCACTGTCGAAGCCAAAGGTTTGTCTAAAACCAACAAATACGTCAAATCAGTAGAACTGAACGGAAAGCCGGTCACAGGTCTTACAATCAGCCACAAGGATGTCATGAATGGCGGGAACCTGGTGTTTACAATGACAGACCAACCAGGAAGATAATAAGATTCAGAACAGTGTGTCAAAATGTACTTGTCCCCGAACTTGACGCGGGAACAAGGTAGTTTTGACATACTGCCCTGAATTATGCCAATCAGCAAACCGAATTCAGTCTTGCATACTTTCTCTTATCTGGGGACAACGGTTGTTACCTCCTTGAAGGCAAACCTTCGCCGCTCCCCATCGCGCAATTGGAGGATCAGATGGCCGGTCGGCTCGATGGCATGGATACGGGCTTCGAAAGAGCCGTTTTCATCAATATAGAAATAATAACCGTCACCATGATATAAGGCCGCCATATAGGCAGCTCGGATTTCTTCCTCCTTCTCCTGTAATAATAGGAAATAGTAGTTAAAGAAGATACGCAGGAAGCAGGCCAATACATCTTCCCGATCATACGTCTTACCTGTAATCTGAGTCAGGGATACGGGATTGGGGGCATCACTACGAAATATTTCCTGGTTGATATTAAGCCCGATACCGACTACCGAACAATAGAGATGCTGCCCGGACAGATCATTCTCGATCAGCATTCCGCATATCTTACGATCTTTCCAGTAAATATCGTTCGGCCATTTTACCGTGACGGAATCCGTGTACTTCTCCAACGTTTCCTTCACACTCAGGGAAGCAATCTGGGAAATCAGGAATTGTCGGTTCGCAGGAAGGAAATCAGGATATAAAAGAATACTGAACATCAAATTTTTCCCAGCTTCCGACTCCCATGAGTTTCCGACCTGCCCCTTTCCGGCTGTTTGAAAATCGGCTATGACGAGGCTACCTTCCGGCAACCTGGCTTTTGCACTTTGTTCCCGCAGGTAGTTATTGGTCGAATCTGTCTCGACAAGCCGGATGATCTTCGGAGTTTCGTTTTTGTCATTCATTTTCGTAAGCTTTTCTTATTTTCTTCGGTAATTTGGCGATCACCTCGCGATAAGAATGATGGATCCAGTGCTTGATCTCGCTGTCCGGCATATCCCGGTCAAGGTAGATGGTGTTCCAGTATTTCTTGTTAAAATGCCAAGCACCTTCCACTGCCGTATATCGTTCGCGCAGATCCTCGACATAATCGGTGCTGCATTTCAGTGACACACAGGGTTCCACGGCATCCAGAGGCAGGAGCAAAAACATCTTCCCCTCCACTTTGAACACCAGTGAAACATCATCGAAAGGGAAACACTCCGTCACATTCTTCAGCGACAGGCAATATTCCCTGGCTTCTTCTATATTCATACTGTTCTTTGTTTTATTTGCGGCAAGGAGCATAGAAAGCATCTTCTATATGATCTATTTCAGACTCCTCTCCTTTTTTGATTACGGTTATGATGTCAAAACGGACCGGTAGTTCAAGATTGAAAAAGCGGACATACGCATCGGCTGCCGCCACGATACGGCGGATTTTAGGAGCATCGACCGCATCTTCCGGCGCCAAAAGATAATCATCCGAACGCGTTTTCACCTCTACCACAACCAGCCAGGTATCTTTGACTGCTACGATGTCCAGCTCATAATGATGCCAGTGCCAGTTCGTATGGGTAATCTTGTAGCCCTGCTTTTCCAGAAAAGCACGTGCAACCGACTCACCGTCTTTTCCTGTTTCGTTCCGTTTAGCCATTCCATGTAATTTGCACAAATATACTGTTTTTCTTTTTTATTTGCGCTTTCCCCCTTACATTTGCAAACTATGACACTGAAACGTAAATATTCATCTCCACAGCCGAATCACCCACGCGTGCACAAGGTCACTTTCATGCTCAACGACGACGAGCAGAAGGCAGTGGAACGTTATCTTGCCAGGTATAAAATCATCAACAAATCCCGTTGGTACCGTGAGACAATCCTGTCCCACATACTTAAAACCCTGGAAGAGGACTATCCTACCCTCTTCAATGAAAACGAAATGAGAAGATGATGGATCCATTCAACGACGAATATTTCATGAAGCAGGCACTAGTAGAAGCCCGCTCAGCAGCCGAAGAGGGAGAAGTTCCCGTCGGTGCTGTTATCGTATGTAATAACCAGATCATAGCCCGCGCCCACAACCAGACGGAACGTCTGAACGACCCAACCGCCCATGCCGAGATGTTAGCGATAACGGCGGCAGTCGGCGTCTTAGGAGCCAAGTATCTGACCGGATGCAGCCTTTACGTGACGGTGGAACCTTGCGTGATGTGTGCCGGAGCAATCGGATGGTCGCAACTAAGCAAGATCGTCTACGGAGCGACAGACGAAAAAAGAGGCTTCCAGCAATACGCACCGAAAGCCTTACATCCAAAAGCGACAGTCAAAAAAGGGGTTCTTGAAAACGAATGCGCCGAAGAAATGCGCAAATTCTTTCAGCGCAAGCGCTGAACAACTTATTTCACTTCCTCATAATCCACATACTCCCCCTCATCTTTTGCAAAAATCTTTTTACGGGAGACCTGCGAAGCATATTCTTCTCGTGCAGAGCTGTTACTGCGCGCGTCGGAAGAGTAACCGCTTGTTTGACGACGTTGTTCACCCTTCTTTCCACTACTTCCGCTTCCGAACAGGATATTTTTAAAGGTACGCAAGATAGAGAATCCCATTAGAAAAACTAACAGGATAAAGAAGAAGAACATAACAAACAAAAACTTAAACATATTCCGTCACTTAGTTGGTTTATTACACAAACACAAAGATACGAACTCTTGTTTACCTTCTTTTGTTAAAAAAAGACAAGGTTATATAGAGAATGACTGTTCCGGCAATGCCCAGAACACCAAAGAGAGTCACAAAGACCACCGCCCCGGCCACTAAAATATAGCGTAACTCATTGCCTTTCCATGCCAACGACTTTACTTTCAATGAGAACATCGGAACTTCAGATACCAGCAAAGACGAAAACAGGATCGCCGCAACTATCGTTCCGGCAATAAACCCGATGCTGTCCACTGGTACGGCAGAATGGAACGCATAGCCGATAGACGCCCAGAAAAGAGCATGGGCCGGGACAGGCATACCGATAAAAGAAGTCGTCTGCCTTTCATCGATATTGAACTTGGCGAGACGCAACCCGGAAAAGACCGGTATCACCAGAGCCATATACGGAACATAGCCTGCCGCCTCTCCCAAAACAGGAGCCGTCATACATGCCTGCTCCAACAACCAATAAACGATCATTCCTGGAGCGACACCGAAACTTACCATATCAGAAAGAGAATCCAATTCTTTCCCCATCGGAGAGTAGGCGTGCAGGGAACGGGCGGCAAAACCGTCACCAAAATCAAAAACAGCCGCAATGACAATCCACAAGGTCGCCATCGGCAAGTTTCCCCTTAACGCCATAATGCAAGCGATACAACCAGATATCAGGCTGCAGCAGGTAACAAAATTAGGTATACTATTCTTGATGCTCATTTATTTCTCTTATTTTCCCAAACGGGCTATCGGAGTCTGGTTACCGGTAACCTTCTGATCCATTTCGACCAGGACTTCCGTCCCGACAGGCAGGTAAACATCTACACGCGAACCAAACTTGATAAACCCCATCTGTTCGTCCACATGGCACTTATCACCGACTTTGGCATAGGTCACGATACGTCGTGCCAACGCACCTGCAATCTGGCGTGCCAATACATCCACCCCGTTACGGGTTGTAATGACAACAGCCGAACGCTCGTTCTCCGTGCTGCTCTTCGGCAAGTAGGCGGCACGGAAACGCCCGTTCTGATGTGATACATGCTTGACAGTCCCATTCACCGGGAACCAATTGGCATGTACATTGAAAACGGACATGAATATGGATATCTGCAAGCATTCCCTGTGCAGGATTTCATTCTCCATCACTTCCTCAATCGCCACAATCGTACCATCGGCAGGGGCGATCACCAATCCTTCCGAATCGAACGGGAAACGACGGAACGGGCTACGGAAGAAGTTAAGTACCAACAAGAACAGGACTGTGGTGACGAAAGTCGTGGTATAGAACACCCAACCTCTACCGACAGTATGATACAGCGCAACGTCCACGACAAAGAATATCGTGAAAAGCGTTAATAATAGACCTGTTCCTTCTTTATGTACTTTCATTCTTTAATCTAATCGAGTATTTATCGTAAGAATTTGCAAAAATATTCATTTTTACCGAATAACAAAAATATATCACCCTTTCACCGCTTCTATTTTGTTTAATTCAACATACCAAAGGAAACCTTCAACCTCGTCATACCCCATTTGCCGGATCAGTTTCAGGTAGTTCCTTACCTGACTATGATAGCGTTGGTCGGCATGTTCCCCAAACTTATAGTCGACCACGACCACACGGTTTCCGGTAATCATCACACGGTCCGGACGCTTGGACAGCCCTTTTCCGAACAGGATGTCGACCTCGTTCAACACACGTGCCGTACCGTCATACCAGGAAGCGGCTTCCGGCAGGTTCAACAACTCTTCGAGGCGTGCGACAAGTGCTATCGCTTCCTCTTTGTCGATCACCCCTTCCTGATGGTATCGTTCGACCGACTGCGGAATATCCTTCCGGGTACGGATACGGCTCAACACCTCGTGCATCAAAGCCCCATGTTTCCGGCGGGCATTATCGAAGAAATAGCCTTTGCCATGCAGGCGTAACTGCAAACGGTCGTCCGGAGAGATGGAACTAAGGCGTGCCATCCCGATCTCCTGAATGTCCCCATTCTCCTCCTTTGCAACCGGATGCCACCAGTCGCCCAACTCGAAAACGCCCGTTCCGGTATCGAAAGCGGCAGGTAACGAGATCAGCTTCTCACCCTCCCGTGTATCAGGCATATCCGTGCGCAGACCAGCCCACAAGGCATCGGTCAAAGTCGAAATCTTTTCCACTTCACCAGTTGCATCCTTCATCTTCTTCGGGCGCGGAGAGAATACAATCAACTCATCTTTCGAACGAGTAAAAGCGACATATAAAGTATTCAGGTTATCAATAAAGGCATGCAAGCGTTCCTTAAAGTAATCGCCTGCAAAAATCGTCTTTCCCAACGACTGGCCGTAGCGCACGGGAACCAGATGCAGGCGATCAAACGGCTTCTCTTCTGGATGGCACCAGAGGATGACTGGTTTTGTCGGTTTATGGTCGATCTCCCAATCCCCGAAAGGGATGATTACGACTTTAAAGCCCAACCCCTTCGACTTATGAACCGTGAGGATACGGATCGCATTCTGTCCATCCGGTGTGGCAATTGTTTTCCGGCAGCCCGTTTCGTCCCACCATTTCAGGAAACGGTTCAGGTCTGCGCTCTCCTTCTGGGTATATTCGGACACCATATCCAAGAAAGCCTGGACAAAAACCTGCTCATTTTCGGGAAAGTCGTCGGCAAAAAGGCGGAACAGACCTTCCGTTATTTCATAGAGGGACTGGCGGGAAAGGATTTGCAGGACAGAGACGACTTCCGGTGGAAAAGCCGGAGTTTCGACACCAAATCTCCCTTTCAACACTTGATAGGAATATAAAGCGATCTGCTCGTTCGTCCGGTCTTCGGGGTTCTTCAGGTAACGCAACAAAGAAACCATGAAACGGACTGCCGTCGAACCACTGACAAACAGAGCCTCATCCGAAATAATATCGTAGTTGTAGCGGTTGGAAGGATGCTCTTCCTTATAAGCCAGTAAAGTATCTGCCACCTGTGCCCCTTCCTGATTGGTGCGAACAAGGATAGCAATGTCTTTTAGCGCATATCCGTTATCCTGCAATTTCTCCAACACGCCGGGCAAACGTCCGAGAGCTTCCTCTTTCCAATCTTTCTCATTATCTCCGGAGAGAAATTCAATCCGTACATGCCCGTCTTTCTGCATGAAAGGGGGAGGAACCTGTTGGAAACTTTTATCATAGGCGGACATGATCTTAGTGAAAAAAGCCGCTCGTTGTTCCTCGCTTAGGGAAGAGACGGACAGCGCTTCATTATAGACAGCCTGCAGAACACCCGGAAGTGTCGTAAAAAGGGCATTGTTAAACTCCACGATATTCCGGCAACTACGCCAGTTATCCTTTAGCGTCTCTTCATGGATTTCTTCGGAGGAAAAGTCGGCTTGTACCTGTTCGTCCAGCAACTTCCAGTCCGAGTTACGGAAACGGTAGATACTTTGCTTCACATCTCCTACGATCAAATTATCCCGGCTATGTGCAAGGCTCTCTTCGATCAACGGACGGAAATTATTCCACTGCATTCCGCTGGTGTCCTGAAACTCATCTATCATATAATGGTCGACATGTGTACCGGTTTTTTCATAGATGAAAGGAGCATCGCTGCCTTCGATCACCTTACTGAGCAATTCGGTCGTGTCGGCAATCAACATCACATTTTTTTCTTCCCGATAAGCGGCTATCTGGCGGGACACATCGGTCAGGATCCCCAACGTATAATAATAACGGACAATTTCACGAGCAGTATTATAGGCAGTCAGATTACCGAACAGGGAAATAATTCCTTTGATGCAATCGTTCAAACCATCCTCAAAGGCACATCCGATGATCTGCCGGGTACCGAGCGAAACCGTTTTCGTGAAACAGCCGTCCAGATTATCCGCCAAACCGATAAAAGTAGCGGACGGCTCTTTCATCTCTCCCTGCACCAGACGGTCGAGAAGCGTCAGAGGCGAACGGCTGCCCCCTTTAAAATCGGTGACTTTAAGCCCATATTTATTCAGGATCGCCAGGCCGCGTTCTCCCAATTCTTTAGCAGTCGCTTCTACCGAACGGATGATGCCGTACAGCTCGTTCTTGTAATCTTCCAGCGCTTTCTTGTCCTCTATATCCCGGCCGACCGCTTCACTGAAAGCCTTATAGCTCTCCTTGAAGACCTCACGGCTCAGGGCCATAATATCTTTACGCAAGTTCCACTCCCCTCCGCTCTCTATCTTATCCTCCGCAAACCGGAGCAGCCAGCCTAACAAGTCCTTGCTTTCAGGCTTTTCGAGATCCGACAACAGATTATCGATTGCCGTCGTGAGCACCAGCTCCTGGTCCATCTCGATCCCATAACCACCTTGTAAACCAATCTCGCGTGTAAAGGCACGCATGGTCTGCTGAAAAAAGCGATCGATCGTACTAATATTGAAAGCAGAATAATCGTGTAGGATATCGATCAATATTTTAGCCGCCTGCTTTCGCACCTGGACCTCCGTCAACGAATAAGTGGACTTCAGCAATTCCACATAATCCGATTTCCTTCCGGAAGCCAAGTTGTACAGTTCGTCGACAATACGTGTCTTCATCTCGTCTGTCGCCTTGTTCGTAAAGGTCACGGCAAGGATACGGCGAAAAGCGCCCGGTCCCGTAAACAGTAAAGTCAGATATTCACCGGTCAGCTTGTGCGTTTTCCCGGCTCCGGCGGAAGCTCTGTAGACTGTCAGCATACGATCAGATTATACGACTTTTGACATAGCCTTCTTTTTGCAATATTTCCAGCACTTTAGGACGCAGGTCACCCTGTACGATGATTTCCCCGTCTTTGGCCGAGCCACCGACACCGCATTTCACTTTCAAAAATTTTCCAAGTGCTTCCAAATCGCCGGTCGTTCCCCGGAAACCGGTGACCAATGTCACGGCCTTGCCGCCCCGGTTCCGCTTATCCAAAGCAATGCGCAGCAGCTGCTTCTCTTTCGGAAGCGTTTCTTCTTCCTCTTCGTCTCCTGTATTATATTGAAAATCCGGGTTCGTAGAATACATGATCCCCAGACGGTCCTTCCAATCGTTACTCTTCATATTTCATCTTTTCTTTATGGGGTCAAATCTACAAATTAACGGCGGGATAAACAAGATACAACATTAGTTTCACTTTGTTACCCGTAAGTGAAACCCTTGTTTCATATAAGAGAAAATAAATTATCCCTTACATGAAAATAAATTTTCACCCAAGGGAAACTTCTAAAACTATTATAGATAAAGACCTAGAAGCGGTAGACTATTTCTGTATCAGCACCGTTGCATATGCAGCTATTCCCTCCTGTCGTCCGGTAAAGCCTAACTTCTCGGTTGTCGTCGCCTTGATGGAGATATCTTCTACATCCACTTGGAGGACGTCAGCCATCACCCGTTTCATTTCGGGAATATGTGGATTCAGTTTCGGACGTTCGGCGGCGACAGTCGCATCTATATTACCCAATGTATATCCGGCATCACGAAGCAATTCCATTGTATCGAACAACAGGATCTTGCTGTCGATGTCCTTATATTCACCTGCCGTATCGGGGAAATGATAACCGATATCACGCATATTAGCTGCGCCCAACAGGGCATCACAAATAGCATGAATCAAGACATCCGCATCACTATGCCCTTGCAGGCCCATCGTATGCTCTATTTTCACTCCGCCCAGCCACAAATCACGCTCCGGAACCAATGCATGCACATCATATCCAAACCCAACCCGCACTTTCATCACTTTCAACTTTTAACTTTCAACTTTCATCTGAACAAGTTCTTGATCCCGTCCATATCAAAAGACAGGGAGAAACGAAGTGTCTGGTCCAACGGGTTCTGCGGAACCGTACTAATCAGATAAGCAGCATCCAACTGGAACACGCTCATACGGAAACCGGCACCTACAGAAAAGTATTTACGGTTACCGACATTCGCATTCTCGTAAAAGTAACCACCACGGACGAAAAACTGCTGGTTATAACTATACTCGGCTCCGACCGAAACCATGATCTCTTTCAGCAGGCCGTTAGGTGAATCGGTAAAAGACTTCAACATACCGGAAAGGCTCGACCATGATTTATAGTCGTCCACACGCGTCTGGTAATCGGCATCAGTCTCTCCTTCTTCCTTTTGCGGAGCATACGGGACCATGTATTTGTTCAGGTCCAGATAAACACCGATCTGGTTGTAATCGTCAATCGGATAAAGCAAACCGGTCCCCAACGTCAGCTTTGCCGGAAGGTACTGGTTCGTATTACCCCCGTCATACGAGATCTTACTCCCTATATTCGACAGGTTGAAACCAAAGCTCCACAATGCCTCGGCATTACCCATCAGCACATATTTTTCCAGATAACCGGAAATATCGGCAGAAAAAGCATTGCCCGCATTGCTTTCGTCATTCTGGTCCGTCCCCATATCCGAACGGATGTAACGCAAGGTTACCGCCATTGAATAGGACTCGGACAGCTTGCGACTATAAGCCACGTCGAACGCCATCTCATACGGGTTCAAACCATAAGGGACATCCCCGATGTTCTCCCATATATTCACTTCACCTAACGAGAAATAACGCAAAGATGCACTGATAGCCTGTAAATCGCTATTTCCTAATTTGTAGTAACCGGTCATATTCACCAAGGCCACATCATTGACCAATTTACGCAACCACGGCGTATATGACAAACTGACTCCCGCCTTACTTCCCATAAAAGCATATTTGGCAGCATTCCAATACTGCGAGTTGATGTCCGGCAAAGTCGCCGCGCCCATGTCTCCCATACCGCCGCCTCGTGCATCCGGAGCGATGTTCAACGAAGGAACCGCCATTTGGAGCAAAGAAGGATTATCCTGTCCCCAAATCATCGCAACCGAAGCGAAGAAGTTAAGTATTATAACGAGTACACCGATTCTGAATTTACTTATCATATGTCTATCCTTAAATTTATTTTCCGATTCAGTAGGGACGATTCACGAACCGCTCCTACTGCATTATAAACTGAATAATCCGAACTTTATTGTATGCTCAAATAAAATTCCTACTTTTGTCTTTTGAGTATGAAAGATATACAATCGACAGGCAAAGTTAAAGCATTATTTCTTCTGATGCGCCCTTTCCAGTGGGTAAAAAACATCATCTTGTTCCTTCCCATGTTTTTTGCACAGGAGATAGGAGATACGGACAGGCTGTGGAATGTTGCAATCCTGTTTGCAGGTTTCTGCTTGCTCACCAGTGGCGTATATATTTTCAACGACTTGATGGATGCGGGTGAAGACCGCTTGCATCCGGTCAAACGATTCCGTCCGATCGCCTCCCGGAAAGTTTCTCCGATGGCCGCCCTTGTCTTCATGTTCCTGCTATATGCGACGAGTGCATTATGTTTCAGCTTCATGTATACAAGCAACAACCAGATCTGGTTGTTGTCAGGAGGATATATCCTCCTGAACTTAGCCTATACGCTTTACCTCAAACAGGTACAGATCATAGATGCCATGATTGTCGCCTGCGGTTTCATCATCCGGCTTGAAGCGGGAGCTGCCGCCGGGGAGATAGAACTTTCGCACTGGCTGATTATCATGACATTCATCCTCTCCCTGTTCCTCGCTTTTGCCAAGCGCCGGGACGATTTGCTCAATTTCATGGAGACCGGACAGATTTCACGTAAGAATATTACCGGATATACGATCGACTACCTGAACGTGATCCTGTCGTTTCTCTCTTCCATCATAGCCGTGACTTACATATTATATACGCTTTCGCCCGAAGTGACGTCGAGGAGCAGCGAATACCTGTATGCCACAGTTCCTTTCGTACTGGCAGGCATCATGCGCTATCTGCAAATCATCCTGGTGGAGAAGAGCAATTGCAACCCGACCGACATCCTCTTACAGGACCGTACTTTGCAGTTGACCGTGGCCGGCTGGTTTATCGTATTCGCTTTACTTATTTATTGATATGGCAATCGCAATATTCGACTTCGACGGAACCATCATTTCCCGCGACTCTTTGCCGGATTTTCTAATTCAGGCTTGTGGACGGAAGGCTTTCCTCCTGCGGCTCCCCTGGATTATCCTGCTGAAAGGAGCAGCCTTAACGGGCATTCTCTCCACGCACCGGGCCAAAGAGCTTGTGATCTCCTCTTTCCTGCGAGGAATGAAGACGGAGGATTTCCAACAGGCTTGTCTCGAATATGCTTCCCGTATACCGGCTTTCGTCTATCCTGCGGCCTTGGAAGAAATACGCAGGCATCAGGAAGAAGGAAACAAGATTGCCATTATCAGCGCGTCCGTGCCCGACTGGATACGCCCCTGGGCACAAACTGTCGGAATCCGGCTCGTGGAAGGAACAGGGCTGGAAGTCAGGGAGCAGACTTTGACCGGGCGGTTTTCCACACCCAACTGTAAAGGAGGTGAGAAGGTACGCAGGCTCCGCCGGCTATATCCGGATTTCGCCTCCGAGACGCTGCATGTATATGGCGACAGTTCCGGCGACAAAGAACTGCTCGCCCTTGCAGATGTCCCCCATTATAAACCATTCAACAATAAATAAACATATACTATGATGCCATCCTGCCTGTCTATCCTGTTTCGCGCTCTCCGGATCGAGTGGAGAGAGACTAAGCACACGTTATTTCCGACGACCCCGATAGAAACCGGGCTTTTCCTTTTCTTCTTCCTTCTTTACGGGTGTATCGGTTACCGGATGCTCTTTCATACGGAACTGATCGATGTACCCAACGGGGGAGCGGGAAGTTACTTAGGCTATGACAATCTATTCCATCTCCACACGCGCGGAGGAGCATTCGACATCAGCCATCCCTTTTTCGGCATCTTCCATTTGTTGAAAACACTGTTGACAATCCTATTGACAACCCTGTTCAAAGAGAAAACTTCCGGTATTATTTGCCTGACGCTGATGAACCTGTTGATAACCGGCGGACTGGTCCTGATCTATCGTTACCTGAAGCAGATCGTCCGGATTTCTTCTCGGCGGGCACTGTTACTGACAGGGTTCACGGGATGCTTTTTCACGACCGTTGTCTTATCATTCACCACAGAATCTTATCCGTTCTCCTTTTTCCTGCTCGTCTTCTCACTACTAATGCTTTCCAGGGAATACATGCTGACCGGATATATAAAAGGCCGGACGATCCTCTTTCTCTCTTTCCTTTGTGGAGGAATAACAATCACCAACGCAGCCAAACCGACAATGGCCCTGTTCCTGAATAAAGCACCGTTCTGGCGTAAAATACGGACAGGATTCAAAGTCATGCTGCCATTTGTCATTTGCGTAGCTGCCGTCATGGGCTTTTACACCCTCAAAGCGAAACTGTTCAACCCGGAAGGCCCGTCTCCTATCGAAACGACCGGGCAACTCGGACAGTATTTTATCCACGACGAGACATTCGGCAAACAAGCACTGGTCGATTTCTGGGGCAATACGATTATAAGCACGCCTCTCACACAACAGCTAGTCGGGAAAGAGGTCGTATTGCGTCCCAGCGAATACCTGCACAGTTGGAACAATGCCGTAATCATGTTTCTGTTGTTTTTAGTCGCGGCCTCGGCTTTGCTCAACCTGAAAAACAAATATGTACAACTGCTACTTATGTACCTGAGTATCGATTTCGTGATCCACTTTATCATCCGCTACGGGATGAACGAGGCGATCCTGTTCGGTGGGCATTGGATGTTTGCAGTCCCGATCCTGCTGGGCTGGCTATACACACGATTGCCGGTCCGCATGTACCGGATACTGGACTGGGTTATTATCGGATTCTTTGTCCTGACTGCAACGATAAACACGATGGAGTTTATGCGTTCCTTCTTATTCGCCTAAAATGATGAATTTCCTTGCTTTTGTCGCGTCTTTGGAATTATCGGTACTGATAGCTGCCCGGTAGATATAAACACCGGGACGCATACGGGCACCACCGGATGTCAGATCCCAGGAAACCGTATAGTTTTCGAACAGACCGGACGTTCCGCTTTCTTCATGTTTCCAAAGTTGTCGGCCTGCCAGATCGTAGACCATAATACCCACTCGCATCCGACTTTCGGGACGGTTGTGCATAAGATGGAAAGTCACTTGCTCACGGGCGATACCCGGTGTTGCGATCACATCGAACAGGAATGGTTTCAGTCCCTCGACCACTTCAAAAGTAAATGTCCGCACAGTCGAGTTATTCAAGATATCCCACACCCAGAACTCCGCCGTATGTTTACCCGGCTCAAGCGCCGGGATCGGGAACTTCACGATACCGGTCCCATCTTCGCCAAGTAACAGTTCGTAATAACTGTTCAGGTTATAGCTCAGGACGGTCGATTCGTCTATTACCAGCATCATATCATGCCCGACACTGCTTCCCGTGATATTCACTCCGCTCTTATCCCATAACTCAGCGACAAAATAGGGAGTCGTGTTCACCTGGCCGCCATCTACAAATGTCGTATCATTCAGGTAAAGGGCACGGATTTCCGGACCGATCGTATCGGTTTCCGCCGTGTCGGAAGTTCCTCCGACAATGAAATTGTCGAAATTACCCTGTGCCTCATTGCCACTTTCCGTATCGACGGCATAGAGATTCATTTTCCCCTGCAAATTAGAATAAGAAATATCCTTCGGAACCGTAAAAGTAAAGCTGAACTTTCCGTTGCGCACGGAGTCATTCCCTATAAAAATCGTATTCGGATAGTCGGTGAAGGTGAAAGCCGGACTGTCATCTTTATTGCTGTTCTTCAAGCAGGTGACAGTCACCTTGCTGTCTTTTACCGTCGGGTTGACTATACCAGTAAAATCAGTTACCAACTGCCCGGAAGCATCCAACACCTCTCCTTCGACAGTGATCTTTTCCAAAGCTTTGAAAGATATTGAATTTCCGTCTACCGATTGCCCGTTTACAGTCGTCACTTTCATTCCAAATTCTGGATAAGCCATTTTTACAGCTGGGTCTCCGATCAAGCAGAAACCAAGTTTGTAAACGGACGACAAGGTGTTTTTCGTTGCTTGCATCACTTCTCCCAGCGTACGACGACGCCCATTATTTCTTTCAAACAAATTACGGATAACATTGTCGTTGATCGGGAAATTAGGTCTGGAATAAGCGACACGAACAGTCGTAAACAGCGCAATGCCCCCACTGCTTTTATTCAGAAAGACATCTTCTCCGGCAGACGTATTCAAGTCATCGAATCGCGTAAAATCGCAGGTAGCCGTCACCCATACCGGCAGATGAGTATAAGTAAACTGGTTGATATCTGTTTGTGTTAACACTTTCTCATCGCTTAAAGCCGTTGTCCCTCCATGTCCGGTATAATTAAACAATAGAAGTCCGTCTTTTAGAAGTTTTTGCAAGCCACTCCTTACATCCGGATAAGTTCCTGCCGTCATGTCTTTTTTATAGGCATCATAATACAGTTTATTCACCAAAAACTCAGGATGTTCACTTTCGACATAACCTGCCAACTGATCAGCAAACTCCATATGCTCAGTCATAAATCCATCCGTATTGCTACCATCATCAGCCATAAAACACAGATTGTTTTTCCACGAACCTGTATTTTTATTTTCCATATAAGAGATTACCTTATCCACCATCTGAGTCGCCTGCTCCACAGTCCTGATAGGAAAGCGTCCGATCCCCAGACATAGTTTTTTATTTTGAAGGGATTTCTTATTATCCGCATCATCCAGAAATCCGAAATAGTCATCAATCACATACGATTGACTACTTAATGAATTTTCCGTCTGATACGTCAATAACATATTGCTCATATCCACCGATTTCCAGGCGGAAGTCAATTTACGGTTGTCGAACGAGCCATCGCCGAACAGCAGTAAATATTTAGGAGCATCAGCTTCCGAAGTCTTCCGGTCGTAGAACATCTTCATAAAACGGCGATAAGCAGTTGCATCCGGTGTACCGCTGGAAAACTCGTTATAAATTGATTCTGGCGTCACCACCCGGACCGTCAGGTTATCCTTTGTCCGATGCGCTTCTGCCAAACGTTCTGCCTGCGTAGTAAAATTAGGCTGGGCAATAATGATCATATCTTGCTGTGGCAAAGCATGCAGATTCTGATTCGCCACCTCGCCGACCGTCACGGGAGCTTTTATCTGTGAAGGTTTTACTACGACAAACTCCCTCAAGGAAGCGGAAGCAGGAATCGAAAAAGACAACTCTGTCCCGTTCAGAGACGTTTCCATCTGTTGCGGATTTACACCGTCGGTCACATCAAAAACCAGCGTACTGGCATCGGCTCCCTGAATCACAAAGCGGGAAGCATTGCCTCTTGCCGAGAGGCTGCGGAAGAATGTATAATTGTCATATACTTTCAATTGCCTCTTCATCTGCAGACGGAAATAGTTCAAGTGCACATTCTTATGTCCGGTCGTACTGTATCCGATGTTGACCTTTACAGTCTCACCTTTATCAGCCATCCAAGCTCTTTCGCGATACAGTTCCCGTGCCACTTCGTATTCGTCCGACGGGACAGACACGGAACCGGATATTAAAGCGTTTCCATCGACATTCATAGTAATCGTTCCGTTGCCACGGGAGATAAAAGACAGGGTGGCTTTTCCCTCGTCGTTCGTAATACCCGGAACCGATATCGTGAAATCACGGGATAAAGTAGAAGTAAACGATTCCCCATACAATTCACGCCCGGAACTGTTCACCGATACCAACTCTTCTTCGTGCAAAACATAGTCATCGAAAGTTGTCACTTGCAAAGTGGCTCCAGCAGCAGATGCAGCCTTCTCCATCGTACGCCCGGTTGTTTCTTTCTCGCTCACGAAATAATATCCGTAATTGGAATAAGGGTTGTTGGTGTGGATAAAGGACTTATCAGAAGAAGAATATTCCCATTTGCGCGGCCCTTTCCCATAAAACAACAAATAATCCGCACTCCTCCATACGGCTACCTCAGGGACATCATCAATATAGGTAGTAGAGAAATCTTCATCCAAAGGCCATCCTCCGTAGCCATAAACAGCTACTTTATCCAAATTGGAAAAGCCCATCTTTTTCAGATCGGCAGCCGTCAGTTTGTAAATACCATCTTCCGCCACCTGTATCTTCACCCATTTCCCGGAGTTCAATACCGACTCGGAGGCATATCGGCTACTATCCGCCCAAGCAGAAGTGAGCAGACCGAATACAAACAGCAAGGCACATAAGATTCTCTTCATACGTTTTTTCCGTGTTATCTCACAAAGAAATCCAGCAGCTTCTGCTCGCCGATATATCCCTGCAAGTGGTCGTCTATCTTGACCGGCCCCACGCCTACCGGGGTTCCGGTGTAGATCAGATCACCTATCTTCAACGTAAAGAAACGGCTCACATAGGCAATGATCTTGTCGACCGGGAAAAGCATATCCTGTGTATTTCCCTCCTGGACGGTCTTCCCGTTAATATCCAGATGGAAAGGAATGCGGTTCACATCTCCCACACGCTCCAGTGGGACGAATGTCCCAAGAACAGCCGAATTATCGAACGCCTTGCTGATTTCCCAAGGCAGACCTTGCGCACGCAGCTTGTTTTGCAAATCGCGGGCTGTAAAGTCAATCCCTACCGTCACCTCGTTATAGTAACGATGGGCGAAACGTTCGGCAATGTTTTTTCCCAGCCGGTCTATCTTCACGACGATCTCCGTTTCGTAATGAATCTCCGAAGAGAAATCAGGAATGAAGAACGGTTTGCCGTCTTTCAGTAACGAAGAGTCGGACTTCATAAAGATAGTAGGCTCCGATAATTTTAACGAATGATGCAGCTCTTTATTGTGAGCAGCATAATTCATTCCTACGGCTATTATTTTCATATATCAGTGATTGATTGAATTCAAGCGGTTGAACATCACAGCAAGATGGGCATACATAGAGGTATTTTGCACCACGATATCTTCCGGCACACGGATACGGAACGGGGTAAAGTTCCACAAAGCCTTGATTCCTCCCGCGATAATCAATTCGGTCACTTCCTGCGCCTTGTCGACAGGGACGGTAATCACTCCGATCGTCGCTCCGTATTCCTTCTGCTTGGCAGGAAAATCATCCATGTGGTAGACCGGTATCCCGTTAATCTCGGTTCCGGCCAATTCCCGACGGACATCGAAGCCTCCAACAATCTCCAATCCGTATTGTTTCAGACCGGAATCCTGCAACAAGGCGGCTCCCAAGCTACCGACACCGAACAGGAATGCTTTATGCTGCGCCGTAAAACCTAAGAAATCCTCCAACACATCCACCAGCGTACTGATTTCATAGCCGACACGTGTCTTCCCTGAAATATTCACAAAAGAGAGGTCTTTCGCCACCTGACTGGGGTCCACATTAATTTCTTTGGCAATCTGAGTAGATGATACGAAAGCTTCCCCTCTTCCTTTCATCAGTTTCAAAAAGGCAAGATACCACGGCAACCTCCTAAGAGTCGGCTCCGGCACTTTCCAGATTTGTTTCATTTCATCGTTAGCCATTGTTCAATCTTTATTAATGTAGCTCACAAAAGTACAATTTTTTTCTTTGGGAATAGAAAAATAGAACACGCTCTTTTCATAAAGCGTCCATCTGTTTTCGCCACCGATACGGACGATGACTATATAAATGTTCTTGCAAAACCAACCATCATACTATCATAATCGCCCGTATATTACTTTAAAACAACTCGTTACAGCATGATAGTTACCATTTTGCACTATTATTCATCTATCATAACCATCATAGTAAAAAACGATAACATACTGTGTTTCAATTATACAATAAAAACAGAGACCGTCCGGGAATAGGTGCAAAACAGGTTAAAATAGCTTCATTTTTCATCAAGACAAGCTTTTCTTTTGCCAAAAACGGCTTGAATAGCTGCTTGAGACCCGGGTGTAAGAGCCACGGACATCCGGGTGTGGAAGAGGTGCAGATCCGGGTCTGTGCGAAGCTCTTCCGGGGATGTGGGGATGTTTATCTGCCATGCTGAGGACACTTTTATGCCTTGTTTTTGCATCTTATCCGGCGAAAAGAGCGTTTTTTGTGCCAAATAATCTCGTTTCTGTCGATAGTCATTTTGGCCTATATAAATATAAGCAGCTCATTATCGGTTACATAAATAAACTATTAAATAAAAAGCATGATAGATGCATGATGGTAGAATGATAGTAGAAAACAACTACTATCATGCTTTAACATATTGTGAAACAACAGCTAACAACCAGCCATGATAGTATGATGGTTGGTTTGCAAATTTTTATAGAGAAAGAAGAGATGGTCTTGGATAGCAATTTTTGGTACGGTTGCCCTGGAAACATACAGAATCAATGCTTTTTTTAACAAAAGCCTCCCCGATATTGCTACCGGAGAGGCTTCATTTTGTGTCTGCCTTTTCTCTTCACAGGGATAATGGCAGATGAACTTTTTTTAATTTTTTACTTTAGTATTAATATTACCGCCTGTTCACCCATCACGGGATAATTAGCTTGAAAGCTGCACGGTAAAATTTAGAATTATTTGATTTATAAAATCTTATTCTTTTTCAGAGCAGAGATACGATTGCTCGTATCCCTACCTGATGATGAATTTTCTATTATTACTTAACGATAGCTTTAACAGCTTCTTCGCCTTCAACAGCTACTACAACTACACCCTGAGGAGCAGCAATTACAGCATTGTCAGAAGTGATAACTGTGTTAGCTACTGTCTGGCCAAGGATGTTAGAAACAACAACCTTCTTACCGGCAGCATTAGCAACACGTACAGCACCCTGCTGAGCGATTACAGTTACTTCTGATGTTGCAATTTCTTCGTTGTCTGTTGCCAATTGATCATCTTCTTTGTTTTCAACGTTGAAGATCAGGGCACCGTCACCACCAGTCTTAGCGTTAGAGAAATAAGAAGGATTCTTAGTCAAGACAACGCAACCATTCTGGATCTTCAACCAAGAGCCGTTTTCAGGAGCAATCTTTTCACCATCATAGTTGTTTGATTCGAACAAGAATTTGTTAGCATTACCTTCTTCTTCCACATTACCGGCAGCTTCAGGATTCACATAACGGAATGACCAAGTATAATTTTTGTGGTTGACGCCAGTCAACACATTCTTAATCTTGGTTGCACCAGTAGCCACCAAAGAATCATTTACAGCTTGTAATCTTGCAAAATCGATCTTATCATTTGCCAAAGCCTTGAATTCGTCTGTCAAAACCCACAATGTATCAGCCTGTTTGATAGCTTCAACAAAACCTACGCGAACATAACCAGCAGTTACATCTGTGTACGGTTTCTTGTAACCATTAGCAGCAGCAGAATCAGCGAAGCTAACTACATATTTACCTCTTTCAAATGCAGCCTTACCCGGAATAGCATGGATACAGTGGTTAGCATCTACCAAGTTACCATTTTCATCACGGTGAGTTCCGTCTGCTTCCGTACAAGGAATTGTATCTGTACCCGCGAAATCATTATGAGCAACAGAAAGTAGATACTGAGGTTTGATATCACCATTGTCACGGTTGATCACAGCTGTATCGATCTGGAAGGCAAGACCTGTAGCCTTGTTAGCAGTCCACATACCTACATAATTCACGTTAGCATCCATCAAACCACCTTCGCGGTTGTTTTCATCCATCAGATATTCTTTACGAACATTTTCAAAGAATCTCAAACTGTCACGACCATCTGTTGCACTTTCACCCAAAGCCGTATTGTTGAAACGGCGATACAGAGGAGCATCGCTCTTAGCGATAGCAAATACAGAAGTTCTTGTTTCAGTCAATACCTGAGCACGCAGCAGAGCATCTTCATCGTTGTCGACAACACCAGCTTTATTCAAGCCATTGTTATTAATCAAAGCATAATAACAAGTCAGATCTTCACCCTTCGTAAATTCATTGTTTTCTTTGAAATAGAAAGAAGTTACAGCATCTGTGCTAGCCGGATTTGTCGTTGCCATGATCTGGTGTTCTTTGTTTACATAGAGCTTACGTCCGTAAGGTGCAGAAACCGTATAAAGACGTCTTTCCAACTGAGCCAATGTCGGAATATAAGTATTAGCACCACGAGCATCTACATCATAACCGAATTCAGCAGCTTGAGCAGCTTCAATTGAGAAACGGCCAGCATCTTCAGTCAATACGTTCAAAACAGAGTCTTCAGCATTCTTGTTCAGGTATTTATCAGCTGTATAAGCATGCCAGTAGTTGAATGTATAACGATTTACATCCAGATCCTGATCTTCCAAAAATTTGTATCCATTGTGTTTGTCAGCAACAGCGTCAGCAGAAACCGGTTCAAAGACAACTTCTACACCATTCAACTTGTACTGGCCGTCTTTAGTACCTTTTCTCAACTGGATCTGATAATCGTTCTGTGCATCGAACTCACGGTTAGTTACCTGAACCGGAGAAATTTCTGCACGAAGAGCAGAATGATCTTTCTTGATAACAACCCACTGGAATGCAGGGATATGGTTAAAATTCATATTCTTGATAACATCACCTCCAGTATATTCAGCTACAGAGTCTGCATCATAAATGTGAACGCCATAATATTCACCAGTTTTCACATTTTTGATCGTGTAAACATCGTCAGCGATACTTGCATAATCAGAATCGATACCGTCGGCGTAAGCCAAAAGATTTACGTGGTTTTCAACAGGTCTTCCAGCAAGCACATCGTCATCATAGAAAGTAACGACATTCTTAGCTTCGTCTACCAAAGTACAATGTGACAACACTGTAAACAGCTTCGTATTATTCTGAACACCTGGTTTAAAACCAGTTGCCATGTTACCAGAAATTCCACCATCTACACGGGCATCATCATTCAACATTGTCCAATATGTCACTTCGCTTCCTTTCTGGCTTTTCGGAGCCACGGCATTTGCCAACTCAACAAACTGAGAGAAAGATTCGACTTGCAAAGAGTCTGTCAACAGGTCCTTTGTGAATTTGAAACGGAATGCATCGTCCGGCAAATTATAGCCTAATGTATCAATCACATTATAACCATTAACCGGTGTAACCAAATTGCCTGCGGCATCTTTTTCCATGATTGCAGCCGATGTTGTCAACTGATTATACAGTTTGAAAGAAGCACCAGTACTTTCATAATAAGACGTATCAAGACGTAAATAGTTATAAGACAATTCTCCTTCGTCATTCAATTTGTTCAAAAACAGATATTCATCTTGTGCTGGTGTATATCCACCTTTTTTGTTACGCAGAACTTCATAAGGAGAAGAAGGAGTACCACTACTTCTCAGGACCTGGGCTTGATACTTATCGGCAAACGGATTTTTGTCGATATCCTCTGCAAAAGACAACTGCATGTACTTAACATCATCGCCCTTTGTGTTCAGGTCTTCAGCAGACATTACCCAAGAACCCGGAGTCAAGATCTGTAAAGCTGTACCTGATTGCAGTTTTTGTTTCGAATCTTTTGCTGCATAAATAACGTTAGTAGCAGCATCTACACGAATCACCAAAGTAGAGTCACCACCGGCAAAGTCCATAGAAACAACTTCGGAGGCTTGTAAAGAGTTAGAAACATTGTAACGGCTGTTATACCAAATCCACTGTGTCAAAGCACCACCAACTTCAGCTGCATTACCTGAAACAGCAGAAGTAGATGTACCCGTTTCTTTTACTGCATTCTTCGGATCAAAAGAAAAAGTAGCACCTGTTGCCTTGTTTGTCATAACAAAACGAGTAGCACCACCATCACCTGTCACATTAGCAGAAACCGTCCACAAAGCGGAATCAACTTTTGCCAAAGAATTCAATGAGTTTGCTGCAACCGATTTAAAAGCGAGAGTTCCATCGGCAGTTTCTGTAACGCTTACAACATTAGTTGCCCCACTTCCTACGCCTAAAGCATAATACTTGGCCTGACGAATTTCAGGTTCACTAGAAAAAACCTGAGGATTAAACGTCTGCGCAGAAGCTCCGACACCAGAAGCCAGCAGAACACCGGCTACAAGAGTAGAAAACTTTTTGTTCATAATCTAATAATTTAATTAATAATACTATATATAATGAAATTCAGTTCTATAAATCCCTCTTTGGGATCATCCTATAAAATGACTAATGAAAACGTACGTTTTTTTTAGTCATTTTGGGGGAGGGTTTAAATGGTTTGTGATAAAAAGGTGGTTTTTCGTACATGTTAAGCTATCTAATTGATAAGAAAGAATATAGAAAAAGAAAAATCTTTGAGGAAAGAATTGCAGGTTCAAAAAGTATATGTATTTTTGTAGCTGAAAAATGACGAATTTAAACGTACGTTTTTTTAGTCATTTTATTTTATGGACCTATCTTGTTGATATAAAATTAATTACATCCCAATTTTTGCCTATTTTTACCCTCATAAACATACGTACGCGTGTACCTTTCAAGATCACAAGTACACCTAATAATCAATATATTACGAAATTGCCAAACTTGCAAAAAAGAGTTTTCCCGCAAAAAAACAAAAAAACATCACCTACGAGACAATATACATATCCTCAATATACATACAATTCCTACTTTTCATACCGAGAAAGGAGATCATTCAGCATGCACAACGCAAGAAAACTTCACAGTTGACATTGTGGCAACAAAAAAGACTCCGATGAAAAAGATCCACCGGAAGCTTCCTATTATATTATTATATAATGTATATACGAATCAGATTCTCGCAAGCGTCGTAACAATAAAGTCCCACGTACGGGCAACAGACGGAATGCTGACACGCTCGTCAGGAGAATGCGGATGCTGCAAGTCCGGACCGATAGAGATCATGTCCATATCAGGATAGGATTCCTGAATGATACCGCATTCCAGACCGGCATGCATAACCTTAGCCTCCGGCTTCTTTCCGTACAAATCCAAATAAGCTTGCTGCATGATTTTCAGGATCGGCGAATCGATATTCGGCTGCCATCCGCCGTAACCATCCGAATATTCCACCTTCGCCCCGGCTAGAGAGAAAATACTTTCCAAACTCGAACAAACAGCTTCCTTGCGGCTCTCGGACGAACTGCGAACCAAAATCTGAATCTCGATCATTTCGTTCGAGGACTTGACGATTGCCAAGTTTGTAGACGATTCGACCGTACCCGGAAAATCGACCAGCATACTGATCACACCGTTCTGGCAGCCTTCTATCGCATTGATCAGATCATCCTGAATCTCTTCCGGAATCAGAGTTGCCGGCATATCGGTCATTTCGGCCGTAAAATTAATATTGTGTTCAATGCCCTTATATTCGTAGCGGTACATTTCCTGATAATCGGACACAAGCTCCCAAAGAGCTTCCACATTATCTCCAGGAATTGTTATTACGGCAAAAGCTTCACGCGGGATAGCGTTGCGCAACGAACCGCCGTCGACAGATGACAGACGAGCCCCATAATCGCGTACGGCCTCTTTCAAAAAACGGAACATCAGCTTATTCGCATTCGCACGTCCCAAATGAATATCCACACCGGAGTGACCGCCTTTCAAGCCGGTCAGGCTGATTTTCACGGCAACATCGCCCTCCGGAATATAAGTATCTTCCTTAAATTGCATGGAGACATTCAGATCGGCGCCACCAGCACAACCGACAAACAACTCGCCTTCTTCCTCTGAATCACAGTTCAACAGGATTTCCCCTTTCAGGAAACCCGGCTTCAAACCGACTGCGCCATCCATCCCCACTTCTTCGTTAATGGTAAAAAGGGCTTCCAGAGGACCGTGCGTCAATGTCTTATCCGCCAGGACAGCCATAGCAAAAGCAGCACCCATACCGTTATCAGCACCCAATGTCGTTTCGCGTGCTTTCACCCAATCTCCATCTATATAAGCATCGATCGGATCAGTTAGAAAATCATGTTTTACCGAAGAGTTCTTCTGCGGAACCATATCGAGGTGAGACTGCATGGTCACGGTTTTGTGTCCTTCCATTCCCGGAGAAGCCGGTTTACGAATCAAAACGTTTCCCACTTCGTCCTGCAAAGTTTCCAATCCCAATCCTTTACCAAAAGCTACCATAAAACGGGTTACAGCCTCCATATGTCCGGTCGGACGAGGGATTTGCGTAAGGTCATAGAAATAACCCCAAACTGGCTGCGGAGAAAGATTTTTGATTTCTGCGGACATAAATAAAACTGCGTTTTAATTGACAATTGACAACTTAATCAATGAACAATTGACAATTAGGTTAATAATTAATGTTATATATCGAATGGACAACCGGGCATTTAATTGTCAATTGTCAATTGTCCATTGTCAATTCCTTTGTTTACAAAAGGTAGCGCCACCACACCAAACAGTCCCGTAATTCCGAGCCAGGCAGTTTGCACCGTATGCACCACCAGAGCAAAAGCCGCAGCATCGGTTTCTTTTACTCCGAAGCACATCAAAGTGGCGATCACCATAAAATGCCACGGACCAATCCCCCCCTGCACGGGTACCGCCACAGCGATACTACTCATCGTAAAAGCGATCAGACCGACCGTCACACCCAAATCACGGGTAAAATCGAAAGCATAGAAAGTGATGTAGAAATACAGGAAATATCCTGTCCAGATCAACAGGGTTTGAATAACGAAAAGACCTTTACGCTTCATCAGCCAGATGCTCTTCATTCCATCCCAGATGTTCTGCAACATCGACTTTGCTTTCTTGACCAGCGTAAAGTTACTCATATATGTGAATATAAACCAAATTCCGGCAATAAAAATTACGCCGGCCACATAAATCCATATCGAGTTGAACATGGACTGAAAACCATCCAGCAACGCAGGGTTCTTCGCAAAGAAACTATGGAAAAAATCAAAATTGAAGATAATGATGGACATTGTGATCAGCCCGACCATGATGGTATCGCTCACACGGTCGATCAGCAGCGTCCCCAACAGGCGGGTAAACGGGATCTTGTCATATTTGGTTATCATCCCGCAACGCCAGACTTCACCGACACGTGGTAGCACAAGGTTCACAGCATAATTCCCCAACACAGCATAAATCACATTGCAGGTCTTCACCTTATCACCTAACGAACGAATCAGCAGTCCCCAACGCAATCCCCGGACAATATTGGCTCCCAAGCCAAACAAAAGGGAAAAAAGAATAATCTCATAGCGGACCCCCTTACGAATCACATTCCAGATCTCGCCAATATCCATCTTACTGTACAGATACCAAAGGAGTAAACAACCGAATGCAAGCGGGAGAATTATCTTGAGAAACGTGCGTAGAATTGCTTTAAAATCCATTATACGTAGATGACTTTAAATTATTTGTTGTATTTTTGTACGCCTGCAAAGATAAGCATTATATTTAAATACGAACACATTACACCAAAGAAGTGGATGAGATTAGTTAAGCCCAAAAAAGCATTAGGACAACATTTCCTGAAAGATCTGCAAATAGCTGAGCGTATTGCAGATACATTGTCCGATTACAAGCAGTTACCTGTACTGGAAATTGGCCCAGGGATGGGCGTCCTCACCCAATTCTTACTGGAAAAAGGACACGATCTGACAGTAGTGGAGCTGGATATGGAATCGGTCGATTACCTGGAACAGAACTTTCCCGTCTTGGAAGGCAAGATTTTGGCCGAAGACTTTCTGCGTCTGGATCTCGGCAAGTTGTTTCCGGACCAGTTTTGTGTGATTGGCAATTATCCTTATAATATATCCAGTCAGATATTTTTCAAAGTGCTCGACTACAAGGAACATATTCCCTGCTGTTCGGGTATGATACAGAAAGAGGTGGCCGAACGTCTTGCTGCCGGTCCGGGTAGTAAGACATACGGCATCCTGAGCGTCCTGCTACAGGCCTGGTACGAAGTGGAATATCTGTTTACAGTCAGCGAGAATGTATTCGATCCGCCTCCAAAGGTCAAGAGTGCGGTGATACGGATGGTGCGCAATGACCGAAAATCGTTGGGATGTGACGAGAAGCTTTTCAAGACGGTTGTCAAAACCTCGTTCAACCAACGTCGCAAAACATTGCGCAACTCCATGAAACCTCTGCTGGGTAAGGATTGTCCCGATTATTCGCTCCCGATCTTTAACAAACGACCGGAACAGCTTTCCGTAGAGCAGTTCGTGGAACTGACGCTGATAACGGAGCGAAACTTAAAAGATTTATGATTTCAGATTTATGATTTATGACTTATGGAGCTTGCATTGTTTCACAAATCATAAATCATAAATCATAAATTCTCCAAAGCATGATTGAACTGACGAAAGAATATATAGACCATCTAAAAGACATCATCACGGAGAAGGATGATGCTAAGATTAAGGAGATACTGGACGAACTGTATCCGGCGGACATAGCCGAGCTGTACCAGGAGCTTGATTTGCAAGAAGCTATCTACCTCTATCTGCTGATGGATGGCGAAAAGGCAGCGGATGTTCTGATGGAACTGGATGAAGAAGACCGTCACAAGTTGCTGAAAGAACTTCCGAACGAACTGATTGCCAAACGCTTCGTGGACAATATGGAGACCGACGACGCTGTAGACCTGATGCGTGAGTTGGACGAAGATACCCAGGAAGAGATTCTTTCGCACATCGAAGACGTAGAACAGGCGGGCGACATCGTCGACCTCTTGAAATACGATGAAGACACTGCCGGTGGATTGATGGGTACCGAAATGATCGTGGTGAACGAGAATTGGAGTATGCCCAAATGTATCGACGAGATGCGCAAGCAAGCTGAAGACATGGATGAGATCTATTACGTCTATGTAGTTGACGATGATGAGCGCCTTCGCGGAGTCCTCCCCCTGCAGAAGCTGATCACTAATCCTTCCGTCTCGAAGATCAAGCATGTGATGAAGAAAGACCCGATCTCCGTCCGCGACAGTGACAGTATCGAAGAGGTGACCGAGACGATCGAAAAATATGACCTGGTCGCCCTACCTGTTATCGACAGCATCGGGCGTCTCGTCGGACGTATCACCATCGACGATGTCATGGATGAAGTCCGCGAACAGCACGAACGTGACTACCAGTTGGCATCCGGTATCTCGCAGGATGTGGAAACTTCGGATAATGTCTTCACCCAAACGGCCGCCCGCCTTCCTTGGCTCCTGATCGGTATGATAGGCGGAATAGGGAACTCACTGATCTTAGGTAATTTCGAAGGGAATTTTGCCGTCAACCCCAAGATGGCGCTGTTTATTCCGTTGATTGGAGGAACAGGCGGAAATGTCGGCATCCAGTCTTCCGCCATCGTGGTACAAGGCCTGGCCAACAACAGTTTGAAGGAAGGAAACATTCTGCCTCAGATCTTGAAAGAGTCTGTCGTTTCACTGATTAACGCCAGCATCATCAGTTTAGTCGTATTTATCTATAATTTCTTTATGTTAGGCGACAGAGGCATCACCGCTTCGGTTTCCTTAAGCTTGTTTGCGGTCGTGATGTTCGCCAGTGTCTTCGGAACACTGGTCCCCATGACTCTCGATAAACTGAAGATCGACCCTGCTTTGGCCACCGGACCGTTTATCACCATCACAAACGATATTATAGGTATGATGATCTACATGTTCATTACGTCTGCACTGGCTGGATAAGCAAAAAACAATCTGTCACACAAAAGTATGTTTCAAAATAAAATCCGCTTTACTAATAAACATTATTTGACCATGGAATTTACAGCTTAACACGGGATGAATATACTTTCATTCCGTGTTAAGCTGTAAATTCCATACCCAAAAGATCGTCATAAATGTTATGACACTCTACATTTCAAATTCCAATCACCAGCCTGTAGGTTGTTTTATATTGGAATTAGCCGTTTCCTCTTGTTGTGGTAATGGCCAAGAGTCATATTTCGGAAACACACAAGCACGGGTTTCTATCAATACGAAAGCCTCATCATTCGGATTCCAAGCTCCATAAATCGGACCACTCATTGTTTCCGTCCCAATTCCCCAACGACGAATATCATCATAACGTTTGTTTTCAAAACAAAGTTCCACACGACGTTCACGACGATACAGTTCGCGCACCTTCTCCTGTGTGTTATAAACAGACTTGTCCATAGCCGGTAATCCTGCACGATGACGGATCATATTGATATAAGTCTCAACATCCGGATTTTGCCAATCCCCCGTTTCAACCAAACATTCTACATAATCTAACAGCACTTCGGCATAGCGATACAGAGGAAAATCTAACGATCCATAGCCTGTAGAACGGTCATTTTCATCAATAAACTTCTTCAACATATACCCAGAACGCGAAGCACCAGTCTTGCCAACATAGTCACTACTTCCAGGATCAAACGGCGTATAGGTATAATTAGAGATAGAAGAGTTATCTCCTGGAAGTATATAAGTAGCAGCCAAACGAGGATCACGTGGTTTATACAACGGATTCTTTTCGTATTGTTGACGTTCGGATGCAGGCAAAGATTGGATCGTCTTACCATCTATTGTTTCATATGTATCCAACAGTGATTTTAAAGGAGCAGCACAACCTTGTCCTCCCAATGGCGTCCCCATATTACGGAACCATATATCGTTTGCACCATCTTTGGTAAAGAAGATACGTTCTTTATTCTGCTCTCCTTTATAGGTAAACAAGTTGCGATAATTAGCTGACAGATCCGAAGGTTCAGATTCCGTATCATAGTACAGTTCAAATGCTCTCGAATCTATTAAGCGCTTTGCTGCCGCTTTTGCCAAATCATATTTCTTGAACTGCAAGTTAATGTCCATCTTCATAGCCAAGACCACTGCCTGGCAGATACGGTCACGGCGTCCTTCGTCCCACAAGAAAGGAAAAGCCTTTTCATCTTGAACATTTAGGATCTCATCAAACTCCCGATTTAAGAAATCAAGACACTCTTCCACCGTATTACGCCCGATATACACTTCCGTAGGATCTAAAGAATTATCAACAATAGGTATACCATCATTCCGGCCATACCACCGCAACAAATTCAAATGGTACCAAGCCCGCCATGTCCGCGCTTCCACTTTCATACGTGTTCGTTCAGATTCATCCGAAAAATAGGCTGCATCCACGTGTTCCAAGAAACGGCAGCAGCGACGGATTTTCTGATAATAATAACGCCAAGTCCAAAAAGTCGATTCCCAAGAAGAAGGTGAATTATTAGATGTAGGAGGAACCAAAGAACCATTTCCCATCATGACAATACGCTGTTCAAAATTGGACAAAAAATACATATTATCTGTCATACCTTCCATACATACAAAACTTAAATCATCCCCACCATGTCCGGCTTTCGGCCATGAACGGCATTGCCCTAATGCGTTTTCACATTCATTCATCGTCTTCCAAAATTTATCGTCTGTTGTTGCCGTTGGATGGTCTTTTGTCAAAAAATCTTCACATCCAGTAGTTCCAATCAACAATATAGACGAAAGTACAGCTATTTTAAAAAAATTATATTGTTTCATAATCAAACCTTTTTATTATTAGAAATTCAAACTAAGTCCCAAAGAATAAGTTTTCACTAATGGATAAGATCCTCGTTGCCCACGGCTTTCTGGATCAACCAATTTTTCCTTGGCAAACGTAAACGGATTTTGAACATTGGCATAGATCCGGATATTAGAGATTCCTATTTTTTTCAGTCCCATTTGATCGAACAAATAGCCCAACTGAATGTATTTCACACGACAATAGCTGGCATCAAAATGCCAAAAATCAGATGTATGATGGTTACTACCATAAGAAGAGTTAGGAGCCATTCTCGGATAACGTGCAGTCGTGTTTGTCGGAGTCCAATAGTCTTTCTGGACTGCTAAAGGAGTTTGCCCATCTCCTCCTACGTTCAAACCAAAAGAATAGGGTTCGGAATAATAAGCATCCACTCCTTGCACACCCTGAAATAACACTTCCAGATTCCAGTTTTTATAATCCAACGTAATATTGGCAAAATAATTCAAATTGGGCTGATCATCTCCCCGGATAACACGATCATCTGTCGTAATACGACCATCCCCGTTTTGATCCAAATAATGGATATCTCCCGGTTTTTGCCCGTCAAAAATAACAACGCCATCTTTCGGTTTCAAATTTCCAGAAGCATCCTTCACAAAATCATTTTCTTGCAACAAACCATCTGTCGGATAGACATAATGACTATTCAATGCATATCCTACTTGATGAATGCGATTACCATGATCATAAGGAGCACCAAACAGTTCTTCTATTTTGTTTTTATTTTGTGAAAGACCACCATGTATACTAAACCCAAAATCCTTTGTCAACTGTTTTCCATACGTAAAATCCAATTCCCACCCTCTGTTACGAACTTCACCTGAATTTAACGGTGCTGAAGAAGTACCTCCGATATATGAAGTCGGCGGTGTAATAATCATATCGGTTGTCAATTTATCATAATAATCAAAAGTAATAGATAGATCTTTGAAGAGACGAATATCCGCACCAATGTTCAGCATATGGACAGTTTCCCATGTAATATCCGGATTTCCAAATACAGTCTCATTACCATTGCCCGCATCGATCAACGACTGATACTTATATAACCCAATATTTTCGTTGCCCAACAAACCATAGGAAGCTCTCACTTTAAACTCGGAAATCTGATCCTTCAATGGCTTCATAAAAGCCTCTTCATGTAAGTTCCACCCAGCTCCGACAGAGGGGAAAACCCCAAATTTGTTGCCTTTTCCAAAACGAGAAGAGCCATCCCGACGCACAGTCGCCTCCAACAAATATCGAGAATCAAACGTATAATTGGCCTTTGCAAACAAAGAAACCATGGACCAACGATCCCAATCGCCACTATTGGTTAATTCTTGATTATAACCGGCAATAGTGAACAGGCGATGCTTTCGCTTTTCAAATGTATATTCGGCTGTTCCACCCAAATAGTAATAACTTGAACGATCTTTGGAAGCTCCATAACTCGCTCCCCATGTTTGTAAAAATGCACCAGAATTGTAATCAAAAAAGTTATAGGCTTCTCGCTCATCCCGTTGTGCACTGCTACTGATTCGATATGAATATTGTCCCCGAACTATCAATTTAGGGATAATCTCCCAACGAGGCGCAATATTGATACTAATATTATCTTCCAAATTAGTTCGAATTCCACCACGTTCAATAATCGCTGCAGGATTACGCTGCTCAGGTCTATTCCCATAATAAACAATATCACTGCCTTCTTTCATTGGATAATGGATAACTGTCGTAGGTGGTGTACGATAGATATAGGTAAAAATATCCCCACCATTATCAAATAATGGTTTTTCTCTATTTGTCCGATAAGAATTGAAGTCCATATTCACAGACAAATTATCCAACAAGTTAACAGATGTATTAGCACGAATATTCAATCGATCTGAATTAGTATTTTCAACTAATCCATTATTTTTCAAATAATTCACAGTCAAAGCGAAACGAGCTAAATTACTACCTCCTGAAACAGCAACCGAATGACTTTGCAGCGAACCCGTTTTGAATAACCAATCTGCCCAATCAGTATCCGGATAATTGATCGGATCAGTATGGTTACGAGTTGCTTCTATTGCCTCTTTAGAATAAACTGCATTTCCACCTATATTCAAGTTTGCAGCATTAACCATCTCCATATATCCGGCTCCATCTATAAATTCAGGTAAATACGTTGCTTCCTGCAAGCCAAAATAGCCATTGTAAGAAACATTTACCTTTCCTGGCATACCTCGCTTCGTTTTTACGACAATCACACCATTGGCAGCACGAGCACCATAAATTGCTGCTGCAGCCGCATCTTTCAAAACCGTCACACTTTCAATCGTATTCGGGTCCAATTGATTCATATCCATCGGAATGCCATCAACTAAGACTAAAGGATCATTATTGGTCTCCAATGAAGAAATACCGCGAATCTTAATTGTTGCAGCATCAGCACCCGGTAGACCAGAATTTTGTGTCACATTCAATCCCGTAATCCCTCCTTGCAGAGATTGAGAAAGGGATGTAATTGGTTTAGTCGACAGATTTTTACTGATATCTAAAGAAGATACAGACGAAATCGAGTTCAATTTCTTTTCTTCCGAGATCCCCGTCACCACAATTTCATCCAGCTTTTCCGATTCGGCATTCAAAGAAACTGTTAAGTTACTAATTGCACGTGAGACAACATATTCATAATCTTTAAAACCAATATATCGGAAAATTAAAACATCTCCTTTTTGAGCCTTAATGCTAAAATAACCATTTCCATCACTGACTGTACCCAAGGTTGTCCCTTTTACTACAATATTAACTCCAGCCAACGGAAAAGGAGGTTCTATATTTTCAAGAACCTGTCCTTGTATAGTCCAATTTCTATCGTCAGCAATATTGCTGACGATATCCGATGCATCGGATATCTCTTTCCGGGCGATTGCGATATAATCCTCAATTTGTTTAAAAGAATAACCGTCGCCCAATACAGAGCGTAATGCTGTCAAAATATCAGAAGTCTGGATATCCACCGATACCACCTGGTCCTTTTGAAGTTCATCACTACTATAGGCTATTTTCACTCCCGATTGTTTCATAATAGCATCCAGAACTTGCTCCAAACGGGCGTCTTTAAAAGATAAATTCAACGTGTACTTTTGCTCTAAAAGAGTGGTTGAAGCCGAAATATCCGGCGAAATACTTAATAAATTGATGAGTAAAAATAAAAATAACGAGTGCTTTAAGACTTTTTGTGCATACACAAAAGCCCCATGTCTGCTTTTTTCCATAAATTTGTATTTTACAGGTTTAAACTGAGTTATAAAAATGTTTAGTAATCTGTTACGGGAGACAGTATCTGGTACATACTGTCTCCTTTTTGTGTTTTCATGATATCTAAGTCATCATACCTCCTCTCTTTTTTGTTTAACATAAATGATATTTCCTTGGCTTCGTTCCAATTTTACATCCGACGTAAAACTGATCAACTCCAATAATTGCTCCAAACTGATTTTCCGGTCTATGACCAAAGAAAAACGCTTATCTTTCAACTGTTCATTTTGATACCGGACGGTAAAATCATACCAATGCAACAACTTATTAAAGATTTCCTCTAACGCGGCATCTTTGAAAATATATTCTCCTTTTACCCAAGATGTATATAAATCCGTGTCTACAACCCGTATCCCGGACTTACGGCTTTCCTTATTATAACAGAACTGCTCGGAGGGGACAATCCGGAATTCTTCGCCACCATTCGCTTTTACAGCCACAGAACCTCCTACCAGTGTGACACGAGCCATTTGTTCGGACTGATAAGCCGAGACATTGAAAGAGGTTCCCAAAACCTGAACTGCGACTTCATCCGTCCTCACCACAAAAGGACAGTCCGGATTCTTAGCCACATCGAAGAACGCCTCTCCTTTCAACCGGACCTCGCGCATTTCTCCTGCAAAGCGAGTCGGATAAGATAACTCCGATTCAGCATTCAGCCAAACGTGTGTTCCATCTGCCAACTCCAGTTCGTAAGCATTCCCTTTCGGTATCACCAAGTAATTCCAAGACAGCTTTTCTTCATCTGAAGGTTGCTCCCGGTCCGACTCATACGAAAGTTGTCCAACCAGATTATTCCGAATCACCATATTGCCCTGCTGAATCGAAAAACTATCCTGCTTCAACGGAATCCGTTCCCCATTATCCAACAGTAAAGTCGGTTGATTTATGTTTTTCAATACATCTGCCCCAGCAGTCCAATCCGGCTCCGCAGGTCTGTTCATAAAATAGAGTCCTATAGAAAACGCAATAGCGACCAAGGCCGCATAAGGCAACCAAGTTTTTAAGTTAAACTTTTTCTTCTTCTCTACAGTCTGGTTGCGTACCCTCATCCAAGCCTGTTCAACATCATATTCAGAATCATCCTGCTTACCGACAGTCTCGAAACTGCGATATAGTTCACCCACTTGCTCGAACTGCTTTCTGTTGGCTTCCGAACAAGCAAGCCATTCATTCAACAGGCGATGCTCGTCTTCGGTCGCATCTTCGGACAGGACAGACAACATGATCTCATATATCGTTTCAGACTTCATTTGCAATGCCTTTTTATTATATGACAACAGTGGGCAGGAAAATGGGTAGGAAAAAATAAACTTTTTTCATGTATCTATGACAAATTCAGTCTGCATGTAATTTGTTTCCGGCAATGCCGAACATATATTCGTATATCTTCGACAATGTCGAACAGCTACACGACAACGTCAAAAACAGGTTTCATTAGCATAAAAAGCAAGACTGTTCCTTGTAAATCAATCAATTCTTCCCGCATAATTCGAAAAGCTTCTCCCAAATGATACTTGACAGTATTGACCGATATTCCGGACACTTCTGCTATTTCTTTATATTTCAATCCTTTTATACATTTAAGAAGAAATACTTGTTTACATTTAGGGGGTAGTTTACGAAGAGCCTCCCGCACTTCTTGTTTATACCGGAAATCATTCTCCTCTTCAGCTTGTCCATTCCACTCTTCTACAAGCGAGGCCAGAAAACTTTCTTTCGATAATTCAGCTTTATAGTAATTCAAGCAGCGGTTATAGACAGAGCGATAAGCATAAGGCAAAAAGTTATCCTCGTTGATCGTCAAACCGTCTTTTTCCCAAACGGCAATAAAAAAGCTTTGGACAATATCTTCTACAATTTGTTTATCTGACAAATAACGGGATGCATAGCGGCACAACTCCGCATAATACATCCGAAATAATTGCTCAAAAAGTAGTTCATTGACCATTTTTCCATTCAATTTTTCAATCTTATATGATAACTTAGAAGTACAAATATAATGAAAAACAAGAAACAGGAGTGAAAACCATAGTAATCCATAGGGTAACCTCATCAAAATTCGGGAACCGTATGAAATATACCAAAGAAAAAACAGGACCTTATCATACAGGTTTTTCTCATTTCCTCTGTCACTGTATCACTGATTTCTTTCTATCAGTTGATATTCAAATTGTTTCATTAGTGATATATGCCCGTTTTCTCTATCACTGCCCTATCACTGACAATCCCCTGTCTCCCATCCCTGCAAATCACTCGATTATTTTATGCAAAAACGGCTGTAAAATAGGTAAAACCGGGTGTTTTTTATTGTTCAGCACGGTACTTTAGTTGCCGGACACCCCCATGTTGCCCCCTCTTACACCCAGGTGTAGAGGAGCAATACATCCGGGTGTAAAGGATGATAACATGGGGGTGTTTACGGAATTATGTACTTGTCTTTACTAAAAAAAGAGAGGACTTTTGTGGAATGAAGAACCGTATTTCGTCGATTTACTACCTGCCACATTCGTTTTTACATTTGTTTATTCGACTCTTTTATATGCTTTTTCAAAAACAAAAAGAGGATAGTACACTGATTCTTAATCATATATCAAAAGCTCCATATTTCAGAAGTGATAGAGGAGTGATAGAGGAAAACGTCTTGTATCACTGCCTCTGACGCTTGAATATGAATAGCTACAACCTTCGTTGTGATAGAGTGATAGAGGATTTGCAGAAAACTTTGTGTGCGGATCACGCCCTTGGAAAATTTTGATGCGGTTACCTTGAGCCATCCATAATGCTTTTGTTAAAATCGAAATTAAATTATATGTTGTAGAACATATTTCTTACAAAGATGTTATCTTTGCAGCGGTTATCTAAAAGACAGTAAGAATATGCTAATAGAAGCATTTTACATCCTCTTCTTCTATTTTACAGGAGAGTTTATCAGTTATTTTATCGACGGGTTTATCCCAGGTAGCGTAATTGGAATGGTGCTGTTATTCCTGGCACTGGCATTCAAAGTCGTCAAGCCGAACAAAGTGAAGAAGCTCTCCACGCTTCTGACCGAAAACATGGGGTTGTTTTTCCTGCCGGCGGGTGTGGGATTAATGAATTCGCTCGGTATCATTTCCCAGTATTGGGTTGTGATCGTAACAGCCTCCGTTGTCAGCACCATACTCGTAATTGCCAGCGTAGCACTCATCCAGCAAAAATTAGGAAAGGAAACGGACGAAAATGAATAACCTGGCACAATCGGAAGTATTTTCACTGACTCTGGTAATCGGTACTTATCTGGCTTCTTTGGCTTTGTACAGAAAGACGCGTATCAGCCTGCTGCATCCGCTTATTACCTCCATATTTGTTATTATCGTTGTCTTGAAAACGATGGATATCGAATACGAATCGTTTCAGAAAGGCAGCCACCTGATCCATTTCCTGTTGGGGCCGTCGGTCGTGGCGTTAGGATATGTATTGTATGAGCAGATCCAATACCTGAAAGGAAATGTGATTTCGATCCTGACGTCCGTCTTTGTCGGAGCGATTGTCGGGATTGTCAGCGTTATAGCGATCGGCGAACTGATGGGAGCAGATGCCGCGTTGGTCGCCACGCTCGAACCCAAGTCGGTCACGACACCGATTGCGATGGGCATTGCCGAGAAGTCAGGCGGCATTCCTTCTCTGACAGCCGTCATCGTAGTGGCGGTCGGAATATTCGGCAGTATTGTCGGGCCGTTCGTGATGAAAGTGTTAGGCATCGAAAGCCGCATAGCCAAAGGGTTGGCATTGGGCGCCTCTTCGCACGGGGTAGGTACTTCCGTTGCGATTCAGATCGGTGCGGTGGAAGGAGCTTTGAGCGGACTTGCCATCGGCCTGATGGGGATCATGACGGCTATCCTCGTTCCGGTTATCAGCTTTATTATCTCGCTTTTTTAACTTCCCGTTATCCCGGACTTGATCCGGGATCGTATTTAGCCCTTATACCCCCTCTGCATATCAAACTGATTTGCAACCTATTTCCAAATAAAATTACAGAAGTTTATTGTTACTTTAAGAGGAAAACACTACTTTTGCACCCGAAATCCATCACGAGATAAATTAACAATATAATATAAAGAACATTAGTATGATTAATTCACAGGACATCAAGAAAGGAACATGTATCCGTTTGGACGGTAAACTCTATTTCTGCGTCGATTTTCTTCATGTAAAACCGGGAAAAGGTAACACGATTATGCGTACAACCCTGAAAGACGTTGTAAAAGGCGGTCAGATCGAACGTCGTTTCAACATCGGTGAAAAACTGGAAGACGTACGCGTAGAACGTCGCCCGTACCAATATACATATCAGGAAGGCGAACACTATCATTTCATGAATCAGGAAACTTTCGACGATATCATCATCGACAAAAACCTGATCAACGGTGTGGACTTCATGATCGAAGGCCAGATTGTGGAAGTCGTTTCAGACGCTTCAACAGAAACTGTTCTGTTCGCAGATATGCCTGTAAAAGTACAGTTGAAAGTAACTTATACGGAACCGGGTATCAAAGGCGATACAGCAACCAACACTTTGAAACCTGCAACAGTAGAATCAGGTGCTGAAGTACGCGTTCCGTTGTTCATTGAAGAAGGTGAAATCATCGAAATCAATACACAGGACGGCTCTTACGTAGGACGTATCCGGTAAAATATATGATTTATGATTTATGATTTATACGTTGACAAGATAAATCATAAATCATAAATCTAAAATCATCCAAAACTTTCTTGCTATGAAAATAAAAGAATGGGCAGAAGAAGACCGCCCACGCGAAAAAATGTTATTGAAAGGTATTGCTTCCCTCAGCGATGCCGAATTACTGGCCATTCTGATCGGCTCCGGCAACAGCCGGGAAACTGCCGTCCAACTGTCACAACGTATTTTAAATTCCGTCAATAATAACCTGAATGCTTTAGGCAAATTATCCGTCAAAGAACTGATGTTTAAGTTTAAAGGCATTGGCAAAGTCAAAGCTATCACAATCAATGCAGCCCTCGAACTTGGGAAACGACGTGGCAACAGCGATCCGGTTCAACGTCCCGTTATCCACTCCAGCAGCGATGTTTACCGGATTTTCTATCCCCTGCTCTGCGATCTTCCCCACGAAGAATTATGGATCGCACTCACGAACCGTTCTTCCCTGGTGATCGAAAAGGTCAAGATTAGCCAAGGCGGGATAAGCGAGACATCAGCCGACCTGCGCATCATTCTGAAAGCCGCGATCAATGCCCTTGCGGCAGGCATCATCCTCTGTCATAACCACCCTTCGGGCAATCCCCGCCCCAGCCGGCAGGACGACCTGCTGACACAACACCTTCGGGACGCAGCCCGCTTACTCGAAATACAACTGTTAGACCATATTGTCCTGGCCGACGGCAGCTACTACAGTTATTCGGACGAAGGAACCCTGTGAGATAAAGCTATGCTTTACGAAGGGTAACTCTATGCATTAGCCATCGTAAAGCTATGGGTTACGAAGCAGAAGCCACCCTTTCCTGTTATTAATTGTCAATTGTCAATTGTCAATTGTCAATTAATTCGTACGTTTGTATTCAAATTAAAGAAATATGAACAACGAATTCCTCCAAACAGAAGAAGCGATTGTCGCCATGCTTAAAACCGTATACGACCCGGAAATCCCGGTTAACGTCTACGATCTTGGCCTGATCTATAACATAGAGGTAGACGATGAGAAGAACGTTCGCATCGACATGACCCTCACCGCCCCCAACTGTCCTGCCGCCGATTTCATTCTGGAAGATGTCCGGATGAAGATCGAATCTGTCGACGACGTGAACAACGTGGAAGTAAACCTCGTGTTCGAACCTGAATGGGATAAGGACATGATGTCCGAAGAGGCCAAACTTGAATTAGGTTTTTTATAGAGACATGGATTCCCTTCGAAAGAAAATATATTTTGCATCGGACGCCCATCTGGGTGCCCGCTTCCATAAAGACCCGCTTGCCGTCGAAAAGAGACTGGTACGCTGGCTGGACAGCATCAAAGACGAGGCGATGGCTATTTATTTCCTGGGGGATATGTTCGACTATTGGTACGAGTATAAATACGTCGTACCGAAAGGTTTCGTCCGTTTCCTCGGCAAACTGGCGGAACTATCCGATAATGGAGTGGAAATCCATATATTTATCGGCAATCACGACATCTGGATGTTCGACTATCTTCCGAAGGAGATTGGTGCGATCATCCACCGGGATGTGCTCACTGTAGACCTTTTAGGCAAACGGTTCTTCCTCGGACATGGCGACGAGGTAGACTATAGAAGCAAGGCATTCCGTTTCCTTCGCACCCTTTTCCGTAATAAATTCTGCCAATGGCTGTATGCGGGCATCCATCCCCGCTGGACGTTCGGCTTCGCTCTCGGCTGGTCGCTCAGCAGTCGTAAAAGCGGATTAAAAAAACATAAGACAAGGGAAGCAGCCGAATACCAGGGCGAAGACCACGAGTATATGGCCCTCTTTGCAAAAGAATACCTCAAGACACACCCGGATATCAACTTCTTTATCTTCGGACACCGCCATATCATGCTCGACCTGATGCTTTCGCGGACCGCACGGTTGCTGATTGCAGGTGACTGGATGCAATATTTCTCCTATATCGTCTGGGACGGGAAAACGCTGTATATGGAGCAGTTCGAAACAGAGTAAGAAGAGAATTAGTTTTTACTAATATTTATTTTTACATTTGTATAATCATACTAAATAGAAAGACGATGCAAACTGAACTCTCCAATATAAGCAAAATCAAGCATGCTTCACTTCAATAGAAATTGGTGGCTTAACAGTCATTACCGGAATTAACGATTCTGGTAAAAGTACGGCAGGTAAAGCTTTGTTCTGTGCAATCAAAGCTCTATCAAGCAGTGAAGGAGATACTTTTGAGTACAAAACCCGTATCGTTCGAGAATGTATTAATACCCATCTTAAATCAAACAACGGAACAGCATTAATAAACGATGCATTCCAAAGAGCCATTGATTCCGAATTTATTCAGAACATTTGCACAGAAGGGGCGGAACAGTCATCTGTCATATTATCCGATGAGACAGGACAATGTCTTTTTACAATTCAAGACAATCAGGTTGTCAGATCTTTTAAAGATGAAAGTTTCTATCTACCCCTTGTTTATTGTAAAGATTTTGACCGTTTCATTTTATAAAAAAAGACCGCCCCAACCGGTGTCGGGGCAGTCTAAACACTAATCCTAATGTTTTGTAAGCTGTGAGGATTAGAATAATTATTATTTACCTAATATATCCATTGTATCGGCAGCGATCATGTATTCTTCGTCTGTCGGGACCACAATGATCGTAACCTTGCTGTCCGGTGTACTGATGACCATTTCTTCACCACGCATACCTTCATTCTTTTCAACGTCAATCTTCATGCCCATGTATTCCATGTTTTCACAAACGACACGACGTGTCGCCCACTGGTTTTCACCGACACCACCGGTCCAAACCAAGATATCGCAACCACCCATGGCAGCAGCGTAAGCACCGATATATTTCTTGATGCGGTAGTTGTAAACATCCAAAACCATAGTAGCACGTTCATCGCCTGCCTCTACGGCTGCTTCCAAATCACGCATATCGGAGGAACCACCGACCAAGCCGGCAACCCCACTCTTCTTGTTGATCAAGTCTGATAAACCATGACCATCCAATCCTTCTTTTTCCATGATAAAGGAAAGAGCACCAGCGTCTACGTCACCGCAACGAGTACCCATCAGCAGACCTTCAACCGGAGTCAGCCCCATAGAAGTATCAACACATTTGCCATGATCTACGGCAGCGATGGAACCACCGTTGCCTACATGAGCCGTAATGATCTTCTGTTCTTCATAAGGAACGCCCAGGATTTCGCAAGCGCGACGGGAAACATAGCGGTGGCTTGTTCCATGGAAACCGTAACGGCGCACACCGTATTTCGTATACATCTCGTAAGGCAAACCGTACATATAAGCCTTAGCCGGCATTGTCTGGTGGAAAGCCGTATCGAATACTGCTACCTGGGGAATACCCGGAATCAACGCTTCCATAGCATCGATCCCCTTCAGGTTAGCCGGGTTATGCAACGGAGCCAGATCCGAACATTCGATTACCTTGTTGATCACATCCCGGTCGATCTTCACGCTGGAAGCGAACTTTTCACCTCCATGTACCACACGGTGGCCGACAGCGTCGATTTCGTTATATTCCTTAATGCAGCCGTATGTCTTGTCAGTCAGAATACTCAGGATAAATTCGATACCTTCCTTGTGGCCGGGCATTTCTTTTTCCAAAACAACTTTCTTACCGTCTTTGTCGGTCAGTTTCAGGAATGCACCGGGCAGACCGATCTTTTCGATACCACCTTGTGCCATTACTTCACCGGATGTCATATCGAACAATTTATATTTAATAGAACTACTACCGCAGTTTAATACTAATACTTTCATGATTTAATGATTTATGAGTTGGGATTTTAGGAATTTATGAATTATGATTTATCATCGTCACATAAATCATAATTCATAAATCAAATTATTTATTTGCTTTCAAACCTATCGACTGGTTACATGCAATCGCAACCATCTTATAGATATCGTCAACAGAGCAACCGCGAGACAGGTCGTTAACCGGAGCAGCCATACCCTGCAGGATAGGACCTACAGCTTCTGCACCTCCTAAACGCTGAACCAGCTTATAAGCGATATTGCCCACTTCCAGAGTCGGGAATACCAAAACGTTAGCCTGTCCGGCAACATCGCTGCCCGGAGCCTTCAATGAAGCGACCTTTTCAACCAAAGCGGCATCGGCCTGCAATTCTCCGTCAACCTTCAGGTCGGGAGCCATTTCTTTTGCCAGACGGGTAGCTTCGACAACCTTGTCGACCATCTCGTGAGAGGCACTGCCTTTCGTAGAGAAACTCAGCATGGCGACACGCGGTTCCATTCCTACGATATCGCGGGCTGTAGCAGCTGTAGCAATAGCGATACTTGCCAATTCTGGTGCTGTCGGATTCGGCATTACGGCACAGTCGGCAAATACCAAAATGCCTTCTTTACCATACTGGGGAGTCTTTGTAAACATCAGGAACGCACCTGAAACGCAACTCATACCCGGAGCAGTCTTGATAATCTGCAAAGCGGGACGCAACACATTGCCGGTCGTGTTCTGTGCACCAGCGATTTCACCGTCGGCATCGCCGGATTTAATCATCAGGCAGGCAAGAAACAAAGGATCTTCTACTAAAACGGCAGCCTTTTCAGGAGTCATACCCTTTTTCTGGCGCAGCTGGAAAAGCAGGTCTGCGTAAGCGGCTTTCTTTTCGTGATTCTTCGGATCGATAATAGTAGTTTGTCCGATGTGGTTCAACCCGTACTGAGCAGCCAGGCTGTTGATTTCAGCGGGGTTGCCAATCAGGATAATGTCTGCAACTTCGTCGGCCACTAAACGGTCGGCAGCTTTCAATGTTCTTTCTTCTGTTCCTTCAGGAAGAACGATACGCTGTTTGTTTGCTTTAGCGCGTGCAATAATCTCTTGCATTAAGTCCATAGCGGAAGATCTGTTTTTATTATATTGTTAGTTAGATATCACAATAATCGGGTACAAAAGTAGGCAAAATGCAATATAGAGTTTGCAAAATCAGTAAAAGATTTACATGCAGACTTATCAGTTTCAGAACATTTAACAATAATTTGTTACTTCCTTCTCCCCTGACAGGATTTGTTGCAAATCCTCTGCCGTAACGTTCACTTCTATTTTACCATTATGAGCGACCGATATCTTCCCACGTTCTTCCGAAACGATGATTACCAGTGCATCCGTTTCGAGCGACATTCCCAAGCCGGAACGATGGCGTAATCCCATATCTTTCGGCAAATTAGCGTTTTGGGCAACCGGAAGAATACAGCCGGCAGCCTTGATACGGTTGTCCGCAATGATCATGGCGCCATCATGCAAAGGACTGTTTTTGAAGAATATATTTTCGATCAGGCGGGCATTGGCATCAGCGTTGAACATTTCACCGGTATGCTCATAAACAGTCAGATCGACATCCTGCTGGATGCATATCAGTGCTCCCGTCTTTTTCTTCGCCATATTCATGCAAGCCAGGACAACCGGGGCAATGAACTTCCCTTCGTTCTCCTTGTCATGGTTCTTCTTCGAAAATATTTTTCCCAGAAACTTCCATCCCCTGTGCGAACCGAGCGCCACCAGAAAACGACGTATCTCATCCTGAAACAAAATCACCAGCACAAGGAAACCGACACTGATAAACTTGTCGAGTATCGCTCCCATCAAACGCATCTCCAACACTTGGGAAACCAGAATCCAGACAATAATAAACGACACTACTCCACTAAAGATAGCCAGAGTTCCGGAATTCTTCATCAGCTTATATGTCTGGTACAAGAAGAAGGCTACCAATAAAACATCAATCAGGTCTTTTATTCCGAAATTCATCCACATAATATTAACAGTTGAAAGTTGAAAGTTGAAAATTGAAAGTTTTCGAAACGAGTTTGACTGCTTCTACTGCGGCTTTTACGTCGTGGACACGAAGGATATCCGTCCCATTCAACAAAGCGATCGTGTTCAGGACTGTCGTTCCATTCAGGCTGTCGGCTGGTGTTCCACCCAGATATTTATAAATCATGCTCTTGCGGGAAACACCGACGAGCAAAGGTAAACCGAAATCCTTAAACTCACGCAGATGTCCCATTAACGTATAATTCTGGTCTACCGTCTTACTGAAACCGAAACCGGGATCCAATATAATATCGTTCACTCCCAACAAACGGAGCTGTCGGACTTTCCGGGCAAAATAGAGCATAATCTCCTCCATTATATCTGCATAATCGGTATGTTGCTGCATCGTCTGAGGAGTTCCACGCATATGCATCATTATATAAGGTACATGCAAACGGGCGACCGTCTCAAACATTCCAGCATCCAACTCTCCTCCCGAAATATCGTTGATTATCGCGACGCCGTATTCTTCGACGCAACGACGTGCCACATCCGCCCGGAATGTATCGACAGACAGGGTCACATCCGGATAATGCGTATTCAGTATTTTCAAGGCAAAAGCCAGACGTTTCATCTCCTCTTCCGGTGAGACCTCTGCGGCATCGGGGCGGGAAGAATAACCTCCGAGGTCGATGATCTGTCCTCCCTCGGACAAAATTGCCTGTATGCGTTCCTCAATTGCAACTTCCGTCTGCTTCCTACTATCGGCATAAAAAGAGTCGGGAGTGACATTCAGAATCCCCATCACCAGCGGAGTATCGAGTGAGGTAAGCGTTCCTCTAATATTGAGCGTTTTATGTAACATTCTTATTTTTCTTTCCGACAAAGATAAAGGTAAATACATTAAATCACTACATTTGCGCAAAATAACTCTCATAGAAATTATAAAGGGAAAAAGACTATGACTATTCCTGAACTATATGAATTGTTTATACACAATCCGAAAGTGACAACCGACAGCCGAAACTGCCCTCGCGGTTCGATTTTCTTTGCCTTGAAAGGGGATAAATTCGATGGTAACCAATATGCAGAAAAGGCGCTGGCATCCGGTTGCGTGTATGCGGTAATCGACAATCCGGATTATTTTATAGGAGAACGCACAATCCTTGTGGACAACGTGCTGACGACCTTGCAGCAATTAGCGCACCGCCACCGTAAAGTGATCGGCTGTCCGATTATCGGTATCACCGGAACAAACGGAAAGACAACGACCAAGGAACTGCTGGCTTCCGTCCTGTCTACCAAATACAACCTTCTCTACACCGAAGGCAACCTGAACAACCATATCGGCGTACCTCTCACCTTGCTCCGCCTGACGCACGACCACGAAATGGCTGTGATCGAAATGGGAGCCAGCCATCCGGGCGATATCAAAGAGTTGGTCGACATAGCACAGCCAAACTACGGGATTATCACCAATGTCGGGCGTGCCCATCTGGAAGGTTTCGGCTCATTCGAAGGTGTGATCAAAACAAAGGGTGAATTATACGACTATATGCGCCGCACGAAAGGTAAGATATTCATCAATCAGGATAATAAATATCTGAAAGAGATCGCCAATGGAATCGAACAGGTCACATACGGTTCCGATGAAACGGCTTTTGCCTGGGGATGTGTAGTCAGCTGCAATCCCTACCTGACTTTCGAATGGAGACAACAGGGCAAAATCCACACAGTGGAAACCCATCTGATCGGCAGCTACAATCTGGACAATGCCTTAGTTGCCGTTGCTGTTGGCCGTTTCTTCAAGATTCCGGCAGAACGCATCAGCCGTGCCATTACCGCTTACGAGCCGACTAACAACCGTTCACAACTGAAAAAGACTGAAAATAACGAACTGATCATCGATGCCTACAACGCAAATCCGAGCAGCATGAAAGTTGCTTTAGACAATTTCGCCACAATGCCTGTCTCGCCCAAAGCTCTCATCTTAGGCGACATGCGCGAATTAGGTCCTACAAGCGACGAACTCCATACCGAAGTCGTAGCCCGGATCAAGGAAGGTAATTACGATAAAGTATTTCTGTGCGGCGAACATTTCCAAAAAGCCGCCGGAAAAGACTTCACCACCTATGCCACAACAGAGGAGCTGATCGAAGCCTTGCGCAAAAATCCCTTGGAAGGATATCATGTGCTGATAAAGGGATCGCACGGGATGGCCCTGGAGAGGGTGGTAGAGGTTTTATAAAAATCCACAAATCCGATTCACATGAAGGAGGTACATATCTCTGCAAAGAGATGAATTTCGATTGCGAAAACAACTGTCATACCATCATGCTTTGCCTTTTATATAATGAATATCAATCTCTACATAGAATGATAGCAGGCATGATGGATGTTTTTTTAACTATCATACTATCATAGATATAATAGCTTTTTCACACACAACATATAGCTTATTATCAGCAATATAGCTATATATTTTTGTCGAGATCCGGGTGTCACCCCCCTGCAGACCCAGGTCTCAAGACCGCTCAGATGTGGGTGTAAATGGACCTGATACGCGTATTTTGAGGAAAAGAACTAACGTCTTTTGCTTTCCAAAGTACCTTATTCCGGCAAAAAAGGCTTATACATTCTCAAAAACATTCTGTTTTAACACTTCCAAAGTACATCTATTTTCCGATAAAAACGACCAAAATGATGGTTAAACAGCTGATTTATGATAGTTGCATGATAGTTGAAATAAGAACTATCATAGCTGTATATCTTGATATTCAACCTTTACACAAGAAGCATGATGGTATGATGGTTGTTTCTAAATCATCATTCATAGATTCAAATATTCTTATATAGAAAATACCTCTAAGATACTAGCTTAGCCTCCTACGCTGTGCTGTTTCTTAGAGGTATATCAAGTTTTTGAAAAGCTATGTTGAATAATGAATAAATATTCCTTCAGAAACCAAAATCCAAGATTTCCATTTTTTAATCTTTACAGGAAATCCAATTTACTTAAAATGTAAATCACAGAAATCCATAAAGCGCTCCCAATCATAATCTGTCACATCATGTTTACCTGCCCGTATATGATAACCTACATCATTCATAATTGGTTGATGAACAGCCGGAGGAACTGGTGAGTCCAACCCTTTCATTTTGTATAATTCATAAACTTTATTGGTATAATATGCAGATAAATATTCACCTTTAGGATCAGCCCAAAGATCGCCTTCCGCACTCGCTACATAAAGGTGGCGTGGTGCTATTAAAGCCAGCATCTCATGCTGGTCAAAAGGCAAATTTTCTTCATTACCTGCATATTGACTAAATGCAGGGCAAAACCAATGAGAAAGAACAGTTGTTATGCGAGCAATATTTTCCCCATAAACTCTTTTTGACAAGGCAGCTCCTCCACAACCAGAATCATTCGATATGACCACTTTGAAACGTGAATCCTGAGCTCCAGACCAAAGCGCAGCTTTCCCCTGTCTGGAATGTCCCATTATTGCAATTTTACTCATATCTATTCTTCCCTCACGTTCCAAATAATCAACAATACGACTTGATCCCCAAGCCCAAACTCCAATTGCTTCCCACTCATCATGATTTTTGGATCCTGATATATAATCAGGGAAAAGAGAAGCTACACTATAATCTCTCAACTCTGCTCGATCCGGATAGATATCATGATAACACATAGTCGCTACAGCATATCCACGTTCTAATATTTTATCATAACACCAACGGTTTTTCTGCGCTCCTCTTGTCCATACGGGACTATCTTTGCCATGTACAAACCTTAATCCTGGAGAATAGTAAATCGATGGTTCTAATGTTGTCGTTTGATTCCCCATAAAATTATATCCAACAAACACAGGTACTCTTCCTTGTACATGGTTAGGAATATATAATAATAGAATTGCATCTATTGTTTTCTTCCCATTTGTAAAAGTGAACAATATTTGTTTACAAGTTGCTTTACCATCCATTGCTTTAGGATCACAAGCCAATAAGGTATAAGACACATCGATTTTATCAGTCGGTGTCCGTCCATAGACCTTAGACATAAATATCTCTAAAATTTCCGGTCTTCTTACCTTTTCCCATTCATCCGCAGTGGTTACTTGCTGTCCGTCATTACAAATAAGAGGATCCGGCAGCACAAAATCAGGGACTTTACTTTCATCATAATTTATTCCTTTTATGATCGCTTGACCATAAGCAAAATTACAAATCAAAGAAAGAAATAATATATAAGAAAATGATCTCATGATTCATTCTATTTTTAATAAAACATCCATTTGTTATAATTGACCAACTTTCAGTGGCTCTACATTTTTCTCTGCACCAGGATAACCGATATTCTGATTTATAACCCCTTTCGTATTCGCATTAATAGCTGATGCAGGAACAGGCCATAACAGATGATGGACACTGATTTTATATTCAGCCCAACGATGCTTGATGCCTTTATTATAAAAATTATTCTTAGCATTTACCCAATCATACCAAAAATTGATTCCCTCTTGTTTAATATTAGAACCAGCACCTCCGGGTCCCGATATATTATCAAGACTATAACTTCTTCCAAAATATTCACAATTTCTACCAGTACGAGCATAAGTAAAAGCTATACGAGTAATTTCTACGTGCCTATTTTCTTCATAATACAGCTCACGCGCCCGTTCATCTAAAATTGAACCGATATTAATATCTGAAGCGGTCAAAGATTCTGCTCCAGCTCGATTACGTACGACATTCAACATCTCTGCAACTTTAGCTGGTTGTTCTTTCCAATAATAAGCTTCTGCCATCAATAGATAAACTTCCGCCGAGCGATAAATATACATAGGAGTTTCACCTCCCCAATACCAACTCGAAGAAAGTGGATCAGGTACATATAGTTTATAATGAGGCCATTGATACCAAGCTCGAATAGAATCTTCTACAGACATTGCTGGGTTTTTCACCAAATGTGTACCATAATAAATGTTTCCACTTGTTTTTAACGTCGGATCATTATAATACAAATCAGATGGACTTATCCAACTATCACGATTATAAACACCTCTTAAATCGTTTTTCTCCTTTTCCGTCCATATTGTGTACTGATAATAATTAGTACAACGGGCTCTACCAATACCTCTTCCATACGTTTTATTTATTTCATATTGAGATTCCACATTATCAGTATAAACAATTCCAGACATTCCGTCTGGGGTCGTAACTCCAACTACACGTGGAATTGTATTTCTCATCAATTGAGATCTTACAGATCCTTGAGCATTAGGGTATGATACAATATACATCAACCCCTCGGTATTTGATATATCCATTTTTGCTTCAACACTGTGCAGATCATGCATTAAATTGGTTTTAGGTTTGTTTTGATTTGATGTAAAACGAGTTGTCATTAATGGATGTTCGGCTACTATAGATTGTCCTATTTGTATTGCTTCGTCAAAATATCCCAAGCATATATTTATTTTCATCAACAAAACCCCACAAGCACTTTTTGAAACTTTCCCACGATTGACATTATCAGGTACATTTTGATAAGAATATTCCAAATTTCTTTTTAATTCTTCCAAAATACTCCATCTGTCGTAAGAATAAAAATCGGTCTTAGGTTCTGCCAATTCGTAATCTAACCAAGGGATATCGCCGAATTGATGAACTAATTTATAATACCAATAAGCCCTATGAAAATAAGCCTGTCCCAAAATCCGACTCTTATCTTCTTCATTTGCAAATTTTCCTTCATCAATACGAGCAATGATTATATTTGCAGATTTAATGGCTTTGTAACCATGTGTCCAATACCATCCGACACGAGTATAATCCATATTGTCCAAAGGCATATCAGGTAATAAAGATTTATCCATATCCATTTGAGGCCCAGCTTTATCAGTAGTTCCTTCCACACAAATATCCGATTGTATCATCTCTGTAAGGATGGCACATCCATCTCCATTATACTCATCGTGCATTTCAGCTTCGCATGCAGACAAAGTAGCTTCAAACCCATCAACTCCAACATAAGTATCTTCTGGAGTATGAAAAGATAATGGCTTAGGCTCTAACCAACTATCTGTACAAGAATTGAGCGATAAAAAAGCTACAGCAACGCATATATATATATTCCTACTTTTCATAATCTAATTTTTACAATGTAACATTAATACCTAAATTAAACGTACGAGGAGTAACAGAGCCGCTCTCTGGATCCCAGAAATTCCAATGAGGAGCAAAAACTGCAGCATTCTGAATACTACCCGATAAACGTAAAGACTGTATAGCAAATTTATTTATCCACTCTTTCGGAAAATGATAAGATAACGTCACATTTTCCAAACGTACAAATGACTTATTTACATAATTAGTTCCTATGTTCTTTGAGCCAATACGTGCATAATCATTTATTGGATTTGTAGCCGTCCATCTTGGGAAATCATAGTCCGAAGTTCTATCTGGAAACGAATAATTATTGGCAGCCCTTTGAAAAGCGCCGTAATGTCCTAAATAAGAATATAAGACAGCCGATAATGAGAGATTTTTATAAGTCCATTCATTCCTCAAAGTCCAACGAAAACGAGGAGTTGTATATCCTTGAAAAACTTTATCTTTATTATTCATGATACCGTCTCCGTTTTGGTCGACATATTTAAAATCACCAGGTTGACACCCATAAATCGCAGCTTCTTCACGTTCATCTTTTTGCCAGACTCCAGCTCTCTCATAATCCCAAATACGATCCGGATCTTGACCAATAAACCATTTATTGGTTTCATCATCCGACTCTTTTTGTCCAATAACATTTCCATTCTCATCCAAAACATCGACCATATCACCATAAAGGCTATTTATTTTTCTTCTATTTAAAGAAAAATTACCAGAAGCGAACCATTTGAAATCTTTTGAATTAATAATATTTGCATTTAAAGTTAATTCAAATCCTTTATTCTGTAACTGCCCCAAATTGGCAGTTACACTATTAAAACCAGTAACATCGGGTAATGCTCGTTTTACTAACAAATCATTTGTCTTAGATACGTAAGTTTCAATGGAACCACTCAACAATTCATCGAATAAAGAGAAATCCAAACCAAAATTAAACGCAGCAGTTCTTTCCCATTTTAAATTATGGTTTGCCATCGTATTTACAAACATCTGAGAAATTGTATAAATATTGCCTGTTTGGTCAATATAAGGTCTCAAACTTGATTTCATTTGAGCCAATGCTGCATACTGGCCAATATCTCTATTTCCATTTTCTCCCCAAGAAATTCTCAATTTTGCATAATTCAGCCACGAATTTGCTTGTTGCATAAATTGTTCTTGAGTAAAAACCCATCCTAAAGCGACAGAAGGAAATGTTGCTCGAGGGTTTTTCTTTCCAAATGCAGAATATCCGTCACGTCGGATAGAAGTTGTCAACATATATTTGTTATTAAACGAATAAAATAGACGAGCCATTAAAGCATCCCCTGTTTGATACGTATCATCACTTGATACTTTTTGTACTGATCCCGATTGCAACTGATGATATCCCAAAACATCATTAGGCGTATATCCTTGAGCCTCTGCCGTAGTGGACCAATACTGAGCTTTTTCTGCATTCGCTAACAGTGTGACTTCTACTTTATGCTTCTGAGCAAATTCTCTCTTCCAGCGAATGATATTATCTATTTGCCAACTGAACTGTTTAGTATTCGTTCTAACTGAAGCTCCTCCTATAGCTTCCCATTTTTCTCCTTCAGATGAATAATGATTATAATAATCATGCCAACTATAGTAAGGAGTGAAATTCAAAGTATATTCGATTCCAAATGGAAGTTTAACTTCTGCATACAGTTTTGCATTTAAATTCTGATACAAATCTTTCCTTTCTGTATACATATTATCATAGAAAGGATTGACAGGGTCCATTCCTGTCGGATTTCGTCTATAAGGGCTTTCTAAATTATCCACCTCATTTGCTCCATAAGGTGAAATCATAGTCATTTGCTCCCAAAGACACTTCAAAAAGCCTTCATTTCGAGAGGAAAATTGAGCATTCATACCTACAGAAAGGAATGATGTGATTTCTGTTTTCACATTCATTCTTGCTCTAAAATTTGTATATTTATCTCCGGTAATAATACCTTCCCTATCCGCCCAGTTCAATGAGTAATATTGCGAAGTCCTTTCTGTAGCATTCGATACACTAACTGTATAATCTTGTTGTAATCCCGTTTGAAATACAAGATCATCCCATTTCGTAATTCTACCTGCAAAATAATTATCAATTTCAGGAGTCAGTAAATTCAGACGGGATAACCATTGAGTTTCCAATTGTTTATCAGTGACAGATGTGGCAGGTACACTTTGGTCATAATTATACCAAACAAGCGGATCGACACCTTGTAGCTTAAATGGATTTACAAATATTTGAGGATATTTAGCCAAATATTCATCCGAATTTCTCCCTTCATTATAATCCTGCCTAAATTTCAAGAATCCCTCAGCATCCAATATTTTAGGTTGATTCGCAGATTTTGCAAAAGAGATATTTGCATTGAAATTAATCACAGGTTTCCCTTGAATTCCTTTTTTTGTTGTAATTGCAATAACTCCATTTGCGGCTTTTGCTCCATATACGGCAGACGAACTCGCATCTTTCAAAACATCTACACTTGCAATATCTTCAGGAGTTATATCTGACAAATTTCCTTCATAAATCACTCCATCTAAAACAATAAGAGGTGAACTGCCCGCAGATAAAGTACCTTTACCCCGAACAGATAAATCAGCCTCAGCTTTAGCATCAGTAGCTATACCAATATTCAAACCAGCGGCATTCGAACGTAAAATATCTTGTACATTTCGAGGAGCCTGAGCTGATAATTTTTCGGCTTTTACACTAGAAACAGCTCCTGTAAGATCCTTTTTCTTCGCTGTTCCATAACCTACCACTACAACCTCATCCAAAACTTCGGTATCTTCTTTCAATTTAATACTAAAATTTGATTTATTTGCTACGATTATTTCTTGTGGAGTATACCCAATATAGCTTACAACCAACGTGCTGTTTTCATCGACTTCCAAAGAAAAATTTCCGTCTACATCCGTTATCGTACCATTCGTCGTTCCCTTTTCTACAACATTTGCCCCTATAACCGCTAAACCGTAAGTATCAACTATTTGTCCACTTATTTTTTTCTTTTTCTCTTGATTTACAGATTTAGAAGAGGTAGACAATAACGTAATATAGTTATTTTCAAACTGATAACTAATACCTGTGTTTTTAGTAATCATTTCTAGATAGTCTGCAACTGTAGCTGTTTTTGTGTTAAAAGAAACAGTCTTGTTGACATCCACATCCTGATCCCGAAACACAACCAAATAGTCAGTTTGCGCCTCAATCTCTTTGACCAATTGTTTTATTGTCATGCTATTCTGGCTAAGTTTGATCTCTGCATTTTGTGCATCTGCTTCTTCTGCCATCAATTGAAACACACATACAAACAATAGGAAAAGTGATATTCTCATAATCCTAAAAAAATATTTAATGTTACTATTATAGATAATAAAAGGCAACAACAAAGTTTTTCTTTTCATATCTTTGTTCTAAATTTAAAGTGAATACTAAAAAATTACGACTTGTGTTTGCTTTAACTTCTGCGGCAGTTGTTGGTAGCTTCTGCCGCTTTTGTTTTTCTACTGTTCTTTCATCATAGGCTATACATTTTTATGTTTGACATGTTCTTATTTTAAGGTCACTATGTTCCGCTCTGTGTCTTTCTCTACTTTGAATTTGCGGATTTGCTGCAATACGCGGAAAACATCGTCGAGACTGTCGCGCTGCCTGAATTTTCCCGTATAAGTATCTTTGAATAAAGATGTGTCTTTTACTACGATCTTTACGTCATAGTAAAGTTCCATTTTTTCCAGAATATTGATCAAAGGTTCATTTTCAAAGGCATATATACCGTCAAGCCATAAAAAATGAGCTTTCAGGCGAATCGGTTCTACCTTCATCTTTCCGTTCGAGACAGTCACTTGTTGATCCGGTTCCAAAATGATCCCGTCAGATTCCTTATTCCGGAAAAAGACGCGTACGGAACCTTCCAACAAACTGGTTTGTACATAGCCGGTCGCAGGATAGCTGCACACGTTAAATTGGGTGCCTAAAACTTCCATATCGACATCATGCGTAGAAACAATGAAAGGGCGGGAAGGGTCTTTCGCCACTTTGAAGAAGGCTTCTCCTTCGATCGTAACATTCCTTTTATCATCGGTAAAACTGGCTGGATAGATCAACTTCGACTTCGCATTCAGCCAAACTTCCGTCCCATCCTGCAAGACCAGTTGTGCCCGCTGTCCGGCAGGAGTATACAGAGTATTCATCACATTCTCCGATAAAAACTCCGCTTGCTCAGGTTGTGCATACCAATATGTCAATATACTTGTTGAAACGACTAATATCAGGATAGCAGCCGCATACCCGATCCGGCGTGTCCAACGCTTCCACATCACGGAGTGTTGCTTTTGCAAAATAAAGCAGTCGTATTTCTGTTTGCCGATTGTTTTATCCTGCACCTGATGTCCTAAGTTCAACAAGGCATATAGATTTTGATACTCTACAAATTCTTTTTTGAGTTCTTCACTCGCCTCGACATCGCGCAGCAGGGATAGTCGCTCTTCCGTGGAAAGTTCCTCATAAAAGTATTTATGTATCCGTTCGTTCATATTTTCCGCTTTTGTTCTTAATAAACGGATCAGGGAACCAAAACCCCCAAGAGGATAAACGGATTTTTTTAATTAGCGAGTAAAAATATTAATAAAGGGAGATAGTCTTTCAATTCGCTTTTAATTTTCTTATAGGCGATATCCATCTGATTTTCAACAGTTTTAAGGGAAATATTCAATTCAGCAGCTATGTCTTTCTGTTTTTTCCCCTCTATTTTGCTTTTGATAAAAATTTCCCGACATTTTTCAGGCAAAGAGTCTACCACTTCAGTAATGATCCGTTCGATATCCTGCTCGGAGAGTAGAGACTGATCGAATAATTCCAAGGAGGCAAGTTTCATCCGCAAAGTAGCCTGATACTCTTCCTGTATCAGGTTGACAGCTTCCTTTACAACAATGCGGTGACGTAAAAGGTCGATACAACGGTTTTTGATCGAAGTAAAAAGCAGGGCAACCAGATTCACATCATAAGCCAAGATCTCTTTTCTTTCCCACAATTCGGTAAATACGTCCTGGACGATATTTTCTGCGTCTTCTTCTGACACGACATACTCCAGAGCGAAATATTTCATCCGGGAAAACCAAGAGACATATATTTCTTCAAAATGGTCGGATAGTATTTTCTTTTCAACCAGCATCTTTCTTCTGTGTGAATAAAATCACGGCGTTCTCGATCTCCAAACTTTAATCTTTAAATTATTATATAGAGTGTGAGAGCTGTGACTTATCTATCAAATAGGGCTCTGGAAAACCTTTGGGAGTAAATAAGCAACATACTCCCACACCATACTTACGGATACGATGCGGGATATGCTAACCCATTCTTCCCCCTTTCAAATTTTCCAGATTTTTATTTGAAAGAATCAGTTAAACAACGCAATTGTGCTATTTGCACAATGCAAATATAGTAATAGTTATTGGTTAGACAAGTAAACTGTATATTGTATTCAAGACAAACGTATCTAATTTTTAGTCGATAGCAGTGTATAAAGTACAAGAACTTCCGAGAGAAGGAACCTATAAGTTCTCCAAACAGCGTTTCTCGGATCTAGTGGAAACAATTCGCATGATAGGGCATGAGTTATCAGAAATTTCCATTGTTTGAGCCTATGACAAACTATTAATGGCAAGTTTCATTATTCAAACTGGCGAAGGAAGAGCTAAAAATATTCATAGCAACAATTTATTTCTTGTTTTTATATACTTTTGCAGCCTGATTAAATAAGTAATATGAATACACATAATCTTTGTTGCATCGGCCACATTACGTTGGATAAGATTGTAACGCCGAAAAGGACACTGCATATGCCGGGAGGAACATCTTTCTATTTCGCGCATGGAATGAGCAAATTAGATACTTCCGACTTCCTGTTGGTAACAGCTCTTGCTGTCAGTGAGATGGACGCGGTGGAAGAAATACGCAGGAAAGGGATCGATGTAAAGGTTTTGCCCAGTACCCATTCCGTCTATTTTGAAAATACATATGGCGAGAACCAGAACAACCGGACGCAGCGGGTATTGGCAAAAGCCGATCCGTTCACAGTTGAAGGGTTACAGGATGTCGATGCCCGCATCTATCATTTGGGAAGTTTGCTGGCGGACGATTTTTCTTTAGATGTAATCAAATATTTATCGACCAAAGGGATGTTATCGGTCGATGCCCAAGGCTACCTGCGTGAAGTTCGCGGTGAGAATGTTTTCGCCGTAGACTGGCCGGAAAAGGAAGAGGCACTGAAATACATCCATATCCTGAAAGCCAACGAACACGAAACGGAAGTTCTCACCGGATGCAAAAATCCGCGTGAAGCTGCTCTGAAATTAGCCAACTGGGGCGTTAAGGAGGTTTTGCTGACATTAGGAAGCATGGGATCTGTCATTTATGCCGACGGCGAATTTCATGAAATACCCGCATACCCTCCAACAGAGATTGTGGACGCTACGGGATGTGGCGATACCTATATGGCCGGCTATCTGTACATGCGAAACAAAGGAGCTTCATACAAAGAAGCAGGATGTTTTGCCGCCGCCATGTGTACAATCAAGCTGGAAGCCTCGGGACCTTTCGGGGGAACAGAGAAGGATGTTTGGGATATTATCGAAAGGTATAAGTGAAACGATTTATGATTTCAGATTTATGATTTATGAGCTATGTATCACTGATAAATCATAAATCTGAAATCATAAATCAACGCAATTTCTTAGCCATCACCATATAGGAATAAATAAGGACTACGGCATACCCGAATAGCGGTACGACGAACGAAAACGACATTGTCGAGATATCGGCTACATAGCCCATCAATAACGGTCCGACAGCACCTCCTATCGGAGACATCATCAAGAAGGACGAAGCACGCTTGGTATAGTCACCCAATCCCCTCAGCGAGATAGCAAAAATCGTCGGGAACATAATAGCCTCGAAGATATAGCAGGCAAATAGAGCACCTTTCGACAGAGTACCTAAATTCAGGGTAACGAACAGAGCACCCAAAACGGTAAAGATCGCACAGATAAACAAGACTTTCTCTGCCCGGATATAACTCATAATCCAACTACCGATAATACGCCCGATCATAAACAAGCCCAATCCACCGAAGGAAAGAACGATCGCTGCCTCATGCGCATCCATCCACCCATCGTCAGTCACATAATTAATAAAGAAACTGTTAATCGATATTTCCGCTATTTCGTAGCAGAACAAGGCCATCACCCCCCAGGTAAAACAACGATGTTTCCACAATCCTTTCAACCCGGCTTTAGCCTCAGCAGTCGTATCTTCGCAATCGTCATGGTTGATCTCCGGCAAGCGGATGCGGAAGAAAATAAGAGCAACAGACAGGACGATAACGCCCATCACGGTATAGGGCAAAGCAATGTTAGCATCTCCGTTGCCGGAAAACAACAGCATCCCACCGATTACAGGTGCACAGATACAACCTAACCCGTTGAAGGATTGTGCCAGATTCAAACGACTGGCTGCCGTCTCGCGATCCCCAAGCTCTGTCACGTAAGGATTGGCTGCCGTCTCCAAGAACGTCAGTCCGCAACCGATCACAAACAGGGAAAAGAGAAAGAAGTTGAATGACATCAACTGTTCGCTCGGAATGAAAAGCAACGATCCGATCCCGTAAAGGATCAGACCGAACACCACCCCCTGGCGGTATCCGTATTTATTAATAAAAAGTCCGGCTGGGATAGCCATTGTGAAATAACCAGTGTACATCGTTGCCTGGATCAAAGCAGAATGAGCCTTCGTCATGACAAGCGCCTCCTGGAAATGCTTGTTCAGCACATCTAAAATAGCATGTGCAAAACCCCATAAGAAAAACAGAGATGTGACTAATACAAAAGGAACCAGATACTCTTTCTTTACCAACGATTTCTTTACTTTTTCCATTTTATTGTTATTTGTTTTATACTCATCTTATTCATTTACCGGATTGTAGGGAATCGTGAACCAGAAAGTCGAGCCTTTACCCAACTCCGAATCCACACCGATCTTGCCATCCAAAGACTGTATGATGGACTCGCAGATGGAAAGCCCCAACCCCGTTCCCTGGACAAAGCTGTCAAATTTAGCAAAACGTTCAAAAACATGCGGAATATTCTCCTCGGCAAGTCCTTTGCCGGTGTCCGCCACATAAAAGCGCAGGATAGCGCCTATCCTCTCATATCCCATCGTAATAGAACCCTCCGAAGTGTATTTGCAAGCATTACTGAGGAAATTGGAGAGAACCTGTGTCAGCCGATTCTTTTCCGAATGGATCACACAAGCGACAGACGGCAGATGGCAAACCAAATCGACACCATCCTTCACACGCGACTTATAGACCTGCTGCAAGTTATTGAATATCTCGGACAAGTCGACTGCCGAATAATTGAAATCCATCTGCCCGGCTTCGATCTTCGAAAGGTCGAGAATATCATTGACCAACTGGAGCAAAAGCTCATTATTCGTCTCGATGATCTTGACATATTCACCGATCTCATCCGGCTCTTCCGCCATCGCAATCAGATTCGAGAAGCCGACAATCGCGTTCAGGGGCGTTCGTATCTCATGGCTCATATTGGCTAGGAAAGCGCTTTTCAACCGATTGCCCTCCTCCGCCTTATTACGCAGGCGGATCAGTTCGTTCGTCATCTTCAAGTCCGTAATATCGCGCCTCAACCCGATGAGTTTACGTATCTTTCCATTTTCATTCCGTCCATAGGGAACGGCATGCATCTCGAACCAGCGATCTCCCAGTGCTGGGACCATTGTCCTGATCTGGACCTCCATCACATGGATCTTTCCACAGGCAAGGTCTTCCAAACCTTTCCGAAGCAAATCACGGTCTTCGAGATCTACGAACGAAAGATACTCATCCAACGAAATTGTCATTCCTTCGAACACGGTAGACCGCGGCGAGTAGAAAATCCGAGTATCCGGATTGTACTCCCACGAAATAATCTGAGCAGCATCAAGAGTGAAGTCCAACTGTAGTTTGTTCTCTTCAAGTTCCTGCCGTCTCTTCATCTCACCCGTTATATTTCTTTCCGTCCCGATAATCTGTTCGACTTCGCCAGTCTTTTCCGACTTCAACCCGATTGCATAGGTTTCGAACCAATCATAGCCTTCACCCCGCCGGAAGCGAAACACTTCCCTCAGTTTGTTTTCTACTCCCCTGGACAGGCGGGACATAAACCGACTGTATTTTTCTTTGTCGTCCGGATGCAATAAATCCAGTGCACCTTTATTGCTCAAACCATCGTTGGCAAGCGTCTTCCGGTAAAGAGAGGTGAATGTATCCTTCTGCACATCATAGCACCAAGCCGACAGGGAACCGGCATCAAGGGCAACGGACAATTCCCGGCGTATATCATCAAGCTCGAGTTCATTCCTACGAATATCCGTCGTATCAACCATTGTAGCAACAATATATAGGTTTCCCTCTTTATCTTCCAAGCGCGTCTTAGTAGTAACAGCCCAACGGACAGGTAACCCGGTTTCTTCATCAAACAATACCCGGTTAAAAGAAATCGGCTTGTCGCTTTGTAACACCCGGTTATCTTCTTCCCTGAAAAGAGAAGCTTTCAAATCGTTCACTTCAAAATCATTCTTCCCCAACATACAATCAAAGGCCTCTTTATAAAATTCGGAGACTTTGTTGTTGTAGAACAGATAGCGGTACTCATTACTCACATCCTTGATAAACAATCCTACCGGCAGATTATCCATGATCGATTGCAGGAATGTTTTCAAACGCAGGATTTCCTTTTCGGCAACAACATAAGGAGTCACGTCATGGGTAAAGCAGATAACCGAATTATTCTCAAACGGCACAACACGTGCCTTTGTATATTTGATCCGATCCTTTTTCCCGTACTTGCAATTAAAGACAGTCACCTCACCCGTTTCGACCGTCCGTTTCACATGCAAGATAATTTCATCCAGCATCTCTTTAGCCTGCGGATATTCAAGATGAAGATCCTTCAGATTCTTCCCTATCTGGCATCTCGTGTCGACATCTTTCCAATTGTGATTATCAGGGTTCACGATATCCACTATATTCAGATCGGAGTCATAGATGGTCGCCATGTCCGGCATCCGACTCAAGAGTTCCATCATTTTGGTATTTGCCGTCTTGTAAGCGTCTTCCTTTCGTTTCCTGTAATTTAAGATACCAATAAAAATAACCACCATCAAAATAACCAAACAGACAAACAGGATCACTTCTACCGGATGTTCTTGCCATAATGAAGGTTCTTCGTTATAGAACACCGTATTTTCAGGCAACAACGAGGGGTCGATCCCTGAAGCTACGAGCGTCGGATAGTTGATATAGTAATTGGGAAGTGAAGGAGTGAACTGAAAAGCCGGACTATTTTCGAATCCTTTCGTCAGAACACAATGAGTCAGCAATGCCAAGTCCTTACCCAAATCCTCTCCGGAAATAAAATAGCCACCAATGTAATTCATGTTCGACGTGCCCTGATCCAAAACCTGATAAACCGGCTTGGACGTATAACGTGCCAGCTCATTGTGGAGCATCGAATGTGCATGGGGATATTGAAGGGCATCGGTATACCATCCCGCCGATAAGATGGCATAGGAATCATCCATACAGGCAATCGAATCGAGTAGTTGGGGAGTAGACAGCTTACAGCCATCCATATAGCGAAGGTCGAGCGAATCGATCTGCTCGAAAAGATCGTTGATATAAGACTCGAAAAACGCCATATTATAACGATTGTCATAACAAAACGCCACTTTGCGGATATGTGGCTGAAGTTGTTTTATCAGCGACAGGTTCTCAATGACAAAATCCTTATAGGAATATCCCGTTATTCTGAAATCGCCGAACGACTCTTTCATCGGCATCATATCGGCAACCGAAAACAGCTTCTTGTCTTTATTCTCATAATCAATGAAGGCTCCTTTCACATAACCCAACACGACAGGAATCTCATGCCAGCTATCCACACAAGTGACCCGATAGGAAGACCAAGCCTCATTGCCTAGCAGCACGACCACATCCGGCTTTACCTTATAGGCAGCAAAAAGCTGCCGCATCCATCCTACCCAGGTTTCAAAGACGGGAGAAGCCTCGCAGTCCATATACTCAACAAATATTTTCGCTTCCGAATCTACCTGCATCTGATCTATGAAAGACGCAATCAGATGGTTTCCCTCTTCCTTGATCGGAGAATAAGAGCTAATGACCAAAACCTTCTGACCATTGCCGCTTGTCGTCCTTGCCTCCACAGGGAAAAGAGAAAGAGTAAAAACAAATAAAATTATCAGCAGTTCGTCGATTATCAACTTGCCATTTAGCATCATTATCCCGTTGTTATTAGACTATACCTGCAAAGGTAGCAATAATCGGTGAGATATGGAAAAGTAGAGCAAAGTTATTGAGAAATAGGCTTTTTGAGAAAATAGCTTCTGCAACCGGGTGACGGGAAAAGCCAAGTCTGAACCAAGTTAGGACTTCGCTACGTTACCGATTCGTTACCCTGCATAATTGGTGGTATCGGAGCTTAGGAAAAACAGCGAAATACACTATTATATAGTGAGTTACTGACAACTCACGCAACAATTCCGGTAACGGATAATAATTGCACCGTTCCTCTGCGATTTGCGTATCGACGAAGGACTCTTCACCAAGTAATTTTGAAACCAAAAAAGTTCAGAAAGATGAAGAGTACATTTTCAGTTATCTTCTACCTCAAACGGCAGGTAGTGAAAAAAGACGGTACAGTGCCCGTCATGGGACGTATCACGGTGGACGGAAGCCAGACACAGTTCAGTTGCAAGTTGTCTGTCGATCCGAAGTTGTGGGACACCAAAGGCGGGCGTGTCACGGGCAGAAGCACGGCGGCACTCGAAACGAACCGCCTGCTCGACAAGATGCGCGTGCGCATCAACAAACACTATCAGGAAATCATGGAGCGTGACAACTACGTCACGGCGGAAAAGGTCAAGAACGCCTTTCTCGGACTTGAACACCGCTACCATACCTTGATGCAGGTATTCAACCGGCATAATGAGGACTACGAGAAGCAGGTGGAGGCGGGCATGAAAGCCAAAGCCACGCTTTCCAAGTACAAGACGGTGTACAAGCACCTGCAAGAGTTCCTCAACATCCGCTACCATGTGAAGGACATCGCCTTGAAGGAGCTTACCCCTGCATTCATCTCCGACTTCGAGATGTTCCTCCGCACGGACAAGCATTGCTGTACCAATACCGTATGGCTGTATGTGTGCCCACTGCGGACGATGGTGTTCATCGCCATCAACAACGAGTGGCTCACGCGCGACCCGTTCAGGGAGTATGAAATCAAAAAGGAGGAAACGACACGCAGCTTCCTGACGAAAGACGAAATACGGCAGTTGATGGAAGGGAAACTGAAGAACGCCAAGCAGGAACTTTACCGCGACCTATACCTGTTTTGTGCATTCACGGGCTTGTCCTTCGCCGATATGCGCAATCTCACGGAGGAAAATATCCGTACCTATTTCGACGACCACGAGTGGATCAACATCAACCGTCAGAAAACGGGTGTGGTTTCCAACATCCGCCTGCTTGACATCGCCAAACGCATTATCGACAAGTACCGGGGATTGTGTGAAGACGGCAGGATATTCCCCGTTCCCCACTACATGACCTGTCTATACGGGATACGTGCCGTTGCCAAACGTTGCGGCATCACGAAGCATATCACGTGGCATCAGAGCCGCCATACGGCAGCCACGACGGTGTTCCTCTCCAACGGCGTGCCCATTGAAACGGTGAGTTCCATGTTAGGGCACAAAAGCATAAAGACCACCCAGATTTATGCGAAGATAACCAAGGAGAAGCTCAACCAAGACATGGAGAGTCTTGCCGCACGGTTGAATACCATTGAGGAATTTTCAGGATGTAACATATAAAAACAGAGAACCATGAAGCGAGGAATCATTATCATAGAGGACAAGAAGGTTAGCGTAACTAGTAACGAGGTATGGATGACCGCCACCGAAATCGCCGGGCTGTTCCACGCAGGCGTTCCGGCAGTGAACGCCGCCATCAAAGCCGTCCGCAAGTCGGACGTGCTGAACGACTACGAGGTATGCCGCTACATGCGGCTTGAAAACGGTTTGTATGCCGATGTGTATGCCCTTGAAATCATCATCCCCATCGCCTTCCGGCTGAACACCTACTGCACGCACGTGTTCCGCAGGTGGCTGGTGGAGAAGGTTCTTGCCAAAGAAAAGCAGCAGGCATACGTGATGCTCATCCACAAGGCCAACGGGTATTGCTGAACACGCACGGACATTGACAATGCCGACAACAGAAAGAGGAAACGGACAGCTCCACGACCGGGGTTGTCCGTTTCCTCTTTGTGCATACAGCCGCCTTATCTCACCCTTTCAGCGGTTTTCTATAATTTGCTTCCAACACTTTGCGCAGTCCCGATTCCGGATAAAGCACCTTTCCTGCCAGCAGGATAAAAGGCAATATCCTGTTGTTGCGGTATTCCTGCAAGGTGCGGCGGCTCACGCGGAGCAGTTCCGCCACTTCCTTGTCCGTCAGGTATCGCTCCCCATCCAATGGCGGACGGTAACTTTCCAAAAAATCGGAGAGCCATTTGGATTCCTTCCGCATCTTTTGCAGCAATACGGCTACTGATTCACAATCCATCGTGATAACATTGTTGTCTTCGTTCATAATCATATCCGTTTTAAGTCAGACAAGGCTATCTGTCAGTGGGGCAAATCGTACCGATAAGCGGGATGAGCCTTTTCACATCTTCCGGCTTGTAGTAAAAACGGAAGCCGATTTGCGAATAACCGATAAAGCCCCTGTCACGCAGTTTCTGCAACGTGCGTTGGCTGATTCTCAACTGCCCACAAACCTCTTCGCCCGTGAGCCACTTGCCGAGCCTTTTGGCATCCCCCTTGAGCTGCAAGGCAGCGACCTTCTCCACGAAGGCATCCGTTTGTGCCACCATTTCCTCGAAGGTCTTTTTCTCGATAGATACTATTTCCATATACAAAACGATTTTTGAATTTGCCGTAAAGATAACGGCACGGGCTGAAACACCCATCGGTTTTGTCTGAATGGCAGCTTGTTGCGCCGATTGTCCGGGTTGCGGAGCCTTTTTCATAAAAATCTTACGTGAGTCACGTAGTGAGTTGTTAAAGCCGCCCTTTTCCATTGCCGAACTTTGCCGCAGAAACAATAAAACAAGCGCATATATGAAAGTGATAACGATTGAAAGTTCCGCATACCGGACTATGCTGGAACAGATAGCGGAGATAGCAGGATATGTCCGCGAAGCGAAAGAAGAGCGACGGCGGAAGGAGGCGGAAACGAAAGACCGCCTGCTCAATACGGCACAAGCCGCCGAACTGCTGAACGTGAGTACCCGTACCCTGCAACGGATGAGGGACGACCATCGCATAGAATATGTGATAGTACGCGGCACTTGCCGCTACCACCTCTCCGAAGTGCAAAGACTGTTGGAAACAAATACCATCAGGAACAAGGAAGAAACAGTGGAAGCCCTGCTGCACAACTATTCGCTACGCACGGGAAGCAAGAAAACCGACAAAGGAAGGAGGAAATGAGCTATGGAACTGCTTACCCGCAACAGTTTCGAGGGATGGATGCAGAAAATCCTCGAACGCCTCGACCGTCAGGACGAGCTGCTGCTGGCTATGAAGGCGCAGGGGCAACAACCGCCGTCCCTGTCCGAAGGCATCCGCCTTTTCGACAATCAGGACCTGTGCATGCTCCTCCAGATCAGCAAGCGCACCCTGCAACGCTACCGCAGTGAGGGCGCACTCTCCTACAAGACCTTGGGCAAGAAAACCTATTACAGCGAAACGGACGTGCTGGACTTCCTTTCCAAACATGTGAAGGACTTCCGGCAGAACGACATCGAGTTCTACAAGGCACGCATCCGCAATATGTTCAATAAATAACCAATTAAAATTTAATCAGATGGCAAAGAAAAAAGACGAAAAGGACGTGCTGATTGTCCGTGACGAGAAGACGGGCGAGATCAGCGTGGTAGCCGGACTGAATGCGGACGGCACGCCCAAGCGCACCCCCGCCAAGGCGGAGAACGCGCAGAGTTTCCTGCAATTCGATCGGCACGGAGACGTGCTGGACAACTTCTTCAGGAACTTCTTCCGCCAGTGCAAGGAACCCAGCCGCTTCGGTTTCTACCGGGTTGCGGCAGAGCAGGCCGACAATCTGCTGGAAGTGATGAAGGAGCTGCTGAAGAACCCCGAAGCCTACAGTGAACTGCTTGCACCCCACAAGGTGGACACTTTCGGCTACGAGCAGGAAGTGCAGAAAGTGCAGGAGGAACAGCAAAAACAAGAAGAACAACAACCCGATCAGGAAAATAAAGAAAATCAGGAAGAACCTAAAAATCAAGAAGAAATGGAACAGAAACAAGAACAGAATCAGGAAGCCCCGCAGCAGACGCAGGGCAGACAGGGCTACCAGCCCATCGACGAGAACAAAATCAACTGGCAGGAGCTGGAAGAGCGTTGGGGCGTGAAACGCGACGAGCTTGAAAAGTCCGGCGACCTTCAGAAGATGCTCAACTACGGCAAATCAGACTTGGTGAAGGTCACGCCCAATTTCGGCGGCGAGGCATTCGAGCTGGACGCCCGCCTCTCCTTCAGAAAGGACGGCGAGGGCAATGTCAGCCTTGTGCCGCACTTCATCCGCAAGGAGCAGAAACTGGAAGAGTACAAGGAACACAAGTTCTCCGACGAGGATCGCAAGAACCTCCGCGAGACGGGCAACCTCGGCAGGGTCGTGGACCTTGTGGACAGGGAAACGGGTGAAATCACACCCTCATTCGTCAGCATAGACCGTAAGACGAATGAAATCACGGATGTCCCGGCAAGCAAGGTGCGCATACCGGAGCGCATCGGCAACACGGAAATTACCAAGCAGGAGCAGGACATGCTCCGTGCCGGGCTGCCCGTGTGCGACAAGCTCATCGAGCGCAAGGACGGCAGGAAGTTCATCACCACCCTGCAAGTGAATGTGGAACAGCGCGGTGTGGAGTTCGTGCCGGGCACCGGCAGGTCGCCCCGTACCGCACAGACGCAGGAAGCCAAGGAGAATCCCACCCAAGCACAAGCACAAGCGCAGTCGCAAGGTACGGAAAATGCCGCCAGCACGAACAAGGAGCAACGCCGCAACACATGGACCAACGAGGACGGCAGCATCCGCCCCATCAGCAAATGGAGCAATGTGAACTTTACCGACCAGCAGAAAGCCGACTACGTGGCGGGCAGAGCCGTGAGGTTGGAGAACGTGACCGACAAGCAGGGCTTCCATGCCACGATGTACATCAAGTTCAACCCGGAAAAGGGACGCCCGTACCGCTACGACACCAATCCCGACAACGCGCAGCAGGTCGCCCCAAGCAACGAGAGCCGCACGCAGGTGGCCGTGAACAACGAGGGCAAGACCAACGAGGCGACCAAGAACCTGAAAGAACCGTTGCAGAAAGGACAGACCGCCCCGAAAGACAATAACCAGCAACGGCAGCAGGAAAATCAACAAAAAAGGACGGGCAAGGGCATGAAGATGTAATATCCCCAAGCCCGCCACTAAATCCAAACAATCCAAAGTATCAATCATCAAAAACAATTCAACATGAAGACAATCATTGCAGAAAAGCCCAGTGTGGCACGTGAAATCGCCCGCATCGTGGGCGCGACAAAGAGAGAGGAAGGTTATTTCGAGGGAGGCGGCTATGCCGTGACATGGGCATTCGGGCATCTTGTCCAGCTCGCCATGCCCGACGGCTACGGCATACGCGGCTTTGTCCGTGACAACCTGCCCGTCATCCCCGAAACCTTCATGCTCATCCCCCGTCAGGTAAAGGCGGAGAAGGGCTACAAGCCCGACAGCGGCGTGATGGCGCAGATAAAGGTCATCACCCGCCTTTTCAACGGAAGCGAGCAGATCGTCGTGGCGACCGATGCCGGGCGCGAAGGAGAGCTTATCTTCCGATACCTCTACCACTATATCGGATGTTCCACCCCGTTCGTCCGCCTCTGGATAAGTTCGCTTACCGACAAGGCCATCCGTGAAGGACTGCGTAACCTCGAAAACGGAAGCAAGTATGACAACCTCTTTCTTGCCGCCAAAGCGAGAAGTGAATCCGACTGGCTCGTGGGCATCAACGGCACGCAGGCACTTACCATCGCCGCCGGACGCGGCACGTATTCCGTCGGACGTGTGCAGACCCCCACATTGGGAATGGTGTGTGAACGTTACTGGGAAAACCGCCGTTTCACTCCAGAAGCCTTCTGGCAGCTCCATATCGCCGTGGACGGGAATAATGACGGAACGGTGAAATTATCCTCTTCCGGGAAATGGAAAGAGAAAGAACCTGCGACGGTACTATATAATAAGGTAAAGGAAGCAGGCACAGCCGCCGTCACAAAAGTAGAGCGCAAGGAAAAGACGGAAGAAACTCCACTCCTGTTCGACCTGACCACACTCCAGAAAGAGGCCAACGCCAAGCATGGCTTCACGGCGGAGCAGACGCTTGGAATCGCACAGAAGCTCTACGAGAAGAAACTCGTCACCTATCCGAGAACGGGAAGCCGCTACATCCCCGACGACGTGTTTGCTGAAATTCCCAAACTGCTTGCCTTCATCGGTGCGATGCCCGAATGGAAAGGCAAGGTGCAGGTGAAAGCCGGACCCACACGCCGCAGCGTGGACGGCGGCAAAGTGACCGACCACCATGCCCTGCTTGTTACGGGCGAGAAGCCGCTGTTCCTCTCCAAAGAGGACAACACCGTCTATCAGATGATAGCCGGACGCATGATAGAGGCTTTCTCGGAGAAGTGCGTCAAGGACACCACTACCGTTACAGCAGAGTGTGCCGGAGCGGAGTTCACGGTAAAAGGCAGCATTATCAGGCAGGCCGGATGGCGTGCGGTCCATGGCGAGGAGGACAAGGAGGAAATCTCCATCCCCGACTGGCAGGAAGGCGACACGCTGACACTGAAAGGCTGCTCGATCACGGAGGGAAAGACCAAGCCCAAGCCGTTGCATACCGAAGCCACCCTGCTTTCGGCTATGGAAACCGCCGGAAAGGAGGTTGAGGACGATGCGCTCCGTCAGGCATTGAAGGACTGCGGCATCGGCACGCCCGCCACCCGTGCGGCGATTATCGAAACACTCTTCAAGCGCGGCTATATGGAACGCTGCAAGAAATCGCTCGTGCCTACCGAAAAAGGGCTTGCTCTTTATTCGATAGTGAAGACGATGCGCATCGCCAATGTCGCCCTGACAGGCGAATGGGAAAAGGAGCTGGCACGCATCGAGCGCGGGGAGCTGCCCGCCGACACCTTCCGCAAGGAGATAGAGGCGTACACGAGGGAGATTACCTCGGAACTGCTCTCATGCGACAAGCTCTTCGCCCGCAAGGATTCCGGCTGCAAGTGTCCCAAGTGCGGAACGGGAACGATGCAGTTCTACGGCAAGGTCGTCCGTTGCGACAATGCGGAGTGCGGACTGCCCGTTTTCCGACAGAAAGCGAACCGCACCCTTTCCGACGAGGAGATCAAAGACCTGCTCACCGAGGGGCACACGAAGCTGCTCAGGGGATTCAAGAGCAAGCAGGGCAAAAGCTTTGATGCCACCATAGCCTTTGACGGGGAGTTCAACACGACTTTTGTGTTCCCTGAAAAGAAAACAACAAAGAAATTTTCAGGACGGAAGAAATAGTGCTAACTTTTGATAAGTTAGGCTGCATCCGGGCAATAGAAATAAACGGGTTTATTTCGTATTATCTTCGATTTGAATAAAATCCTCACGCTCACAAATGTAAATATGATTTTCATTTGTTTCGCTTAATCGGATTTTTGCGCTAACTTTGCCACTGGTTCAGAGTAATGGATTGTTCTTCGATACCGGATTACACTCATACTTTGGATTTAGTGGTGGCACTCGGAGGGATACCGAGTGCCTTTTTTCTTCCTTCCTCAAATATGATTATCCCATTCATTCATCCACTAAATTCCAAAGTAATGAACAACAAGAAGAAAAACGAAGGTCAGACCGACTTTTCCTATTACGGTCTGTACCTGCTTGACTACCTCCGCAACAACCAGTTTGAACAGGCAACCGATACCGCCTTTATCCGTGAGCGTGCCGACCGTGCCGCTGAAACGTATGAGCGGGCACGGCTTGACGGCTATCCTGCCGAGGGCGCTCAGGAGCTGGCGATGAACGTCCTGCTACGCGGACTTCACTATTCCAAGTATGCCATCCTCCGCGAAGTCGTGGAAAGCGAGTTTGCCGATGATGTGCCGGAGGATAAGCAGGAAGGCTTCATTGCCGGACTGCTTCCGCTCGTCGATGCGGTGTTCTCCATTTACGACCTCTCGGACGACAACTTCGCCCTGTCGCCCGACTACGACCTGCTTCGCACGGAGCTGACGGGAGCCGTCGTACTTTACATCGAAGAGTATGGCGTTTAACCACAAGCAGAGATTACGGGACAACATCGAGGCGATACGGACGGCATTCATCCTTGACAGGGAACAGCGTACCTCCACCGCACGCGAAAGGCTGCTGCTGGAGCGTTACTGCGGCTTCGGAGGGCTGAAGTGCATACTGAACCCCGCCAAGGAACTGACAGATGCCGTCCATTGGGCGAAATCAGACCTCGAACTGTTTGCCCCTACGGTGGAGCTGCACAGACTGGTGCGGGAGAACTGCCGTGACGAAATGGAATACAAGCGGTACATGGACGCGATGAAGCAGTCCGTACTGACCGCCTTCTACACTCCGCCGGAAATAACCGATGCGATTGCCGACGTGCTGCACGGGCACGGCATACGCCCCGACCGTGTGCTTGAACCCTCGGCAGGCGTGGGCGCATTCGTGGATGCGGTGCTGGGCTACAAGCCGGATGCCGATATAATAGCATTTGAAAAAGACCTGATGACGGGCAGGATTCTGAAACACCTGCATCCCGATCAGAAAGTGCGGGTGCAGGGATTCGAGAAGATAGAAAAGCCGTTTACCGGCTACTTCGACCTTGTCATCTCCAACATTCCGTTCGGTGATGTGGCGGTGTTCGACCCGGAGTTTACGGGCAGCCACGACCCTGCAAGGCGTTCCGCCGCGAAGACGATACACAACTATTTCTTTCTGAAGAGCCTCGACACGGTGCGCGAGGGCGGCATTGTGGCGTTCATCACCTCGCAAGGGGTGCTGGATGCCCCGTCCAACGCGCCCATACGCGAGTATATGATGAGACATGCCAATCCGGTGGGTGTCGCACGCCTGCCGAACAATCTTTTCACGGACAACGCGGGTACGGAGGTGGGCAGTGACCTGATCATCCTGCAAAAGAACAGCGGAAAGAAACGGGAACTGTATGATTATGAGGAAATGTTCATACAGACAGGGAGGACCCCGATCGGCAGTTTCGAGAACGGATATGTCGGCAGCATCGGCATGATTCCCCATTCCGACCTGATAAGAAGTACAGACCCTTATGGGAAACCTGCCTATAAAATCATGCACCGGGGCGACATTGAACAGATGGCGGAGGACTTGCGGGAGCATTTAAGCATTGAAATGCTAAAGTTTGACAAGAAACTGTATGACAGGCACAGTCTTCATCCTGCGCAAAGTAAAAGCACGGAAGGTGAAATTGTCTCCACTCCCGAAATACAGCCGCATATTGAAAATGTAACGAACTCCGAAACGGTGGCAAAACCGGAAGAAGTAACGCCACAGCCCACAGACGAAAAGCCGGAGATAGAGCCACACCGCCCGATGAAGCATTCGGACGGTGTGCAGCTCTCCCTGCTTGACCTTTGGGGAATGACCGAAGAAGTCAGCAAGGAGGAAACTTCCAAGAAGAAAAAGGCAGCGAAAAAGGAAAGTGCCGCAAAGCGTACCGAGTCCAAACCGAAAGTGCAGGTTATACCGAAGGTTACGAATATACCTCCGCATACCACCTCTGTTTCTCCGGCTGAAAAGAAAACGGACGAGAAAAAGGAAGTGGAGGAAGCGGATAAGCAAAGCGATCCAGACGACATATATGCTTCCATTAACTGGGAAGACAATCCGCCCATCAACGGTTTCTATGAAATGATGATGGATATGACACCTGAAAAGCGCAAGGCTCTTCGGCAAGTGGCGGAACGGCACAGGCAGGAACAACCGAAAGCACCCACCGTACTACAGGCGGAACACGATACGGAGGTGAAAAAGCAGGAGGAAGTCTTGGATATGAAACCGCGTCCCTATCACCGCACGCCTGAAATGCACCTGCGTGAAGGGTCGCTGGTGGCAAACAGGGCACGCGACATCGGGTATCTGAAAGACATCACTCCCTACGGTGCGACATTCCAGCCGCTCGGACTGACCGGTTATCAGAAAGAAAAGGCACTGCTGTATGTATCAGTCCGTGACGCATACGAGAGGCTGTACCGCTATGAGTCGAACAGACACGAGGCAAATCCCCAGTGGCGTGAACACCTGAACACCTGCTACGATGAATTTGTCATGCGCTACGGCAACCTCAATGCCAAGCAGAATGTGAAACTAGTGATGATGGATGCCGGCGGACGCGATGTCCTTTCGCTGGAACGTGCGGAGGGCGGCAGGTTTGTGAAGGCGGACATCTTTGAACGCCCCGTATCCTTCGGGGTGGAGTCCGCCGTGAATGCCGGGACACCGGAGGAAGCGCTTGCAGCATCGCTCAACCGGTTCGGAACGGTCGATCTCGATTATATGAGGGAGATAACCGACGGAACGGAGGAGGAACTGCTCCAAGCCCTGAAAGGGCGCATCTTCTACAACCCGCTCGTAACCGGTTACGAAATCAAGGACAGGTTCATCGCCGGGAACGTGATAGAGAAGGCGGAACGAATCGAAAATTGGATAAATGCCAATCCCGAAAATGAACATATGCCTGAAGTGAAGGAGGCACTGGAAGCATTGAAAGAAGCCGAACCGCAGCGGATTGAGTTTGAAGACCTCGACTTCAACTTCGGTGAACGATGGATTCCCACGGGCGTGTACGCCTCGTATATGAGCCACCTGTTTGAAACGGACGTGAAAATCGCCTATTCCGCCAGCATGGACGAGTTCTCGGTGGCTTGCGGCTACCGTACCATGAAAATCACGGACGAGTTTCTGGTAAAGGGCTATTACCGCCACTACGACGGTATGCACCTGCTGAAGCACGCCCTGCACAACACCTGCCCCGACATGATGAAGTCCATCGGCAAGGACGAACACGGCAACGACATCAAGGTGCGCGACAGCGAGGGCATACAGCTCGCCAACGCCAAGATTGACGAAATCCGGGGTGGGTTCTCCGAATGGCTGGAAGAGCAGTCTCCGCAGTTCAAGGAGAGGCTCGTGACGATGTATAACCGCAAGTTCAACTGTTTCGTGCGCCCGAAGTATGACGGAAGCCACCAGACCTTCCCCGACCTTAACCTGAAAGGGCTGGCAAGCCGGGGAATCAAGAGCATATATCCCTCGCAAAAGGACTGCGTATGGATGCTGAAGCAGAACGGAGGCGGGATCTGTGACCATGAGGTTGGAACCGGTAAAACGCTGATAATGTGCATTGCAGCACATGAAATGAAGCGGTTGAAACTGGCGCACAAGCCGATGATTATCGGCTTGAAGGCGAATGTGGCGGAGATTGCAGCCACCTATCAGGCCGCCTATCCGAACGCCCGCATCCTGTATGCTTCGGAAAAGGATTTCTCGACCGCCAACCGCGTGCGTTTCTTCAACAACATCAGGAACAACGACTACGACTGCGTTATCATGAGCCACGACCAGTTCGGGAAGATACCGCAAAGTCCGGAGCTGCAACAGCGCATCCTGCAGGCGGAGCTTGATACGGTGGAGGAAAATCTGGAAGTATTGCGTCAGCAGGGCAAAAATGTGTCGCGGGCGATGCTGAAAGGGCTGGAGAAGCGCAAGCACAACCTTGAAGCGAAACTGGAAAAAGTGGAATACGCCATCAAGTCACGCACGGACGATGTGGCGGATTTCAAGCAGATGGGCATCGACCATATCTTCATAGACGAGAGCCACCAGTTCAAGAATCTTACGTTTAACACGCGGCACGACCGTGTGGCGGGATTGGGCAACAGCGAGGGTAGCCAGAAAGCCCTGAACATGCTCTTTGCCATCCGCACCATACAGGAGCGGACGGGCAAGGACTTGGGGGCTACGTTCCTTTCGGGCACGACCATCAGCAACTCGCTGACGGAGCTGTACCTGCTCTTCAAGTACCTGCGTCCGAAAGAGCTGGAGAGGCAGGACATCCGCTGCTTCGATGCGTGGGCGGCGATTTTCGCCAAGAAGACCACTGACTTCGAGTTCAACGTGACGAACAACATCGTGCAGAAGGAGCGTTTCCGCTACTTCATCAAGGTGCCGGAGCTTGCCGCCTTCTACAACGAAATCACCGACTACCGCACGGCGGAGGATGTGGGCGTGGACCGTCCGCACAAGAACGAGATACTGCACCACATACCGCCCACGCCCGACCAGGAGTATTTCATCAAGCAGTTGATGGAATTTGCCAAAACGGGCGATGCGACATTGTTGGGCAGACTGCCGCTGTCGGAAACGGAGGAGAAGGCGAAGATGCTCATCGCCACCGATTACGCCCGCAAGATGGCACTGGATATGCGCATGATAGACCCGAACTACGAAGACCACCCCGACAACAAGGCGAGCCACTGCGCCAAGAAGATAGCGGAGTATTACCACAGATACGACGCACAGAAAGGCACGCAGTTCGTATTCTCGGACTTGGGGACGTATCAGCCGGGTGAAGGGTGGAACGTGTACAGCGAGATCAAGCGGAAGCTGACGGAGGACTACGGCATACCGGCCGGCGAAGTCCGCTTCATTCAGGAGTGCAAGACCGACAAGGCACGCAAGGCGGTGATAGAGGCCATGAATGCCGGGACGGTGCGTGTGCTCTTCGGCTCCACGAGTATGCTCGGAACGGGCGTGAACGCGCAGAAACGGTGCATGGCGATCCATCATCTTGATACGCCGTGGCGCCCGTCCGACCTGCAACAGCGTGACGGGCGTGGTGTCAGGGCCGGCAACGAGATTGCCAAGCACTTTGCGGGGAACAACGTGGATGTCATCATCTATGCGGTGGAGAAGTCGCTGGACAGCTACAAGTTCAACCTGCTGCACTGCAAGCAGACCTTCATCTCGCAGCTGAAAAGCGGCGCGATGGGCGCACGTACCATCGACGAGGGGGCGATGGACGAAAAATCGGGCATGAACTTCTCGGAATACATGGCGTTGCTCTCCGGCAACACCGACCTGCTCGACAAGGCGAAACTGGAGAAGCGTATCGCCTCGCTCGAAGGGGAACGCAAGTCGTTCCACAAGGGCAGGCGCGATTCTGAGTTCAAGCTGGAAACCAAGGTCAAGGAGCTGGGCGGCAACACGGCGGCCATTGAAGCCATGACAGAGGACTGGAACAGGTTCCTTGCCGTTGCCCGGACAGACAAGGATGGCAACCGGCTGAATGCGGTCAGGGTGGACGGCGTGGACTCCACCGACGAGAAGGTTATCGGGAAGCGTTTGCAGGAGATAGCCAGGAACGCCACTACGGGCGGACTGTACAAACCGATTGGGGAACTGTACGGCTTCCCCGTCAAGGTGGTCAGCGAAAGGACGCTCAAAGAGGGACTGGAGTTTACAGACAACCGCTTCGTGGTGGAGGGAAACTACAAGTACACCTACAACAACGGGCATCTGGCGATGGCGGACCCGATAGCCGCCGCGCGCAATTTCCTGAACGCGATGGAGAAGATCCCCTCGGTCATCGACCAGTACAAGGCCAAGAACGAGGTGTTGGAGAAGGAGATCCCGCAGTTGCAGGAGATAGCGGGCAAGGTGTGGAAGAAGGAGGACGAACTGAAACAGTTGAAGTCCGAGCTTGCCGCCATCGACCGCAAGATACAGCTGGAACTGGCTCCTCCCGCAACGGAAACCGCCGAAAAGGAAACGGAGGGTCAGCAACAGGCCCGACCGACGCTGGGAGATGCTACGCAGGTACGCGGTCCGGTTGACGGACGGCATCCTGCCGGTGAAAACATTGCAGACCGGTTCTCTGCCGTACGGTCGGGATTTCAGCCCAAGGATGAGCACCGGATGAAAGGGATAAAGATGTAGGCCCGATTCTTGCAAGCCGGTCGCACTGCCATGCAGAACGTGATCGGCTTGCCTATCGTAAAAGCGGAAAAATACGGGAGGAAACTATGACAAAACAAAAAACAGACCGACCTGTCGGTTTTTCCGTTTCTTTGTGTATATTTGCGACCGGACGGCATCCTGACCGGGAATACGGACACTGAAGAAAGAATGAGATTCAAAGAATAGAAATAACCCTAAAGACAATTGAAGTATGAAACGAATGAACTGTTATTTTCTGCTGTTGGCAGCCTCGCTGTGCGTTTTACCGCTCCATGCACAGAAAGAATACCCGATAGACCGTATCACAGCCATAAATCTGGGAGACGGCCGTATCCTCCACCGGGAAATTTCGGGCGACAAGCCTCTTGACGGAGAGCACCGCATTATCGACGGCTACCATTCCGCCTATATCCTTGCCCGTTTCAAGGACGGTCTTTACAATGGCGATTACAAAGAATACATCTACAACAAGCTGAAAGCCAAGGGCTCCTACAAGGAGGGTTGGAAGGACGGAACCTTCAGGAAATATGACGACGAAGGCAGGGTGACGGAAGAGAAATCCTACAAATCCGGAAAACTAGACGGTGCCCACCGCACGTTCTACACAAACGGGAAACTGGAAATGGAACGCTTCTACAAAGGAGGAAAGCAAGACGGAAAGGACGTGTACTACGAGTTTGACGGTACGCTGCGCAGGGAACACAACTATAAGGACGGGAAACAGACCGGCAAGCAGTATTCCTACATCAAGGGCACATTCGAGCTGAAAGAGACCTCTTACTACAACGAGCAGGGGCTGCTTGACGGCGACTTTGAACAGCTTTACCTGTTCGGTCAGCCCCGCACAACCGGCCATTACAAAAACGGGCAGAAGGATGGAACCTGGGTGGAGATAGCGGAGAGCGGCGACACCCTGCACATCACAACCTATCGTGAAGGGAATGAAGAAGGGCTTCAGGTCCGTTTTGACAGAGAGACCGGTTCACGGCTCAAGGAATATTACAAAAAGAACAACCGGTATGACGGTCTTTACAGGGAATACGACCCGTCAACCGGAGAACTTGTCTATGAGGCAACCTACGAGTTTGGACGGCTCAACGGCAAGGCGAAGTCACTGGTGCGCGACAACCGGTTCGACTATTGGGAAACCAGCACCTACGTCAACGGACGACAGACCGGTCCCTCCGAGTCGCGCTACGTGAAGAACGACAAGGTAAGGGAAACCGGAACATACCGCAACGGTCACCGCACGGGACGGTGGAAACGCTATGACATCAACGGGAAGCTGGAAATGGAATGGGAAGAATAGAGGCTGCGGGTGTCCATAGCGGGCAGTCCTGACAGCAGGGTCTGGGTATGCAGAAATCCGGGGGGATGAAAATAACCGGTACGGTGAAGGGAAATCTCCCCTAAATCACTATCTTCGCAGAAGAAAACCAACGGATATAGAAATATGTTTACCAACAGGGATGAAGTATTGGAAAAGGCTTTGCGGATATTCGCAAAGATGAATTACGAGAAGGCAAGCCAGATGGAGATAGCCAGAACCTGCGGACTGTCGAAAGCGGGACTGACCTATTATTTCCCGTTCAAGCAGGACTTGTTCACGGCTGTGGCGGACAGGTACGTGTTCGATACCCAACACTCGAAAAACAAGTTCAACTTCACGGCAGGCTCATTGTCAGAATTTATCGACCGGTATGTAGCCGGAGTGGAGAATACGATGCAGCGGCTCGTGCGCCTGCTGGACGACGGGAACAATCCCAACGGGGGCAGCTTCAACTTCTACTACTACCACCTGCTGATGCAGGTAAGGCTGTACTATCCCAACGTGGAGAAAAAGATAGCCGCCATATTCGAGCAGAACTTACAGCTTTGGAAATCCGCCATCGAGAAGGCGAAGGAAAGCGGGGAAATCAGGCAGGATGTGGATGTGGATGAAGCGGCTTCGATGTTCTGGCAGATATTCTTCGGAACTTCCTTTGAAAAGTCCTTTTTTCAAGGGCTGGACACCAAGAAGCTGGCACGGAGCCTGCACTTCCTCTATTCGCTGTTGAAAGCCTGAAATACAGGCGGCAGGCTGCATAAGACAGCAATAAATCTCTATTAGAGGGACTTTAACAAAATAAAACCAACCACTCTGTTGGTTTTTCTGTTTCTTTGTTTATATTTGCGGCTATATGATATTATTTTCAGCCACATGGACAATGTTCAGAAACAGAGAGGAAGCATCGTTCTGTACAAGGAAGAAAGAAACGGTGCGGACTACATACGGATAGAGTATGTAAACAGTCAGGCTGTCGCCCTGCTGCTCGCCCAAGATACGGACGTAGAAAAGGCAGGCAACAGTTCTGCCTACATGCCTGCCACCGCTTTTAAGCTGCCGGATTTCTACGACCGCTATTCGTCCCACGCCTATATTGATTACAGCCGGGTTTACGTGCGGCATCCAAAACCCAAAAGGGAATATACACTGCCGAAAGGCTACCTCGAACTGCTGGAACAGAAGCGGTACAGCCTTTCCACCATAAAAGCCTATAAAATCTATTTCAGCGACTTCATGGAATACCACAAGGGGCAAGACCTTGACCTGCTGACGGTCGAGGACATAAACAGCTATATGCTCCACATGGTTAAGGAAAAGCACATATCCGCCACCCAGCAGAATATGCGTATCAACGCTATCAAGTTCTATTACGAGAAAGTCCGGAAAGGCAAGCGGCAATATTATGGCGGGATAGCCCGTGCAAAAGAGTACAAGGCATTACCCGAAGTATTAAGCCGGGAAGAAATGAAAAGCATCTTCGCACAGTTATCCAATCGGAAACACAGGTGCATGATTTCTCTCATTTACTCTGCCGGGCTACGCCGAAGCGAACTTCTGAACCTGACACCCCAAGACATCATCAGCGAACGGATGCTAATCAGGATTGCCGGGAAAGGCAAGAAGTGCAGGTATTCCCTACTGTCGGAAAAGCTGCTCAACGAACTAAGGGATTACTACCGGGAATATAGACCGCAAAAATGGCTTTTTGAGGGCGAACAGGCAGGCGAACAATACTCACCCAGCGCATTGGTTAAGATCTTGAAAGAAGCGGCAAGGAAAGCCGGAATAAAGCATCGGGTACACCTGCACATGCTCCGGCACACGTTTGCCACCCACCTGCTGGAACAAGGGACAGACCTAAGAACCATACAGGAACTTATGGGACATACCGATATAAAAACAACGGCAATTTATCTGCACGTATCGAACGCCTATAAAGCAAAAATCCCCAATCCGCTGGATTGTTTGGATGATGATTAGACAATGATTTAATAGTGAATAGGAACTGCACCATAAGGTGCGTTTATCGAAAAATTACAGACAACTTAATACAGAAATATATGGAATATATACCGGATTATCTGAAACCATTTATTATACACAAAGACTATTTTCCTGAATTGATAGAAGATTCATGGTTTAATAATCCTGTGTATTGGAAAGGTCGGTTAATATCACCGCAAAACGAAACAAAATTCAAACTTTACTTTTGTGGTGAATTAATTGATAATTCCATTGTAGGCAAGCAAACTTCACCTTTGGCAATATATGCGGATTCAGTACATTCAGGAGAAAGGATTACTCTTTTTGATGAACGGTATAATGGATATGAAGCATTACTTATAGAGGATAATAGAGAACATCCATTATCTCCTGAGATTCAGTTTGTAGATAAAGATGCTGAAACAGAATTTGAAATTATCATTCTTGGATGCAGTAGTACTGATTTCGATGATGAATATCCCGCCACCGAACAAGTACGACTAATCAACGGCGACTGGGTAAACAAAGAGTATCTGAAATGTAATGCTTTTGATTTCATTTCAATACTTATTCGCAATGCCAAAGGTCAGGTATATACGATATTGGAAATGGAATTATGTTAGTTAAATCGTCTGTAACAAGGTCGAGATAACAGCTAAACGCTGTTCCTCACCAAGCCATTATCAATAAATTAAACAATAGGAGAATTAATTATGTCAAGATTAGGTGTTTTATATGCTTTGAAAGAAGATGAACTGAACAAACTTCGTTCCTTACCACATGACGAACGATATGACTATATGTTAGAGGAAATAGAGGAAACTTTATTGGAAACGCCTCGTGGTTGTGAGTTGGATAAAGCATGGGAAGGTATCCAATATTGTCTTGGTGGTGGCGAGTGGGATGAGGAAAATTCTGTTCCGACAAACATTGTGTTCGGTGGAGAGTTTTTAGTTGAAACAGAAGATGAAATCATTACTCTGAAAACTCATTCAGAGGTAAAACAAATAGTTGTTTATTTACATCAAAATAATCTGCAAGAAATTATACGAAAGAATTTTCCATTGATAAATGAACAAGAATATTCATTGCCTAAAAATGATGATACCTTGAATTATCTTTTAGGTTGGAGTGGAGATATTCAATCGTTTTATGAGAATGCTCAAAAAGAAGGTTGTTCAGTTATCTTTACGGTTGATTTGTAACAAAAACAGAAAATATTGATAACAAGCACCTATTCCGCCTAAACGGCGGCAAGCTGCATCCCATTACCAATAATATAGAACAGATATGGAAACAGAACTAAAAGAAACTATACAGAATTTATTGCTTCAATTTATGCAGAATATGCACGAGTGGGAAGTAATGTGTAATGATATTGCAAAGCAGAGTGAACTTTCATTTGAAGAACAGTTTAACAAGCAAAAAGAATTGGTATCAAAAATCTTTTTGACCTACTGCACTTCTCGTGAACGCAAGAATAGCAGACCTACTACTATATCTTATGGCAATGAAGGTTCTTATGAATATGATATTGATGAAGAGAAAATAACCGATATTGTAGAAGAAGGAAAAGACAGAATTGTAGTTCACACATACAGAGAAGTGCCTATGCAGGAAAAGAAGCAATACATATTCTTGTTTAAAAAAGGCAAATGGCTTTTGGATTCTAAGAAAAGATATTCTTCATGGAAGCAAAAATGGCTATCTGTTTCCCTATAAATTATATTGGTAACAACGAAAGATAGCATCTGACGATGCTCCTTTCTAACCATTAGCTGTAATTATATGACATGAAAATCTATGAGAATAAAATATTGAGAATACTTGGATTTATTTTTATTTGGATTTATGTATTCGGTGTGGGCATTTGTTTTGCCAGAAGGTGGTATGCCATTGGAATATCGGGAGTGGTTTTATTACTTGTATGGTTAAATCACAATCTTATAGGTGCTGCTATTCGTAGATATAGAGCAAGGCAGGCAATCAAACAGATAAAAAAGCATGGAATACAATTATCGGTTGATTTAAGCCAATGTAAAGTCAGTGCGCAGAAATGGAGTAGCAAGAAATCAAGGATGCAAGAGCCTGTCTTTAAGGTATTCAATTCATGGGAAACTCGGTTTTGGAATGGTGTCAGCGGCTCTTTGTTTCCTGACATTTATCATAGTGAACAAGTAGTGTCCACAGCAATATGTACCGTGACGTACACCACCCCATACAAAGGAAAGACAAAAACATTTCGCAGTGATGCAATTTTGAAGGAAAAAGTTTCATTGGAAATGCTATTGCAATATTATGGAGTGGCAACGATTTACATAAATCCGAAGAATGACAATCAATATTATTTTGATTTGGATTTTCTAAAATAGATACAGCTAACAACGCAGGATAACGGACAAGCCGTTCCCTGCTAAACATTATCAATAATTAAACAGAAACGCAATGACAAAAGAAGAAGCATATATTTTATTAAGTTTCCATTCTTGTAGAAACAATGATATAGAAAATGAGAAATGGGAAAATGGATTTCTTGGTTCACTTCGTCCATTTCAAGGAAAACTATATGAGTGTAATTTTATCGAGATAATGGAATGTCTTAAAGTCCTTGCAGATGATTTTATGAAGCCAACAATCAATCTAACCCTACTAAGTGATGTATATAGCATAATACATTTAGGTAGGAGGTGGATTGACGGAGCTGATTTTGTTACACAAAAGCAGCAAAAGCAAATCATAAAATGGGTTGATATGATACAAGATTGTTTCTACTACCTATTAGAAGGAGATGTTGATACTGCGTTTCTTGAATATGAAGAATATAAAGAATATAAAATTGATAACAAGGAAAGCTAACCCCTGAACGGTGTTCCTTCCCAAACCATTAGATATAATAGGCATGAGAATATTTGTATTATATTGCTTGTTCTTTTTCCCACTTAGCTATGTTATAGCAAAAAACGGCTATGTGGAACAAAATTCAGCAAAGTATCATTCTTTGACTGAAAAAGATACCCTTTATATAGAAACAGAAAAAACAGAATTTGAAATTCTATATAGGCTATGTTTTAACCAGCAAGGTAAAAAGAATGTTGTTTTTGAATTGAAAGCGGTAGATGATAGTAGTATTGACTTCGTGCAAAGCTATACAATCAATGGAGTAAAAAAGTTTGATTGTTTTGCCGTGTATGATAATGTGGCAGACGGAAACCGTTTCTTATTCTTTGACTATGAAAATCAAATTGCTTACATAACGCCTACATGTTTTTCCGGTTTCTATCCGATATACAGTTCTGTGGACCTTTCAAAATTGGAAGTCTTATTACGAAATGAACACTCCCATTTGAAACAGCTAAACGACACGTTAAGTGTTGATAGTAATGTGGCTTATGTACCATTTAACTGTAATAATCGAATTATAAAGGCAACTTTTGTTCAATATCCCCAAGCGGGAAAGGGCAATAAATATCTAACAACGAAAGATAGCATCTAACGATGCTCCTTTCTAACCATTAATATTAAATCTGTTATGAGTTGGTATAAGTATTGGTATTACACAATTTTCTTTATTTATGATTCCTTTGGTAAAGACAGAGAACAGAATAAAGCATTTTCTGTTGTGTGTTTTAGTTTTATCATATATATGGTATATAGCTTATTGGGAGCTTATACAAATATGATGTTTGAAAATCCAATTCTAAAGTATATTGCGCATCCTTGTTCACATTTCATCTTTATAATAATGATTTATTGCCTTAATGGATTCTTGTTTTGGCCGGAAAAGAAAGCAAGGATAGGAAGAAGCATTTATCGGGAAAAGAATGAGAAAAAGAAGAATGTGATTTGTATCATGCTAACATTAGTAATTTTTGTAATATACTTTATTTGTGCGTTTTCTTACAAAGGAAAATTTATGTATATACCAAATTGAAACATCCAACAAAACAATATTAACAAGGAAAGCTAACCCCTAAACGGTGTTCCTTTCCAACCCATTATCAACCCATTATCAACAAAAACGGAATTTTAATCATGAAAGCGAAACTGAAAATAATAAAAGATTGGGAGTTTGGCGGAATTGAATTGTCTGGCACTTTTTTCAAATATAGTCCACTTGGCGGCAAAGGGATGATAGCTCGTAGCGAAGAGGAAATAGTATTCTCTGTTTATCATTCACAGCAAAAGTCGAAAGGAGTGCTATGGATAAAAGGAGATATTTCCCGATTTATCCCCAGTCCAAAACCCCAAGAAGTGCAAGACATTTGGCAAGACCCCGTACTTTTATCTTGCAACAACGGAATATTATTTCTTTGTGGAGCCAGCAAAACTCTTTGGTGGTTATCTGAAATAAATGGCGATTGGACTTCTATTTCTATGGATAACTGGTGTGCCGGAGGCATACCTATGCCAATAGCTGTTACCGGAGAGCATGGTGTATTTCCTATTGTATGTAGAGTAGATAGGGTTTTGGAAGCAACGAACAGTTTCACAACTTTGACTGTCAATTTTGCAACAAAGACTGCCCGTTGGTCTGACATTGGTTCTTGTGTGTATAGCAAAGCTGGAACTCGGCAAGCACATCTTGATTCGGTGACAAAAGCGAATGGAGATTTCTCCAAAGCAGTTTTCAATTATAACTATCCTCTGATAGGTTCTATGCAAGAACAGACTGGACATTTATATGCTTTTTTGGAAAGTAGCACAACTAATCCAGTAGGTTTGGCTGGAATGGGATATTATTGGTATATAGAGTTGGAGTTTAACGGTTTGTTTAAAAATAAATTGTGGGGTAAAGACAATTTAAGCCGTTTGCCCGGAAAACATGGGATGCGAGGTAAATTCTCTGGGGATAGAACTTGGCTAATTTTATCTTCCATTTTCAAAACAGATGAGTGGAAAGGCAAGCAAAAACTATTGCGCCTTTCTGATTGTACTTTGGTTGACCTCGTTATGCCTCGTGGATATAGTGCTTTCCGAGTGTTAGATGTTTGGAATAACCGGGCATTTATCTGTAATGAAGATACCAAGCTGGCTCTTTGTGAAATAATATGGGAGTAAGTAATTATAAATGTTGATAACAAGCCAAGTTAGCTGCTGAACGCAGCTCCTTGTCAAGCCATTATGTGCAACTAAAAAACAATGTAAATATGAAAACTGAAAAAATTAGTGATGTCCTGCAAGGAATGGATATAAATACAGAGGATACGATTGTTACGCTCTCTGATAGAATCTGGGAGATAGGTAACATTGATGAAATTAGGCAACAAGTATCCGATGCGGCATTTACCTTTCATATTGTAGCAAATGTGTATTGTAGAAGATCATACAGACCTGTTACCTTACATATCTTCTGCGATGTATGAAATCGGATTAGACAAGGTCGGTGAAGCAACCCAAAATATAGCAAATATCTTCCCTTTGGATATATCGGTTCTTAGCGACGGTGAGTTTTGCAAGGTTGTAAACTTTATGAAAGGACATAAAGCGGACTTAGAGGAGCTAAAAAAATATAGCGAATCGGAACAAGAAAAAATGAGTGAACAATACTTTGATACTATCGACAAACTGGATGAAATTGCTGAGAAACTATGGTATTATAGCTGCCCTGACAACGAAGGTTGGGGAGTTGTAAGCCGATATTTAGAGAAACACTTGCAGGACATTTTTTGGAAATAAATGCACATAACAAGCACCTGTGCCACCTCACGGCGACAAGCTGCATCCCATTAACATCAAGACGGTGTACCATATATGGAAACAAGAATTAAGTACAAAGAATGTTCTTCATCCCTTATTAGCATATGAATATAAAAAATAGGAATGACTATATTAGTCTAAAAAAAGAACTTAGATTCAATAGCTCTGATTATCAAGATACGCAGGTTGTTGATATGACACAAAAAGCGGTAGATTATGCTTATGACAATTTGAAAGAGCCTGAAAACATCTATGAAGGATATGACATAGAGTTTGAAGCTGAAATTACAGATATTGCATTAAGCATAGATGCCCATTTACAAAAAAACAAGAAGAATAAAAAATCACACGTTATCCGAAAGTTTATATTAGATGTTATTAACACCGAAAAATACAAAAAAGGGAGAAGCGGATTTATTTACTTGCTTTATATCCTAAAAATGGATGATAGCTTAAAACAAATTGCCATTGAAAAAAAGGATTTTTGGAATTCATCACGCATGGCGTTTCAATTGCTGTATGCTTTATATCGACGGAAAATAAGAGGATTTTCACAAGAGGCAGAAACGTTAATAATGAATTTTCCCAAAGATACAGAATTGAAACAATATGCCTATAAATATATTGAACAACAGACAAATGAAATATATAAAATCTTGTGATCATGGTGTATGGTACACTGATGTGAAAATAAAATATGATGTTAACGAAGCAGGATAACGGACAAGCCATTCCCTGCTGAACCATTAATCGCTTAAAAGAAAAAAGAACGAAATGAGTAAAGTATTCAAACAAGAGGTAGATACGAAAGAACAGCGGCCAGGAGGCCCGTTGCTTATAACTCTGCTGTTCAAACAGTCGGTGGATTTACCAGAAATACAGAGAATAGCTGAAGTCTGCCGAAAACATATAGGCAATGTAGAATGTCGTAAAGATGACGACAAATCGTTATTTATCTTTGCCTTAGACCATATTGCGAAATTTCAAGACGGAGAAGCCCCTGTGCAACTTCTACTGACTTCATGTGCGAACTTTGATGGTAAGACGGTTGATGATTTCACAAGAAGCCAGATGTGGAACTGCCAAGAAAGTCATGATAGGATTCTTGAAGAATGTCGGTACAGTATGCTCGCAACCGACTTTCTTGCCGGCGGTCTGCTTTCGCTGGAGCGGGCTAATTTAGAAATGGACTTCCTTGCAGCCCTTGCTGAACTGTTTCCGTCTTGTGAAGCGTTCTTCTTCAACATAAGCGGAAAACTTTTCGAGGCAGATGAAATCCGCAATAATCAGATAGAGGGGCTGGATCGTTTTATCCGTTATGCCGTCAATGTCCGTTTCTTTACGATTCAAGGTACCAACGACATGATGGTCGATACGCTCGGAATGGGAACTCTCTGTATTCCTGACTTACAGTACCATTTTCACGACCTTAATCCGAACTGGATAGTGAATCATGCCTATAATGTAGCCTCTTATCTGCTTTCAAGTGGTAATGAAATTAATTCGGGAGAAACTGTTGACGGCATCAAAGACGGGCAGATGGACTCAAGTATCCAATGGAAATGCCAATACGAAAACGCATTGATACAGCCGAACCGTATTGTCCTTGATATTGATATGGAGGAATACTCATCCGGGAAACGTGAATAACGAATAGTTGAAATGCGATTAACAAGCAGATCAATCTCCCCTAAACGGTCGATTATCTGCCGGGCATTAGCAACAATAGTGCAAAATATGAAACAGAAAATATACCATATCATTATCTTTTTACTCTTTTGGTTTTGTGGAGTAGCCTATTCACAAAATCCCAAAGCGGATATTTTGCAGCAAGACCTTTCGGGCTTGTTTGACAATTTAAGCATGATTGGCATATTAGGAGAAGATTGTAGCCGAATTGATATTCATATTACCGAAGTTCGGAAAATGGATAGTAGAGAATATGAGATAAAGGGTATCAGTCGTACCCGATTATCCGTAATCTGTCCGTTTAAGGGAAAGGTTTGTGTAGATAGCATTTCTTCCTATTCCCAAATGATAAAAAGTGAATATACGGAATTGGACGGTTTCATATACGGGTATTACTCGTTTGCGGAATACGGAGATGAACGATATAGCGGTACATTCTCCGGTTCTTTCAAGCAGGGGTATCGGATGAGCGGACAACAAATAGAGAAAGGACGGAATGAAATAGCAGAACTGAAATTGAACTTATCTGAATATCAGGGTAAGTGGAAACCCGCAAAGGGACTGACAAAAATCTGTTCTTGGGCTGATGAAGTCATACCCGATACTCCTACAGACTTTTGCCTGTTTAATGATGCTGGCGAATGGATTGTATCACCGAAATATCATAAGAACGGTTGGGAAAATCTATATAATGCCTATCACAATGAGAATCTGACAACAGACGAGATACAAAAAGCTCGTGAGGTAGAAGAACAGGAATGGTGGAAAATTAAAGAAAGCCAATCATGCAAAATGAATTGAGTTTATAACAAAGTGTGATAACGCTTACAGCGTTCCCCGCTTAGCCATTACAATCAATATTGATAAGAATATGACAAAATTAAAATTATTGTATATTGTTCTTGGTATTCATCTTTTATGTGGAATACTGGGCTTACTTATAATATGTTCAGTTCCTGAAACGGATCATATGAGATGGAATATTGGATATATAATCGGATGGCTTTTCGTGTTATCCTCGGTATTCTCGGTTTTTATACACATTCCTAATAAAGTACCAAAAGGGGTTAAATATGCCATGCGGATCTATAGAGGTGTCTGTTTGCTAAGTTTTATTATAGGTATATTAGTTCCTAAAGGGCTGTTTATCTTGTTGACATTACTCATTGACTATTCGGGTAATTCTAAGAAAATAGCTGAAGACAAACAATATATAATTCGTCATTATGTTACGTCATCCCTATTTGATGATTTTAATGAAAAGAGAGTATATAAGAAACAAGGAATCATCGAGAAATATATTGGTAGTTTTGATGGTGGTGATGTTACTCCACATAAGAGGTATGAGATACATTCTTTTCATGTAGATGAGAGTCGAAATATATTTATTGGGAATTACCATTCACTACTTAATGCTAAAGATACTGTCATGGCGTTCCCGATTGTAAAATCAAATAATTGAATTTATTGCAAGGTTGAGATAGCAAGTGCAGTGACCTTTAGCAAATAAAAACCAACTACTCTGTTGGTTTTTCTATTTCTTTGAGTATATTTGCATCTGTGTGAAATCAGATTTAGCCTTATGAATGATGTTCAGAAACAGAAAAGAAACATCGTGCTGCGTACAGGAAAACGAAACAGTACGGTTCTGTGCATTTTGTTACAAATAATTTCGTTGCTGTATTTCTTCTTAGGTGATTTCTCGGCAGAAGAATTGTAGTAAAAATATCACTAACAACGCAGGATAGCGGCAAGCCGTTTCCTGTTGAACCATTATCTGTAAAAAGAATATGAAACATTTGAAGAAGTTTTGCATATATTTTATTGCGATTTTTACCATCGCTGTGGCGTGTGGCTTTGCGGGACTTGTAATCAAGGAAGTGAACAAAGGTACATTTTATGATCTGCCTACAGAAGAAGCACTTGGCTTTTGTGTGCAGTTGGGACTGACAGCATTTACATCTCTGATTCCATACAGTCTGAGCGTTGCAACCTTCCTGGTCTTTTGGGCTATGGACAGAGAAAAGTGGACCGGTTTTTTCCGGACATTGGCAATCGGTCTGATTCTTGTCCTGCCTTTGTCGGCAATGACCTATTATTATGACTGGTTTGTGCGTCCACAGATGATGGTCATATCCGTCGGAAAAATAGTTGATATGAATCACAGCTATCCCCGGTCACTGGCGGACAAGTACGGTATAAGCATAGAACAGATATTGAACAAAAAGCCTATGTCTATGTCTAAAACAAAGCTGATAGCCCAGATTGATTCTCTTGAAACATCTTTTCAAGCTGATATTGACACATGCGGACTGCTGCTTTCATTACTTCCGGACACCCTAGTATCGAAAGCCTATGACAGCTACCGATTGAGAGAAATCGGAGTTGTGTATCAAGATGCCGTTCATCCTGTTGCCAACGAAGACAGTCTGAGGTTTATAGCACATACAGAATTGTACCAACACGCAATCGGTGCATGGGAAACTTCAAACGAACTGCAACGTCATAGACTGGAATATTTTGGCAGGACTCTCAATATCGTGTATATATACATTGCTTATATCCTGTTTGCCTTCTTGGGTTATCTGCTCCGCTTCAAACCGATAAAGAAAATATTGGCTGTTTTTGCAATACTGATTGTAGCCGCCTGGATTTATCATGAAATAAATTCTATTGTTCAGGGATATGCAAAGAAACTCAATACGGAATCCCATCAAATAGTGAACGATACCTATAAAGAGATAGATGGAATAAGGGAAAAAAGCAGAGAACAGGTTGGAATGCAATAACAGACGCATTTCTGAAACTGTACCCAAAACAATCTATAGTATAACATAACGGTAAGTATGCTTCCCTTATAATCAAGGAGTGAAATGATAAAAGATACTATAAAGAGGCTGAGAGAGACAATAGGACAAAGCAATACCGGACATTTGCCGCTGTCCTGCCGGGTCGGGCTGATGAAACAGATCGGCAATGTACTCACTGTGCAGAAAATCCAGTGTGAATGTTGCAAGAAAGCCTGTTCCTTTATAGGAATGCAGAATCCTGACAATGTGCGACTGCTTACCAAGATAAATGACCATCTGTACGGAAACAGGGAGATTGCCGAAGACGTTCTGGTGGAGACGGATAAACTGAGGCTTTATGTGGAAAACAATCCGGGTATGGATACGCTTGTGAGTTGGGCCACTGTGATGCTCGGATATGATGTTCACTATGGTGGAACCTCCATGCTGGAAACGGAAGATTATCATGGAGAGGATGACGATGATTTCGACCCGGAATGTTGGGAACCGGATTTTATTGTCTCTTTAGTCTGTTCTGCCGACAGTTCCGGTGTGGAAGATGATAAATATGATCCGGAAAAGCGCAGGGAATACTGGAACTGGTATCTGGATATGGTGCTTTCGGTCTATGAAAAACCGCAGCAGGAGGTCATTCCGTTTAATCATGATACCATTCATATACCGGTACCGCACGGATGCGATCCGGCATTGTCCGATAAGATAGACCGGCTGAATTCCGCTCTCGCCTCTTATATCCATGCTCCCACGAACAGAAAAGAGACAGACAGGATGAAACCCTATGCCGAAGACCCTGCTCTTGTCCGTATTGTGGCAGACGTGGTTCGAGGGTATTCCTGCATACCTGTCACTCATAGTTATGATGTCATCCGGTTCTGGTATTGCGTGGCGTTGCTCGCCCAGTCTCCGAACGAACAAGCGACGGATTGTCTGTCGGGACTTGCCCGCACCCTCATGGAACACGGACCGGGAGAACTTGGCATATTGTACCGCATTCTGCTGTTATTGCCGGAGCAGGAACATCTGCAGAGATTGACCAGAGAACTGGCTGCTTATTATCAGAGAATTATTCCGGAACTTGAAGCGGCGAAATGGCTGGCAAAGGCGGGTATTCCGTATCCTGATTCTTTCGAGTGGTCTGTATCGTTTCGTTTCACTTCCAACGGTGAGCCTTTCTTTGTTTCAGGAGATGAGGCGGACAAGAATAAATGGTTTAGCCTGAGTGTCGAGCTGTTCGGCCCGAGTGCTCTCTATGGAGATTATACAAGGTTCACAAGCTATCAGATTCGTGTATATAACGCTGACAAATTCATTCACGGGCTATGGAATGAAAAGCATGGCTATCTTTTGCGCGATAATCAATATCTGATGAAAGATGAACACTATACACCGGAATATCTTGTTGCCCTCATGTATAGGTTGTCTGATTTCGGCATCCGTTTTTCAAAAGTGCCGGTCGATGTTTACGCCTCCAAGGGAATATCCGGCAAAGTCGTGAAGGAATGGATCAGGGATGTGATGGAGGCGTATGAACATGACTGTATGGAAGAAGTACGGGACCAGGCCCTTGATGTATATCGGGATGAAGGCGACGTGGGCGATACGCTCAACGAGATGAGGAAAAAATGGGGGGAAGAGATACCGGTGCTGAAAGAGAGCCGTTTCGATGAAATCAAGATGCAGTATTCCTGCTTCTCGCACGAGATGGGACTTGCCGCCCTGGGACAGGAACTTACCGCCTACGGGTATGCGCTCTTTGACCTGAACGGGGATGATATTTATCAGCTGGCATTGGTTCCGCAGGAGGAGATGCACGCTTTTGAAGAGAAATGCCGCAAGTACGGACAGTATTGCAAGCTTCTGAAACAGCCCCGCTATGACTTCGGCATGAAGGCGAAAGCCATAAAACTGCGTAAGCAGATGCCTCGCGAAAGATTGGCATGGCCCGATGACGGGAACAGATATATCACAAGAGGTTTTGCCGGCTATTTCGTTTACGGTGAATGGCGACAGGCGGATGTTGATGAGTGGCAGGGTACATTCGTCGCGGATTTGCGTGTCATACCGCTTCAGCCGGTGAAACAGCGCAAGACAAAGATAAAGGCTCTTTTATATTCGGAAGAATTGGACTTTTATGCCGCATTGAGCAGTTATGGTAAGTGGACTATATTTGCCGTTGGAGGCAGAAATCCTCTGGAAGCCGATGAATGGCCCCGCTTGAGCAGCCTGTCCCTCGAGAGCCCGCACGAGTTCCGCTGGTGCGGACGTTATCTATGTATGGGTGATATCCATAGTGCCAGCATATTTACCATGTCATCACGGGGAATGAAATACGAAAGCCGTTTCATTTTCATTGACCGGATGAATTATCCGCCCTCTTTCGGTATAGATGGCAAGGGAATGCCGTATATAGTCCCGGGAGAGTTTAGCCGTTCGGCGGTTTACCGTTATGAAGACAACGGGAAATATTACAGAATGCCGTTCTGTATGTCCGGATACGACAGGTTCAGTGGAGGCTGTATTCCGGTATCGGAAACCTCCCGTCTTCTTTTGTTGGGAGACTACATGGCAAGAAGCAACAGCGGAATATGGACGGAATCCGGTCTGCTCGACCTGAATATGGCGACACAGGAATGCCGCATTGCCCCGCTCCGCATGGGAGACGGAGCTTTCCGTCTGCGTGAGTTTTACAAGGAGTGGGTGTTGGTGGAAAGCTGCTCGAACGGTAACCGCACCGACTATGCCCGTCTCTGGAACCGAAAGACGGATGAGGTGCTGCGCCTCAGGTCCGGTGTGTTGGGAGACGAACATTTTGTGTCCCTTCATGCGATGCCGGACGGGACTGTCATCGTGAATACCCTTGACAAGGCGGGAGATGTCGTGTGTCGGGTGGAAGATTTCTGGAATTTTGTCCGCACGGCAAGCCGTCCGAAGAAACTGGGGTATTGGCTCAATTATCCGAAGCCTTATCCGGCCAGAGAATACGAGTTGCCTCCTTTGTCGGAGGATGTTTCCCTGATGCTTGCACCGCCTTTTATGGAAGTTCCGCATGTCAATCCTCCTGCCGTAAGGATACATACGACAGGAAATAACGGAGACAGACCGGTGAAGAATACAGACAGTGAGAGTCGGGACGGAATAGAAATTACCGAAGGTGTATTGACAATGTTGGGACAACCGGTGGATATGCCTTTGTCTTATACTGCGATGGTGCGCATTTTCGGTAAGGAGAGGTCCGTATTCACGCATCGGACCGTGCAGGATGACAGAGGCAGGACGGTGCAGTATGACAAACGGGGTTTTCTTGTCTGGGACAATGCCGGAGTGACTGCCGTAAGGAATGAAGAGAATGCCTATAATATTTCTGCCATTTATTTGTGGGTGGGGGAAAACAGGACATCCGAAGGGAATTTCCCGGTCCCGACCGGAGTGTTCGGTGGCGATATTGTGGTGGACGGTATCAAGTGGGACAGGCAATCCGATATGACAGTCCGTAGCGGAGAATTGGAAATAACAGTATCGCAATCCTGCGGATATATGGAAATTACATTTGCAGGCAGCCGCGACCGGAAAGATACATGGCAGCACTATCGTCATGAGATGGCTGAACATTTGCAGGCTGCACTGATGGAAAGAGACCGTGTGAGGTTGCCGGAAAGGAATCTTCCTATAGGAAAGTCTTTGGACAGACAGGCTTTGGCTGATGTCTGCAGATCGTTTCTTGAGCATACGGTTCTCGCCCTTGATGCCGGTTACTCAATGGGCAGGAGTGTGCGTTATTTGAAAAGCAGTTTGATGTTGCCTTTGACGGAAGCTGCCTTGAAATGCAGTGAATTTGGTCCGGTAAAGCCATCGGATATGCTTTTCGTGTATTCCGGCTGCGTTGTACTCGGTTTTGAAAAAGTGAACATGAAACGGTTTAGTGATAAACTGGTCGGGCATGGTGTCCGTGATTTCGTGTATGATTCACTGATACGGTGTATTGTTCCTGAATGGGAATTGTCGGACAGTACGGCATTCCCGGAAATAAAGGAGTGGCTCATTGCGCAAAAGGAAAACGGAAACGTAACGGACGCGAGAACTATTTGTAAAGAGCTTGCCTGTATATCCGCGAATATGCTGATAGCGGATGCTCTTTCTGTTATATCCAATCATTTGAAACAAACAAAAAACAGATTATGACACTATTTGCTGATAAACCTCGAATGACAGACAAAGAAGTAGAACTGCTGTTTTCTGCCGGAGTATCGCTTTTGCTCGGCAGAGCATATCCGGCAGCGTATTCATGCTTTGACCGTATCCCCATCAAGGATTTCATGTTGCTGTATAACAAGGCGCTGTGTTGCTTTATGGTGAAATGGTATGAGGAGTGCCACGGGTTGCTCTGTGAGGCCGAGCATCTGATAACCGGAATTCCCCTTGACGGCAAGGAGAGGGTTCCCGAGGCGTTTCTCCGTTACGGTTATGACGAGGAATCTCCCTTTTATCCTATACCGCAGGGCACCCCTGTAGTTTGGGCATATACGCTACTTCTGCGACTGAAAGCTGAAACGGCTTTCAAACTGCATTTATACAGTGAAGTAAAGGCTATTTCCGGCCGGTTGGGTGGCAAATATCGACATATTGAGGAATTGATTTTAAAAATAGACAACGATGACTTGTAAAGATATATATTATTACCATGCATCCGGGGCTGAGGATGCTGTTTTGCTCGAAGCATATCAGGATGTTCCACTTGATAATAGGGATGAAATTCATGATAACAATACGGCTCTGCATACAGCCTGTTATTTTGCAAATATAAAGGCTGTAGGCATTCTTTTGGAAAGGGGCGCAGACGTTAGCGTGAAAAATGATAAAGGAGACACTCCGCTATGTGTCCTGGCAAGGCGCAATTCCTGTCCGGATGATGCTGTCTTTGCCGATATTGCGGGACTGCTTCTTTCCAATGGAGCGAAGGTCCCACGGTCCGGAAAGGAGACGACCGCTTTGATTGAGGCTGTGCGCAACCGCCATTTCCTGATGGCTGATGTCATGCTGATGTCGGGAAACAGAATAGATTCTTCCGACCGGAACGGTGACAATGTGTTGCACATGCTTTGCCGGTCTGCCGGTCTTATTGCATCCGACATCAAGAGTAGAGAAAGACGGATAGCGGATTTTGCCGAACGCTGGTATTCGGATAAATCCAAGCAGGAGACGTATGATGAGCTGGAATCTCTGCAGGAATCGGATAGACAGTGCAGTCACACTGCCAGACTGATTCTGGAAAGCGGGCAGATAGACCCGGAGGAAAAGAATCACAGTGGGAAGATTCCTTTTGATATTGCAGCAGAAGGGGGTGCCAGACGAATCGGGGCATTGCTGTCGGGGCAGGATCCCGAAATAGATGGGCTTGCCGGCCTGATCGGAGGGCTGGACATCTTTCAGGCATTGTGGAATAAGGACGAAGCGGCATTGGATGCCTTACTGCGTTCCGGCACGGATATGCAGATTCTATGTGAGGATGAGAAAATGTATGACTTCTATGGAAAATCCCCGTTAGGATGTGCCTTGATATGGGAGAATTTTTTAGCTGCGGAAATGCTGCTCAGGGGCGGTGCCGACCCGAATTTCAAAGATACGGAAGAACGGACTGCATTTGCCGTGTGGATGAACAAGAGAAACCATGGTGCGGGGAATAAGGAGCAGTGCCTGCATTTCCTGCAATGTCTGACTGAGTGCGGATGGAATCCGGAAGATCCGGCTGATAAGGAGGGCAATACGGCATTGTCCGTAGCCTGTCGGGGTGCCGGATATGAATCAGGAGTCTGGGCTATCCGTTATCTTGTGGAGAATGGGGCGGATGTCAACGCAGCCAACATGCAAGGGCAGACTCCGGCAATGAATCTTTATGGCGGATGTTTCTGGAACGGACATATACCCCGTATTGCGGCTCTTCCACGGTCTTATCCATACGGCGGACGTGTCTGCACGGAAGAAGATGCGGAGGTCCTTGAAATCCTGCTTGAAGCCGGGGTGGATATAAATGCCAAGGATAAATGGGGCAATACTCTGTTGCATTATATCGCGGGCAGCTCGACAAGAGGTGCGAAAGAAGCAGCGGCCCTTGTGACGGATTTCGGCACTCCGGATGTGAACGCAGTGAACAATGAGGGGAAAACGGCTTTGGATATTGCTGCAGAAAAGAATGACGAGGCTTTTGTGAAATTTTTATTGAAATATAACTGACAATCGTATGGACAATAACATGACTTTTTTAAATGCGTGCCGCAACGGGCAGAAAAGCATTGTACAGATATTTCTGCAAAAAGGAGGCATCAATGTGAACAAACGGGATGCGGAGGGGAATACTCCATTGCATTATGCCTGTCTGAAAGGATTTAGGGATATTGTGAATATGCTTCTGGAACATGATGCGGATGTTTCCGTCGCCAACAATTGTGCGGAGACACCCCTGCATGCAGCAGCCAGGAGCGGGAATAAAGAGATAATAGGAAAGCTGATACAATATGGGGCAGATCAGGATGCCACGGACAAGGATGGACGTACTCCTTTAATTTGCCTTCTTGACAACAAACGTACCGATGCTGCACTGTTTCTGATAGAACAGGGGGCGGATACGGAGATGGCGGACAATATGGGGCATAAAGCGATAGATTATGCTACGGCTCACGGATTGCGTGAAGTTGTGGCATGTCTGTCGGTGGAGGGAACTACTGATGCGCATGGAAATACGCCGCTTCATCAGGCGGTTTTCAACGGACAGTCGGAAACGGTGCGCATGTTGCTTTCCGCTTCGGATGATATGCTGGATATGGTGAATGATGAAGGGGAAACGCCATTGATTATTGCTTGTATGAAAGGTAACCTGCATATTGCTGACTTGCTGATTGCTGCCGGTGCGGAAGTGAATAAGGCTCTTTTGAACGGGAATACCCCCATGCACTTTGCTGCGTGGTTGGGGAACAGCTTTATCGGCCGGAAGCTGATAGCGGCAAATGCGCAAATGGATATGCGGAATGAAAACGGGGAAACGCCTCTTATCCTTGCAACCAGAGAAGGTAATAACGAATTTACGGCACTGCTTGTAGAACATGGGGCAGACGTGAATCTTGCGGACAATCTCCAACGGACGGCTTTGTATTATGCCGGCGAGCGCGGATACAATGAAATAACGGAAATGCTCTTGACGGCAGGAGCAGAAGGATAAAATATCACATTATTAATAATTAGACGATATGACAAAAGAAAATTCAAATTCTCAAAATCCTGGGGAAATGGCAAAGGCGGCCCAGGAAGCCGCTGTAAAGGCAGCAATGGAACAAGCTCAGGCGATGTTCGGAAACATACCGGGATTTCAGATGCCGGGTGGTATGCAGGAACAGATTATGGCACAGATGGGCGCAGGGATGCCCGATATGGCTGCTGCACAGGCACAACAGGAAGCCATGCTGAAAGCAGCAGGCATAGACCCTGAAACAGTTGTTCAAGCGGGCCGTCAGAATATGGCTTATGCCAATCAGATGATGCAGGAAATGATGGACGGTGCATTTGATGAAGGACTGTCATCGTCCGACGCGATGGCTCAGATGATGGAAGCCTTCGGGGATGACAGTTGGACTATCAACAGGGCTGAAGACGGAAAACTGGATGAAGAGCAACTCCGTCTGTTGGCGTTCGGTGCTCCCATGCTGGTCTATAATGACGAAAAAGTGGATACGATTGACAGTGATGCAGATGTCGAGACTATCAAATACACACTTGAGGATTGGTGGAATGTTACGGACAGGGATAGTACACTGGGTATCGTCAGATGGCTGTTGGAAGATGGGCATCATGCCGAAGCAGACGAAGCTCTGGCAGAAATCCGCACACGCGGATTTGAGAACATTTCTCAGGAAGAACGGTTTGATGAGGATCGTAAAATGGGAGATGTATGTCTGATTATGGAGAACATGCTTGAAAACGGCTGGTATCCGCAAGGCAAGATTCCAGAGAGTGTTATTGCATGGGATTTGGTGCGGGTGGTAAACCTTGGACGCTGGGCATACCTTTGCGGTTACGTGAATGCGGATGAGATGTGGCAGATTATGCAAGTGGCAGCCGATACGGCTGTTGAGCATTTCTCGTCATGGGAGGAATACGGACTGAGTTTTGTTATGGGAAGAGGTGTATGGCATGGTGATCCGGACGATAGTGAAACGGCCTACGAGATTGTCAGCCTGCTGCTGAAAGACGACGAATCGCCATGGGAACTGAGTAATTTCTATGAGAAGTAAAAACAAACTTAAATTAAAACAGATATGGAACAAGAAAATGGAAAAACAATGGAAGAGGTAAAACATTATCCCAGTCATTTTGGAGAAGTCTATGATGCCATGCCGGAGAAGTTTGAAAAGCGTAAAAATCTGGTCAAACCGATAATCTACTGGGGACTGACAGCCGTATGCGTACTGCTTGTCATTTTCCCCGGATGGCTGCCGTTTATCGCTTCGTGGATTGTACGGGTGGTTGGTATTATCGGTGCTATCTTCTGCGGCTTTACCGCATACGTCGCAGACCTATGTATCTGTAATAAGATAAGTGGTGGAGAAGTGAAGTATTACAAGACAAAGAAGTTCATCAGTGGCATAACGGACAGGGATGATATTGTAGCGGCCTTCAACCGCCATGATTTCGAGTACTTGTGCAGCCTGCCGAGCGGTAACGACCAGCCGGTGCAGTTGCAAGTGGAAAAGGATGAAAAAGGACATGAGCTCTATTGCATACTGGTTACCTACACCAAAGGGTACAAGATTGTCGGTCTTGCAGATCCGGTAATTCTCATTGGTGAAGAGTATGAGAGGAACGAAGCGTTTATCCGGCACATGTGCGACAATGATGCCGATTGATAACAGCTACAGTAACTGTCATGATTGGGACACTCAAAACGGCCTGCCGTCCGTCTCTGTGTCCCGACCTATCGTCTTTATCTGCTAATTTTATAAAAAGAACTGTGAAATATGATATTTGAAATAACATATGACCTTAAAGATATATGACATGGAAAATAGATTTATCTGGAACAGACTGACCATCTGCCTATTATTGTTTCTTGCATTATTTCCTGTCGTCCGTGCCAATGCATCAGATACGGCAGACTCCGTGTATTTTCACATAAAACTTGATACGATTGGGGGGCTCCGTATCGGGCAAGTGCAACGGCTGACTTATGTGTTGGCCAACTCCGAATATGATTCGGTTTATTATCCCGTGTTCAATGACAGCATAGAAGTAGTAAACGGACCGAAGCTACATAAAAGCAGCAGTTATGCGGTTATTGACGGCGTGGAACGCAGCAACTCTGAAACAGGCTTTGCTTATCTTGTACGGTTCCAAGAGACCGGTATGACAAGGATTCCTGCTGCATCTGTAACGGCAGGTGGTAAAACATACACCACATCGGAATACAGTGTGTTTGTACATCCTGTGGAAATAGACTATAGCAAGTTGGAGTGCAGTTTGACGGTGGAGCAACTGAAGAACGAGTTCCTCAAATACCATGCGGTCCTGAAATGCAATGCCCGTCCAGACCAAAACCCACCCTTGTTGACCATCAACGGAAAAACCGTTCCTCCGAACAGCAAAGCCTATTCAAGTTCCGAGGGTAAGGAAGAATATACCTACACTTATTACTTCAACAGCGATGGATATGATGTGTCCTGCAAGGAACTGACTTTTGGCGGGATGCCATATTCCATCAAACCCCATAAGAGCAAGTTGGACGACTCGGATTATATCATTGCGGTCCTAATTATATGCGTATTATTCGAACTGATATGGTGGCTTGCCTATCGGCGCCGTTACCGTAAGGAGAAGGATGCCGCTCTTGCCGAGTTTGTACTGGAAAAGAAGACGCTGCCCCTTATCATCAGCTGGGCGTACACCCATTATGGCGCATCACATATGCTGCTGTTTTTTTCCGTTCTGTTTCTATCCATGGGGGGAGTGATGCATTATTCGAGCAATATTGATGTAGAGGGTCTTTTATGGCTCGGTTTGGTGCCGATTCCACTTGCCTATATCCTTTTCCGGGGGCAACGACGTAAATTGGATTTCCAGAGCATGCCGACTGTATTGGACAAACAGGGAATTTATGACAGGATATATAATCTGTCCGTAAAATACGACTGGGATGTGGACCATTATGGAGAAGACTGCATTGTGGCACATACAAATCCTTCTTTTTTGAGCATGTCATGGGGTGAGCAGCTATTCATCGTGTTCGACAAAGGGCAAATATGGGTCAACAGTGTGAATGACCTGAACAAGCGCACTTCAATCTGCTCGTTCGGATCTAACAAACGCAACATCCGGAGAATAAAGGAAGCACTGGACTGTGACGTGCAAGAAGGGCATCCTTTTGTCAAAAGAGAAGACATGTCCAAGCAATCTGCTTGTGGTCAAAGCAATGATAATCAGGAAAGCCCTGTATCAACAGTCCATATGGTTGGTACAGAGAGCACGGATAATCCGGCTAACTTTGTGGAAGATAAGTTTTCTGGCGATAAGGAGGTATATGGAAATGGTGATAATGATTTATCATTCCGGTCACTAATAACTCCAAGAAAAGGAAATATAGCTACCCCTTTACTTATCTATATAAATGTGCTATTGTTTATGGCCATGTCTATGTGCGGGGTAAGTCTTATAGAACCAACTGGCATCTCTTTGATGAAGTGGGGCGCAAATTTTGGCCCGCTCACACTTACCGGCGATTGGTGGAGGACTGTAACCTGCAATTTTATCCATATTGGGATAATGCATCTGATGATGAATATGTATGCCCTACTGTATATCGGATTATTTTTGGAAAAAATTATCGGAAGCAGAAAACTAATCACCGCATATATACTGACCGGATTATTTTCTGCATTGTTAAGTATCATAGCTCATCCCGAAACAATAAGCGCAGGTGCATCCGGTTCTATTTTCGGACTTTATGGTATATTCCTTTTTTACCTAATTTTTAATCATAAAATAGAAAAGAATCAGAGAAAATCACTTTTGTACAGTATTGGCATTTTTGTGATTTACAATCTTCTGCTTGGAGCAGGGAAAGAAGAAATAGATAATGCGGCACATATAGGAGGTCTTGTCTCAGGAATCGTATTGGGTATGATGTATCTTTTTGCTGATAAGAATGAGTCTCAACGAACATCCTGGCATATTCCACCTGTTGCTGAAATAATATTTCTGATAGTGTTTTCTATCCTGTTTATGGGACAAACGCAAGCAGTACCTTCGGATTTTAAGGAAATAAGAACCTTGTGGGATGATAGAACATTGGAGGAATACGCACAAGCAGTCGGGCCTGAAGGCAATATACAGAAAAGTGAAACAGGTAATACGAACTATAGTCTCAATCAAGAAGATAATTCTGTAACGTTTACCGGCAGTGATGAAATCATTGGAAACGGCAAAAGAGAGTATGTTAATAAAGTACGCGGTCTAAGATGCACATATCCAACAGGATGGAATGTTGTGGGGAAATCGGATGACAACTGTATTCTTCAACTTGTCGGGAATGCCGGTAACACCATTGTCTTCAACTACAAGAAGTTCTCTTCAACTGAGGAAATCGACCATACACGCAAGCTGCTGTTAAAGTCAATGAGCGAGTCCGTTCCCGAAAATGTAAATATCGACGGAAAACCGTTTGAAAGAATTTCGGGCACTGTAGAATATCAATTAGAAAGAGGCGGCAGTCTGAATTTAAATCAGCGTATATTCTTTTATATGGATAAAAAGAAATTGGATGGTTTCATTATCTTTACAATGACTGCGAATGATACGCATGAATCTGAAGTCCGTGATATAATTGAATCCATCAAATTTGACACTCCGTTGTAACTTAAAAAAGGTAAATATGAATCTGACAAGTCTGACATTACTTCTTCATATGATGTTTTTATGTTGCTTGGATAGCGTAAAAGCAAATTCATTGCAGCAATATACCACACAGGAGTAACATACAGACTTTATCTGTTTGGGGGTGCCTGTCGTAAAATGTCCAATATGAAGTTAACCCGCATATTGCTGGAGCATGGCATTGACGTAAATGGTTACCAAGGTCCATACGATACCATATAAAGTAAGCCATTACCAATAACAACATTGAACTGTTGAAGATGCTTCTGAAATTTCATGCAGATATAAATATAAAAGATAGTAATGGCAACATCACTTGCTTTTGCAATGGATGAAACAACAAAAAATAATGCTAACCACGCAGGATAACGGATAAGCCGTTTCCTGTCATCCAATCTCTTGACAGAAAAGAAGTATATATGGAAGAAACAACAAAAGTGAAAATATATGGAACACCTGATTACATCATTATCACTTAAATGTATAATAAAAGGGTGAGATGGCTGCTAAACATATTGTTTTTACAGAAAAACAAACGGTAGAATGAAAGATTTGATGGAGAAATACTATAATGTGATTTATTATTGTACATATAAAATACTATTCTATTTTTTGTACAGACTTATTAATCCATTGTATTGGATTAGGTTGAAGAAATGGAATAATAATTATATTAACCGTGTTATATCGATTAGTAAAAAGATAGAGGCTGATGCAGCCCATAAAGGTGTAATTCTTTGGGTTGCAGATTATGCTACCGTTTCCGTGTGTCATATTAGTCTTTGGATAATTGCTGTTATATGCCTTATTGGAATTCAGTCTTTAAAAATAAAAAACTTATTGATAATTGCTTTTAATCCCAATGGTTTATTTTTTCTCCCATTATGGATAGCCATAGGCTTATTTATGTATTATATCAATAAATGTTTCTTATTTAAGAACGACAAGTACAGAAAGTATTTCAAGCAATTTGACAAAGAGAAAAAATATGTGCAATATTATAGTATCTATGTGATTTCCATAATTATACAATTTGCAACTTACTATATATTAATCAAAAGCATATAATGGACTAACTGCTCATCTAATAAAGTCAATATATTGATACTCAGTCTTACCCGTAAGTCAATGTATGAAACTTAAGGAAAAGGAAGTGAAACAGATTAAATTAGAGAACAATGAAAATCAAGGAATACGATACCAATGAGCTGCTGATGATAGCCAACAATGTTACCGGAGAATATCCGGAAAAGAAGGTCAGGCAGGCGAAAGAGGAACTATACCGGCGCGGTGTAGATGACAAGGTGATAGCCGACATCGTGGAAGAGAAGGAGGAAGCCTTCATGCGAAGGCTGGATGCTGCCGCACGTGCGGAGAAAGCCCGCATGGACAAACAGAACGAGAAGAACAGGAATGTCAGTTACCGATGGTGGGAACTGATACCGATGCTTTTGTTTGCTCCGTTTTATCTGGTGAGAGGCGAAAAGGAACTTGTGGCTATACTGCTGTTTCTTCCGGTCTATCTACTCAGCCGGACACCCGTTGATTTCAGCGGTCTGTTTCCCGAATTAAGACGGTTGAAGGAAGAAAAATACGATCTGAAATTCAAGCAACGGCTTACAGCACTGATTTTCGGAGATGCAATGTATTTTTTATTGATCTATTATAGCTTGTTGAACGACGAAGTATTATAGCCATTGAAATGAGAAGGATTCTCCCGAAACTGTTCCTTTTACCTATTAAAGCGCACTTCTGTTGGAGTTTTCGGCAAGATTTGGAACTGCCGTAACCGCAGGATATGCGAACTTTGCATCAAAAAACAACAGCAATGAAACTGACAGATCTTTTAAGGCGGACAGCCGAAGCAAATCCCCAAGCCGCCACCCTGCACAGCATCGCAGACAAGGTAGAAGAACTCGTAGAGAAAAGGTATTCCGTGCGGAGAATGCTCCGCGAAATGGAAAGTTTCGCACATGACACGGAAGCAATGCGTCTGACAGTGGACGCATTGCGGCAACTCCCGTATCTGCCCACACTGGAACAGCGGGACTACAAGCCCTATATGGCTCTGGTTGCCTGTTCACCGGAAAATTTTGCCTATTGCTACCTGAGCAACGACCTTGTTGCCGTCTATGAGGCGGGATACCGGACGGCAGAACTGATGTTTTTCTGCGACCTGCTTCGCTGCATGAGGGGACGCTCCTATCTGAACTGCGTGACAAACCGGGTATGCGACTATTTCTTCAGGGCACGGCGTGACGCGCTCCGCCATATCGCCACACCGCTGAAAGAATTTGAGATGCAATATGCGGAAAGCCGGATGAAGGAACTGGAAAAAGCCGTATTCATGCTGAAAGTGAAAATGTACAAATGGCATACATTCACGGCTGAAAACATGGCACGCATGTGCGGCATGAGCTATTCCCATTTCCGGGAGAGATTCGAGACATACTACGGCTGCTCTGCTACCGAATGGCTCCGGCGTGAACGGATCTGCCGTATCATGGAAGACATGACCTACCGTCCCGAACTGACCCTGAAGGAAGTGGCAGAGCGCAACCATTTCCTTTCCAAGAGCAACTTCCACGATTTCTGCCTCAAGAGAATGCTCAAAAGACCGGGTAAACTGAAACGGGAAGGGTATGAAAAATGGTGTGAGAGAAGACTGGCTTATTACAATAACCACTCCCAAGCGTGTTACCGATAATGACACCCCGAAGCGTACATGAGACTATACCGAATACTGATTGCAGCAGGCTATATATCCATATTTCTGCTGGTGCTGCTGGCTGCATATACTTTCCATAACGAACAGCATACACTGGAACTGCTTGAACAAAAGAATAATACAACCAATGGGCTGCGGAAGAGCATCAACCGGCTCAACATGCAAATAGCCGGGCTTTCATTTCTCGGAGAAACCGTCATGGAATGGACGGACAGCGACAAGGAAGAATACCACTTGCAGCGTATGGTTATCGACAGCACGCTGTGTTCTTTCCGCAACGTGTTCCGTTCCGAACAGAAAGGAATAGACAGCCTGCGCAGGATACTGGCAAACAAGGAATCGCTGCTGAATGATCTTGCCGCACTGTATCTCCGGCAAAAGACCCTCCACAGGCAGATAGCCGACAGAGTGCCCGCCATAGCACGGAAGAGTGCGGACGAAGCCTCCCGCAAGCCGAAGCGCAAGGGGTTTCTGGGCTTGTTCGGCAAGAAAGAGGACGATGCGCCCACATCCGCCACCGCCATGCTCCACTCGCTCAACAGCCATGTGATAGCGGAACAGAACCTGCAGGACAGGCTGCTTTCGGAACAGACCGACAGGCTTGCCGGGAGGAATGCCATGCTTAACCGGCAGTTGCAACAGCTGGTCCGGCAGATAGACGGCAATGTGCAGGAAGACCTGCAACGGCAGGAAGCCGAGACCGCATCCGAAAGGGAACGGATTTTCATGCAAATCGGCGGACTGGCGGTATTTGCCCTTGCGCTATTGCTGGTGCTCTTTTTCGTGATACACCGCGATGCCAGCCGCATCGGGCAATACAAGCGCAGGACAGCCGAGCTGATCGGAAAGCTGCGGGAATCCCTCCGGCAGAACGAGGCACTGATAGCCTCGCGCAAGAAAGCGGTACATACAATCACCCATGAGCTGCGCACCCCGCTGAACGCCATAACGGGCTACACCGGACTGATAGAGAAGGAACACGACCCGGAGAAATCCGCAAAATACATACGGAACATCCGTCAGTCTTCAGACCGTATGCGAGGAATGCTCAACACGCTGCTTGACTTCTTCCGGCTGGACAGCGGTAAGGAGCAGCCCTGCCTGTCCCCGTGCCGGATTTCCATCCTCACACAAACACTTGAAACCGTGTTTGCACCCGAAGCCATGAACAAGGGGCTGGCTCTGGAGGTGGAGAACCGTGCGGATGCCTTTGTCATAACCGACAAGGAGCGTATCCTGCAAATCGGGAACAACCTGCTATCCAACGCCATCAAGTTCACGGAGAACGGGTATGTCTCATTGCTGACAGAGTATAGGGACGGGATGCTGGCATTGACAGTGGAAGATACGGGTACGGGCATGACCGACGAGGAGCAACAGCGGGTGTTCGGAGCGTTCGAGCGGCTTTCGAATGCCGCCACGCAGGACGGTTTCGGTCTGGGCCTCTCCATCGTGCGCCATATCGTGAGAATGCTCGGCGGCAATATCCGCGTGGAGAGCGAGAAAGGGAAAGGAAGCCGTTTTATCGCAGAAATACCCGTACATATCATCGAAGAGACATCCCTGCCGGATGTGGAGAGCCATGCCCGACGCACCCCGCTGTACCGGGATGTCATAGCCATCGACAATGACGGGGTATCCCTTCAGATGATGAAGGAGATGTATATTCATGAGGGTGTGCGTTGCGACATCTGCACCAACGTGGCAGAACTGGTTGAGATGGTACGCAGGAAAGACTACAGCCTGCTGCTGACCGACCTGAATATGCCGGAGATAAACGGCTTGGAGCTGCTGGAATTGCTGCGTTCCTCGAACGTGGGCAACTCAAGGACCATTCCCGTTGTCGTGACGACCGGTTCAGGCAGTTGCGACTCGGAGGAACTGCTGTCGCACGGATTTTCGGGCTGTCTTTTCAAGCCTTTCTCGATTTCCGAGCTGATGGCGGTAACCGACCGGTGTGCAATGAAAGGGGAAAGATCCGAAAAACCGGATTTCTCCTCACTGCTGTCCTATGGCAACGAAGCCTCCATGCTGGATAAACTGACAACGGAGACTGAAAAGGAGATGCAGGCACTCAGGGAAGCGAAATGCCGAAACGATGCGGAAGGTCTGAACGCCCTTACGCATCATCTGCGCAGTTCGTGGGAGATACTCCGTGCAGACCAACCGCTAAGGGTACTTTACAGGCTGCTGCACGGTGAAGGCACTCCGGACAATGAAGCATTGTCCCATGCAGTGAAGGGCGTACTGGATAAGGGCGCGGAGATTATCCGGCTGGCGAAAGAGGAAAGGAGGAAGTACGGTCATGGATAAGACAAGGGTTATCGTAGTGGAGGACAATATCGTATATTGTGAGTTTGTCTGCAACCTACTGGCACGGGAGGGATTCCGCACCGTGCAGGCTTACCGGCTTGCTGCGGCAAGGAAACTCCTGCAACAAGCCTCCGACGGGGACATAGTGCTTTCAGACCTGCGCCTGCCTGACGGCAACGGCATAGACCTGTTGCGGTGGATGCGGAAAGAAGGGCTGGTCCAGCCGTTCATCATCATGACCGACTACGCCGAGGTGCATACCGCCGTGGAAAGCATGAAACTCGGCTCGCTGGACTATATACCCAAGCTGCTGGTCGAGGACAAGCTTGTTCCGCTGCTCCGCAACATTCAGAAAGAACAGTACGGCAGACAACGGCGTATGCCCGTGTTCGCCCGTGACGGCCCGGCATTCAGAGCCGTCATGAAGCGTATAAAGTTAGTTGCCCCGACCGATATGAGCGTGCTGATACTCGGTGAGAACGGTACGGGCAAGGAGCATATAGCCCATCACCTGCATGAAAAGAGCAAGCGTTCCGGCAAACCCTTCGTGCCGGTGGACTGCGGCTCGCTCTCCGTCCAACTTGCGCCGTCGGCATTTTTCGGGCATGTCAAGGGCGCATTTACGGGTGCTGACAACGCCACGCAAGGATATTTCCACGAGGCAGATGGCGGTACGCTGTTTCTGGACGAGGTAGGCAACCTTGCATTGGAAACGCAACAAATGCTGCTTCGTGCCATACAGGAACGGCGGTACCGTCCCGTAGGCGACAAGGCGGACAGAAATTTCAATGTACGTATCATTGCCGCCACCAACGAGAATCTGGAGAAGGCGGTAAGCGAGAAGCGTTTCCGGCAGGATCTGCTGTACCGCCTGCATGACTTCGAGATTACCGTCCCGCCTTTGCGCGACTGTCAGGAAGACATCCTGCCATTGGCGGAGTTCTTCCGCGAGACAGCCAATCAGGAACTGGAGTGCCGCGTGGAAGGGTTCAGTTCCGAAGCCCGGAAAGCATTGCTGTCACACCCGTGGCCGGGCAATGTGCGCGAACTGCGGCAAAAGATTATGGGAGCAGTATTGCAGGCACAGGAAGGTACCATCAGAAAGGCACATCTCGAACTTGGATTGGCGGAAACATCCGCTTCCGCCGGTTTCGCACTGCGCAACGATGCGGAGGAAAAGGAACGGATCATGCGTGCCCTGAAACAATCCGGGGGAAACCGATACACCGCCGCCAAAATACTGGGAATAGGCAGGACAACTCTCTATAAAAAGCTGGAAGAGTATGGACTGAAGTATAAATTTGAGCAATCATAGCCCGCAATTCACTGAAAATGGCTATATTTGCATGACATATTAGAAGGTAACGGCGTTTTGGGAAAGTCCATCCGCCGCATATATATAACATAAGACCGCAAGGCGTCCTAATGGAAATCTGGTAAATTTACACTACGGAGACGATTGCGTGAAGCTTATGCTATGCCTACGCATAGCGTGCATTCACGTACTCTCCGTAAAGGCTTTACCAGAGCCTCCATTAGAAGTAGTGTGTTTGCACGCTGCTTTTTTATCCTTGCCGAACGAAACGAAAGGGAACGATTATGGGAAAAGTTCAGGTTCTTGCCGTCCTCTCGATGGACGGGTGTCTTGCTTCCGAGTTGCATGGCAAATCGTATAAGGAACTGTGCCTTGACTGTTGCGGCATCAATGAGATAAAGGAGAACGCCCTTTATCATATCACACCGGATTATTCCATCTCCATGCTGGATGAATGGAGAAGACATGAAACGGATACCTGCTATCTGGCGGAAGCCTCTCCCGAAAAGACAGATTATATCAACGGACTGCTGCGTATGCAGGTGGTGGATGAAATCATCCTCTATACCGTTCCTTTCATAGCCGGGACAGGAAAGTATTTTTTCCGGTCCGCCCTGCCACTGGTCAAATGGACGCTTGTATCACAAAAGAAATTTCCCAATGGTGTGACCTGCCATATCTATAATCGTATGACTTCCGAAAGAACAGCCTGAAAAAACGACTTGCTATCCTATTATTAAAGTACCGAAAAAGTACAAATGTTCGGAAAGTGAACACTTCTGTTTGACTGCGAACCTTCTCAAAATACAAATATTTATTTTAATATCATTGATAACCAGTATATTATAAATAAGATACTGAAGATTCTGTCCGTTTTGACGCACTTTTTGCCGTACATATTCATGTGCGCACCCTAACATCAAAATGTTGAATTTCAAACTTGACAGGATATGAACTATTTTTTACTGGCGGATACCGAGTTCTTCCGCCGTATCAATGAAGCCGGAGACTGCAATATGGAAACGGCATATATGGCTTTTGCCAATCAAGTAATCGAACTGTGCGGCAGCATGAATACGAGCCATGCCATCATCGCGCTGGCTTACATTGAAATCGAGTTGCAACACCACCCCGTGCGTCTGTTATCCGAAGAACGCAAGGAAGCCGCCGCCTATATCGGCAAGGCCCTCTCTTTCGTGAGGAAGATGCAAAAGTTCCTTACCACTCCCCAAGTGCCGCCACTATCCTATCTCCCTTCTTCAGCCGAAACGCCATCCGACAATCCCGCTCCGCCGCTTCAATGGACGGGCAACGCCATCGACCTTGTGGAACTTATCTATGGCATTTATGAGATGGGCTGCATCAACAACGGTGAGATGCCGCTCAAACAGCTTGCCCCGCTGCTGTACCGGATTTTCGGTGTCGAAGCCAAAGACTGCTACCGCTTCTACATCGACATCAAACGCAGGAAAACAATCAGCCACACGCATTTTCTCGAACAAATGCAGGAGAGGCTGAACGAGCGGATAAGAAGGGATGAGGAAGCGGAATTGAAAAGAAGATAGCTGTTCTTGAGAAATTCCCGTCCATTATCTTGAATAAAAAGCAATTTATTTCTTGTGCGTTACGCAAAAAAGGCTTACCTTTGCAAATGAATTAAGAAAGATATGCGGCTCAGACCGTGTTCAACGATAACAGTACCCGTTTGGCATACCGTAAGATCTGCCGGCGGGTCATTCTTTTTTATAACGGTATGGCAAACAAGAAATCACGTTCCATTGAAGAACAAATAGAACTGCTCAAACAAAGGGGGATGATTGTCGGGGATGAAGCTTTTGCCGCCCGGCATCTGGCCCATATCAGCTACTATCGTCTGAAAGGCTATTGGTGGGATATGCAGTATGACAAGACCCGTCATCTGTTCCAACCTGATTCCAATCTGGAAGATGTCGTCACACGCTATTATTTTGATAAAGAATTGCGCCTTATTTTATTCGATGCCATCGAAACAATAGAAATCACCCTGCGTACAAAGATGATTTATCATCTGTCACAGTCCTACGGAGGGCTTTGGTATCGTGACCCGAAGCTGTTCGCGGATGCCGCTTTCCATGCCCAGCACCTCAAAGAACTGATGGAAGAGTTCTTGCGGAGCAACGAGATATTCGTAAAGGACTACAAGCGCAAGCATCTTGTTACGGATACGGACGGAGAAAGGATACTTGACGAATACCCGGATGCGTGGATTATATTTGAGGTGGCCACATTCGGCACACTTTCCAAGATATACAAGAACCTCAACCACCAGCTGCCCGAAAAATCGGCAATAGCCAATGATATGGGGTTAAATTTACACAGTGAACTGTCGGGATGGCTGGAAGCCATTTCATACATGCGCAACATCATCGCGCACCATTCCAGAGTATGGAGCCGGAATATGGTCAAACGCCCTTGTGAAATCCGCAATCCGCGAATGGCATGGCTTTCCCGCCCGTTGACCGAGGTACAGCAGAAAAAACCGTTCTATGTGATTACAGCCATGCTATACCTCTGCAATGCCATAGACGAGGGACATACGTTCAAGGAGAAGTTACTGGCATTGTTTAAGGAATATGCGGATGTACCCATCTACAAAATAGGTTTCTTCAACCGTTGGGAAGAGGAACCGATTTGGAAAAAGATGTCAGAATAGAATCATATGGCGAAGAAGAAGAAAAAACAGCAGGGACACTATTGCCGTATCTGTGGCGACTACAAGGCGAACGAGAAATTCAGCGGAAAGGGACACACCCGGCATATCTGCAAGAGTTGTATGTCAGCCATGCGTAGCGGCAAGAATCCGGAGGATATTTTTCCTGAGCCGTTACCCGTGAACCGTGAAACTATACGTTTCAATAAACTGGGCAAAGAAGAAAAAGCCGTGTTGAAAGCGTTTATCACCGAAGCCACAACCGAATACTGGCAGGAAAACAGACAGATACCGTTTGCGGACAGTTTCTCCGAACTAAAAAAATACATCATAGGAACTTATGATGAAGAATGCGGCATACTTCTGAAAGATGATGCCGAACTGAAAAACTACTTTCAGACCCATACGATAACGACCATAAACAAATTGCTTAAGGAGGAAATTTCTAAAAATCAGGATTAAGACAAAGGGCGGAGCAAGGTATCAAACTTGCACCGCCCTTTGTTTTGTACCCCGTCGGTTATTTCTGCTGCAACAGATGTTTCAGGTTCTCGTCACCAGCGATTCGTTCCAGCTCGTCTTTCACGATTTGTTTCACTTCCTCCTTGATGCGCCTGTAATTCGCCTGCACCGTTTCCTTCATGCAGTCGTTGCCGTCCTCGTCCGTGAAGTCGGTAATGACGGGTATCTTCTTATAGGCTTTTTCCTCACGCTTCACCTTTTCGGCATCCACGACAATCTCACAATGGAAAATCTTCTGCTCAATGCGCTCGTTGAAATTGTCGGACACCGAACCGACAAACATTCCCTGCGTCAAGCCGGAAATCTTGCTCGGCGGGATAAGCGCATCCATCTGCGTGTTGATGGAGGTGGAAACGTCCTGCCGGTTGATGGAAATGGACTGCCTTTTCTGCAACACCTTTCCAAAGCGTTCCGAAAGCGTCTTGGCGGTTTCGCCCACCACCTGACCTGAGAAGATATTGCCGACGGTGTTCATCACCACCTTCGCTTCCTTGTCGCCATAGTCGCGCACCAACTGGCTGAAATCCTGAAAGCCCAGACAAACGGCAACCTTGTTGCTTCGTGCGGTGGCGATAAGGTTGTCCAACCCCTTGAAGTATATCGTGGGCAGCTCGTCAATGATGACCGACGACTTCAACATCCCCTTCTTATTGATGAGCTTCACGATACGGGAATTATACAGACCGAGAGCCGCCCCGTAGATGTTCTGACGGTCGGGATTGTTGCCGACACAGAGGATTTTCGGCTCTTCGGGATTGTTGATGTCCAGCGTAAACTCGCTGTCGGACATGACCCAATAGAGCTGCGGGGAAATCATCCTTGACAGTGGAATTTTTGCCGAAGCGATCTGCCCCATGAGCTGTTCCGCAGCTCCACCGAGCCACGCATCCATAAACGGTGAGAGGTAGTTTTCCAGTTCCGGGTAAGAGGTCAGTATCGGAAAAATATCCTCGTAACGGCGGTTCAGGAACTCGATGGTATGAGGGAACGTACAGTATTTGCCGTTCTGATAGATTTTCAAATACCATATAATACTGGCAAGCAGAATGATAGGTGATTCCACAAAGAAGTCGCCCTGCTTCTGCACCCAACTCTTATTGAGGTTGAGCATGATGGTGTACGCGCTCTCGTAAGCGTCCGTAATATCCTCCATAAAATCCGGGTGTATGGGATTGCAGCGGTGGCTGCGTCGCGGGTCATCGAAGTTTATCACATAGAACTTCGGCTTCACCTTGTATCCCTCCGGGTGGTTGAGCAGATGGTTGTAGGCAATGGTCGATAAGTCACTGAATTTGAAATCATAGACATACATCGAGAAGCCCTTCTCAATCTGCTGCTTGATGAAAGAGTTTACCACCGCATAGGACTTTCCGCTGCCCGGCGTGCCCAATACGATGGAGGCACGGAATGGGTTCACCACGTTTATCCAGCCGTTGTTCCAACGCTTCCTGTAGTAGAAGCGAGTGGGCAGATTGACCGAATACTCGCTTTCGATGAGCCGTATTTCCTGCATGAAGCTCTCGTTCTCGTTGTTGAACACATCATCCATCAGGTTGTGTTTCAACAGGCGGCTCATCCACAGACCGCCCATCATCAGGCAGACATAGCCCGTGCCGATAGTAAGGATATACAGAGCCGCGACCGCTTCCACCGGGAGCGGCAAAGCCAGTATCCACCAGTTCAGGAAAAAGAGCACGAACCCGGCGGCAAGCACCGCCCATATCTTTTGCCAAGTGATTTTCTCTCCCTTGACTCCCTTTGTGCCCAGACAGGACAGGGCAAGCAGGAGGACGGCAAACAGTTTCGTGTAGAGGATGGAATGGAACAGCCCCGCCGTGCGGTCAAAGTTCATCAGGATTTTATCCACCACGCCGATATTCACGCCCTCCAGACTTATGGCTTCATAGCAGAACCAGTACACGTTCATGACCACTAAAATAATACTCACTGCACGCAGGAAATCCATGATTTTCGCCAGTGCCCTCAAATCGTCTTCTTGTTGTGACATACGTTGAAAATTTTTAATTGTTGATACTTCTGTTACATTCCCAAGCCCTTGCGCTTCTTCTTTTTCTTCTTGCGCCGCATCGCCCGGATGAAGGCTTCCTCCTCGGCATCCACTGCCGGACCTTCGGGAGAGAGCAAGCCCATACCGCCCTCCGTGTCATCATGCCCGGAAACGACCGGCCCGCACATATCTTCCCCGTTTTCCACCGGAATGGAAAGCGTGAGCGGCGGCTGTCCGGCATAAGGCAGCGTGAAGTGTTCCTGCAAGGCATTGGCGGAAAGTTCCTTGCCCATACGTGAACCGTTCAGCACGCATCCCGTGCGGTGGTCAATGAAAGTGACCCCATAGATGCGCCCTCCCTCCGTATGACGTAATACCGTATCAATCCCTTTCTCCTTGAGCCGGGAAACGAATGTTTCCTTGTCATACGTATCGGCGAGAACGGAAAGGACGGTGCGTTTCGTCATTTCGGCGAGTTTCCTGTCTTTAATCTCCTGTTTGGAACGGGCAAACTTCCTCTCTACGGCTTCATAGCCGACAGCCTTTCCGAAGAGCGAGGACTTGAAAGGGTTGCCCACCTTGTTCCCTGCATCATCGGTGGCAGAATAAACCAGCCCATGATACTCCCTTCCGCGCACATTGCCCTGCGCTTCCTCCACCGTCACATTATACAAGGAAAGGAGGGCACGGTATTCACCCATCGACTGGAAACGGTACTGCGCGTTCAACGCCTTGACCGTGTTCCCTACCTGCTTCTTCACATCGCCTGCCGAAGCGTCCACCTTGTGCAGCGGTGTATCAAGACGGTGGTTCCGGCGTTCCGCATCGTGAAGCCCGTACTTCTGTTCCAGCTCACGTGTAATCTGCTTGCTGCGGTAGAAATTGTTTCGGGTGTCGATGCTCCTGCCGTTTTCGTCCACCCTGACCGTCACGATATGCAGGTGATGGCGGTTGATGTCCTCGTGTTTGAACACAAGATACGGCTGGTTGCCGTAGCCCATCTTTTCCAGATACTCGCGTGCGATGTCCTGAAGCTCCGTATCGGTCAGCACATCCTCCGGGTGCGGGTTGAGAGATATATGCACCACTGGTTTCTCCACCCTCGACTGTGCGGGCATGAAGGATAGAAAATCCTCCATAGCCCTATGGATGTCCACCGTTCCCGAACCGTCATTGTAGATGCGGTTGGCGGTGAGCAGCCGCCCTTTCGCTTCGTTAATCTTCTCCCCGTTGTAGGCGAGTGCGCCGTACAACGAATTTCCTACACTGATTTTTGCGACCATTTCGCCTGCATCTCCCTTGAAAGTTCCACAATCCGGCGGCTCAGTTTCACGAGTTCCACGGTCTGCTGCTCCAGCTTGTAGAGCAACGCCATCGCCTTTTTCTCGGAGAAATGGCAACGCAATTCCTTCACGACTTGGTTGTAGTTCGTGCCGACAGCGCGGAACTGCGCATGAAAATCAGACAGCTTGGTGTAGTAGTCCACCAGCGTCTTGTCCACTTTCATCACCTTGAAAGGCTGCCCGAAGAAGTGCGCCTTGATGAAAACCGACTTGGCGTAAACACCCGATTTCTCGAACATGGAGAGGAAACGGTTGTGTTCCTCCTCGTTGAAACGGACGGTGTAGCGGAACACCGCCGGATCAATTTTGGGATTTCTCCCTGCCTTACTCTTTTTTTCACTCATATAAAATTGGATTTAGCGGTTTGACGGCATAAGCCGCTGCTTCCGTGCACAGATACCGCAGGTTTGAAAGGCTTCCCGACTTCGGAGGGGAAGCCCGCCCCCTGCAAGGGCAAGGCGTTTTCCGGGATGCTCAAAATATTTTGAGCGGCTGAAAACATACCTTGCTATGTTCAGGTGAACATAAAAATCCGCCTCCGGACGGATTGGGGGGAATACCTTTCAAACTCCGGGCTGCGCCACCGGCTGCGTACCCTGCCGTTCGGGTGCAAAGTTAGGGTGATAAATCCGTGTCTGACAGAGGCGTAAGTGTGCCGAATGGTGCCAATCGGCGCAACATGCTGCCACTTGCCGGAGAAGTGATACAAGTACTGAAAATTCATTGTTTATTTGCAGCGTGATTCGGATGTGGGACTGAAAATACACTCCTTCCGCCAGATGTTCGGACATCAATCCAAACGGATGAAAACAGGTGTACATATTCAGCCGGTTTTCCAAGCACACGTCCATGCGGACGGATAAAGGCGTGGGTGATTGGACAGACCGATGAATGCCCGCAGGCACAGCCGGATTAAAGAGTGAATAAATAAATGGAAGTGCGTGCGTATGTATGAATGGCAATACGCTACCGCTACCGGACAGATGTATAACCAAATAAATTATCAGACAAATGAAAGAAGCAACTTATGTGGCAATCTCCACGCAGAAAGGTGGAGCGGGTAAGACAACCCTGACAGTGCTTGTGGCAAGCTACCTGCACTATGTGAAAGGCTATAACGTAGCCGTAGTGGACTGCGATTTTCCGCAGTACAGCATCCATGATATGCGCAAGCGTGACATGAAAGCCGTCATGGAGGATGAGCATTACAAGGTGCTGGCGTATGAGCAGCTCAAGCGGCTGAAGAAAAATCCGTACCCAATCAGATGCAGCCGTGCGGAAGACGCGATAAGCACCGCCGAAAATCTGGTAGAAGCGCAGCCCGACCTCGATTTCGTGTTCTTCGACCTGCCGGGAACCATCAACAACGCCGACGTGGTACAGACCATTTCCAAAATGGACTATATCTTCACGCCCATCATCGCCGACCGTGTGGTGATGGAGAGTTCCATCAAGTTCGCCACTGTCATCAACGAACAGATGATAAGCACGGGCAAGTCCGGCATCAAAGGGATTTATCTCGTGTGGAACATGGTGGACGGACGCGAAAAGACAGAACTGTATAAGGCATACGACAAGGTCTGTGCCGAGTTCGCCCTGCCTATTTTGGAAACATACCTGCCTGATAGCAAGCGTTTTCGCAAGGAAACGGCGGCAGAACGCAAGGCGGTATTCCGATCCACAGCCTTCCCTGCGGACAAGACGCTGATACGCGGCAGTAACCTTGACAAACTTGCGGATGAGATTCTCGGTATCATTAAAAGCTGAATATCATGGCAAAGAAAACAAGAATCGAGGACATCGACAGCGAAGCCGTAATCAACTCGTTCCGGCTGGATGATACAAGCATTCCACCGGAAGCGAGAAGTGCGGGTGGAAACGCACCTTCTCCACCTCCGAAAAAAGCGACACAAGAAGCAGCCGTTTCCTTGCCTGTCCCGCACTACAAAGAGGAACCGGAACGCAGGCGCAGGAACGGCAAGCTGGAAAAACCGGATTATGATACGGTATTCATGTGCGGGTCCAATGTAACGGCAAGGCTCGGCAAGCAAGTATATATCCGCAAGGAATACCACGACCGCATACAGAAAATGCTTCATGTAATCGGAGGCAACGAGGTGACTATCGCGGCTTTTCTTGACAACGTGCTGACACACCATTTCACGCTGTTCCAAGACGAGATAGCCGAATCGTTCAAACGGCATATGGAATCCTATAACCTATAAACACCCAATAAACAACAAAAAAAGTATGAAAAGAACAAAGAAGAACCGTCAGGCAGACTACCTGCAAACAGAAAAGAGAGAGAGAACCGCTGCCCGTGCAGCAAAGTGTACAACCGACTACAATCAGGAAAATACCGGCGGTGACTTCCGCAAGGATAAAAGCAGAGACAAACCGCTCTCGACTTTCCTGCAAGCATCGGAAATCAAAACGCGGCAATGTATATACATCAGCCGCGAGATCCATGAGAAAGTCGCCATCGTTGCCAGTCGAATGGGAAACGGCTTAAGCATCGGCAAGTTCGTGGACAACATCCTCCGAGACCATTTCCGACAATACGGGACACAGTACACGGAGCAGATTGAAAACGCCAAAAAAGTGAAACTATGACAAAGGTGTTTTTAATCGTATCGGTTGCCTGCAACGTGTGGTTTCTGTCCCTGTTGCTCTACGACCGCATCATGGAAACGAAACTTATCCGTTTCTTCAGACACATTGCCGGTCTGTGGCGGTCATTGGACAGTACGGTGGCAGAGCAGGGAAAGGATAAGGAAACGCCTCCCACAGATACCTCGGACATCATCGGCAAGAGCCGTTTCAAGATGGCTCCAACCCGGACAAAGACTGCCATACCGACGCAGGAAGCTGCCACTTCAGAAAAAGGCATTGAGCTGTCGGAGGAAGAGGCTACTTTTGACGACGGAAACACGGAAACCGCTTCCCGTCCGCGACAAATACCCGAAGACAAGCTCGATGAGACCTTCATGAGCATTTCACCTTCGGAACTGGAGTACGGAGAGGATGATCCGGAGGACGAAGAACCGGACAAAAAGCAGGCTTCGGGAAGCAGTTTCGAGGATATTGACATAGCAGTACGCGCCATACGGAAAGATTCACCATCCGATGAGGAAATGCGACACGCCGGGAAGGTCATGACGGAACTGGACGGAACAGAGCTTTTCACAAGGATAACGGAACGCCTGACCGGTGAAGCGATGAGCGAGAGGCTTGCAAAGGCGATGTCTGTTTTCGTGGACACGGTGAACATGACAGTGACACGCCAAAAGGAAAAGGTGTTCGTGATTCCCGACAATATCGAGGAGTTCGATTTCCGAAACTATGTATAACGACTAAAAAGAATGGAAATGAAAACGTAAGACGGTATCACACCATGCGCACGGCAGTACAAGGTACAGCCAATCCGCAACGGACACACCCAAGTCCGTAGAAACAAACGGGCTACCACTAAACCAAAGTAAAGTAATCAAGTATCAACCGCCCGAAAAAGGACCATCCACCCTTTCGACGGCACAAAACAAGAACAGTTTATGAACAAGAACATCAGACAAAAGTTCATCATCTCTGCGGCACTTATGATCGCCGCAACCGCCACCGCTTCCGCTCAGGGAAACGGTCTTGCAGGTATCACGGAAGCCACCTCGATGGTGAGTTCGTATTTTGAACCCGCCACGAAACTCATCTACGCCATCGGCGCGGTGATCGGTCTTATCGGGGGCGTGAAAGTCTATTCAAAATTCTCGTCAGGAGACCCCGACACCTCCAAGACCGCCGCAAGCTGGTTCGGTGCGTGCATCTTCCTGATTGTAGCCGCCACCATCCTGCGCTCATTCTTCCTCTAATATGATAATGTATGGCTGAATACCCGATAAACAAGGGTATCGGCCGTCCGGTCGAGTTCAAGGGACTGAAAGCCCAGTACCTCTTCATCTTCTGTGGAGGACTGCTGGCTCTCTTCGTCCTGTTCGTCATCCTCTACATGGTCGGCGTCGGCCAGTGGATATGTATCGGCTTCGGTGCGGTATCGTCCTCCATCCTCGTATGGCAGACCTTCGCACTGAATGCCCGGTACGGCGAACACGGGCTGATGAAGTTGGGAGCGGCACGGAGCCATCCCCGATACCTTATCAACCGGCGGCGGATCACCCGATTATTCACACGGAAACGAAAGGAAGAAACTGCATGAGAAATACATCGAAAATAACGACACTGGAAAACAGATTTCCGCTGCTGGCAGTGGAACACGGCTGCATCATCTCCAAGGATGCCGACATCACGGTGGCTTTCGAGGTGGAACTGCCGGAACTATATACCGTGACAAGCGCGGAATATGAGGCGATACACGGCTGCTGGTGCAAGGCGATCAAGGTCTTGCCGGACTTCTCCGTCGTCCACAAGCAAGACTGGTTCATCAAGGAGAAGTACAGACCGGAGTTGCAGAAGGACAATATGAGTTTCCTCTCGCGGAGCTTCGAGCGTCACTTCAACGAGCGTCCGTACCTGAAGCACACGTGTTACCTCTACCTAACCAAGACGACAAAGGAGCGTAACCGTATGCAGAGCAATTTCAGTACGCTGTGCCGGGGGCATATCATCCCGAAGGAGCTGGACAGGGAAAACGCCGGGAAGTTCATGGAAGCGACAGAACAGTTCGAGCGCATCATGAACGACAGCGGTTTTGTCAGGCTGCGCCGCCTCTCCACCGACGAGATTGTGGGGACGGACGGCAAAGCCGGGCTGCTGGAGCGGTACTTCTCGCTCCTGCCCGAAGATAACGCCACGTTGCAGGACATCGAGCTTTCGGCAAGGGAGATGCGCATCGGCGACAACCGGCTGTGCCTGCACACCCTTTCCGACGCGGAAGACCTGCCCGGCACGGTGGCGACAGACACCCGTTACGAGCGGCTGTCCACCGACCGCTCGGACTGCCGCCTCTCCTTCGCCTCCCCCGTGGGGCTGCTGCTGCCGTGCAACCACATTTACAACCAGTATGTGATTATCGACAACAGCGAGGAGAACCTGCAGAGGTTCGAGAAGTCCGCCCGCAACATGCAGTCGCTCTCCCGCTATTCAAGGAGCAACAGCATCAACCGCGAGTGGATAGACCAGTACCTGAACGAAGCCCATTCCTACGGTCTGACCTCTGTACGGGCGCACTTCAACGTCATGGCGTGGAGCGACGATGCGGAGGAGCTGAAGCATATCAGGAACGATGTGGGAAGCCTGCTGGCAAGCATGGAGTGCGTGCCGCGCCATAACACCATCGACTGCCCGACACTCTACTGGGCGGCCATGCCCGGCAATGCGGCGGACTTCCCTGCGGAGGAGAGTTTCCACACTTTCATCGAGCAGGCGGTGTGCCTCTTCACGGAGGAAACCAATTACCGCAGCTCGCCCTCGCCCTTCGGCATCAAGATGGTGGACAGGCTCACGGGAAAACCGCTGCACCTCGATATTTCCGACCTGCCGATGAAAAAAGGCATCACGACCAACAGAAACAAATTCGTGCTGGGTCCCAGCGGAAGCGGCAAGTCCTTCTTCATGAACCACCTCGTGAGGCAGTATTGGGAGCAGGGCACGCACGTGGTACTGGTGGACACGGGAAACTCCTATCAGGGACTGTGCGAGATGATACGGCGCAAGACGGGCGGCGCGGACGGCGTGTATTTCACCTACACGGAGGAGAAACCCATCAGCTTCAACCCGTTCTACACTGATGATTACGTGTTCGACGTGGAGAAGAAAGACAGCATCAAGACGCTGCTGCTGACGCTCTGGAAGTCGGAGGACGACAAGGTGACGAAAACGGAGAGCGGTGAACTGGGCAGTGCGGTGAACGCCTACATCGAACGTATCAAGGCAGACCGGAGCATCGTGCCCTCGTTCAATACTTTCTACGAGTATATGCGTGACGACTACCGCAGGGAACTGGCGGAGCGTGAGATAAAGGTGGAGAAGGAGGACTTCAACATCGACAACATGCTGACCACCATGCGGCAGTATTACCGGGGCGGACGCTACGACTTCCTGCTCAACTCCACGGAGAACATCGACCTGCTGGGCAAGCGGTTCATCGTCTTCGAGATTGATTCGATAAAGGAAAACCGCGAACTCTTCCCGGTAGTTACCATCATCATTATGGAGGCTTTCATCAACAAGATGCGACGGCTGAAAGGGGTGCGGAAACAACTGATAGTGGAAGAGGCTTGGAAGGCTCTTTCTTCGGCGAACATGGCTGAATATCTAAGGTATATGTGTGCGCCCGTAAAGGTTGCATCGTAAACATCTCTTTGGCAAGAGATTAGGAAAGTGTTCTTTGAAAAAATAACCTATCATCAGCCGACTTATCTGTTTTCGGGAAAACTTAACCGAGCAGGGAGTGTAGCATGTCGGAAAAGTTATAAGTCAGTTAGTTACCAAACTGCGACTGAATAGCGAGATGAAAAGATAGATATGAGGATAAAGTCCGAATTGATTGAACGATAGTCCGAGTGGTCCCCCTTGAGGCTATGGCGTAAGGTAACTATCAATCGCCATATCGTGATACTACTTCAGTGTACATGTATGAACGTAGCAAGAACTTATCACGACACAACCGCAATAAGCGAGTAAAGGACGGAAGTCGTATCCGACAATCTATCATGCCAATAGTTACGATGTGATAAACGGGGATTACCTATCCCGAAGTGCCGAAAGGCTATTAGGTTCGACCTATGAAAATTCGGAGTGGTAACGGAGCTTCCATAGTAGTCCGAGCAAGGTAACGCCTTGCACATGGCGAAGGGAAGCAGCTAATTATTAATACAATTAACGGAAAATGTGAGAGACATTATGAGAAGTCCAGAAAGAGTATTAAACAGTCTATCAGAACACAGTAAGGATGCAAGCTACAAGTTTGAACGTCTTTACAGAATTTTGTTCAATGAGGAAATGTTCTATGTTGCCTATCAGCGTATATACGCCAAAGAGGGAAACATGACTAAAGGCTCTGACGGTCAGACCATTGACAACATGAGCCTGAAACGAATTGACAAGTTGATTGATACGTTAAAAGATGAAACGTACCAGCCCCAACCGTCAAAGAGGGTGTACATACCGAAGAAAAACGGTAAGAAAAGACCTCTTGGCGTACCGACTTTCAATGACAAGTTAATACAAGAAGTAGTAAGAATGGTATTGGAAGCCATATACGAGGGAAATTTTGAATACACCTCGCATGGGTTTCGACCCAATCGAAGCTGCCATACTGCATTAACTCACATCCAAAAGGAGTTTAGCGGTGCAAAGTGGTTTGTAGAGGGAGATATAAAAGGTTTCTTTGAGAATATAAGCCATGATGTATTAATAAACATACTCAAGGAGCGCATTGCGGACGAACGCTTCATACGCTTAGTACGCAAGTTCTTGAAAGCGGGATATATCGAAGAATGGCAATTCCACAATACTTACAGTGGCACACCGCAAGGGGGTATCATCAGCCCGATATTGGCTAATATATACCTTGACAAGCTGGATAAGTATATAAAGGAATACATAGCCAGATTCGATAAGGGGAAGAAACGAAAATTCAGTAGAGAAAGTTTGGACTTTGGCAATGCAAGAAAACGTATTGTGCGAAGATTGAAGTCCGTAAAAGACGAAAGGCAAAGGGTAAAGCTAATCCTTGAACTGAAAGCAATAGAACAAGGACGGGCTAAATATCCCAATGGCGAAGAAATGGATGCCGATTACAGAAGAATGAAATATGCAAGATATGCAGATGATTTTATCGTAGGGGTTATCGGAAGCAAGCAGGATGCAAAACAGATAAAGGAAGATATAAAAAACTTTCTTGCTGATAAACTGGCATTGGAACTATCTGATGAAAAGACACTTGTCACCCACACGGAAAGAGCTGCCAAATTTCTTGGATATGAAATTACTGTAAGAAAATCCAACGACCAAAGACGGGATAAACGGGGTAGATTGAGAAGAACCTATGGTAAAAGGGTTTGCTTGAATGTCAGTACGGAAACTGTCCGTAAAAAACTTTTCGATTGGGGTGTTTTGGAACTGACAAACCGCAACGGGAAGGAAATATGGAAACCGAAATGCAAATCGGGACTGATTTTCAATGATGACCTTGAAATCCTTGACAGCTATAATCGGGAAATCGTAGGCTTCTACAACTATTATTCCATAGCCAACAACTGTGCCCATGCCTTGAACAATTTCAGTTACATCATGGAATACAGCATGTACAAAACGTTTGCAGGCAAATATAAATGCCGCACACGCAAGATAAACAAGAAATATCGTAAGAACGGTAAGTTTATCGTAAAACACATGACTAAAGCAGGTGTAAAGGAAAGATATTTTTACGATGGTGGCTTCAAACGAAAGAAGCCCACCTATAAATCGGAATGTGACACCATGCCACGAACAATTTATACTGCGGGGCGGACAAGTCTTGTTGAAAGGCTGAAAGCCCATGAGTGTGAATTATGTGGAGCGACAGACGACCTTGTTATGCACCATGTAAGGAAACTAAAAAACTTGCAGGGAAAGGAAAGCTGGGAACGACACATGATTGCCCGCAAACGCAAGACGATTGCCGTGTGCAGGAGTTGTCACAAGAAGATACATGACGGAAAGATAGACTGAAATTAGTGGAGAGCCGGATACGCTGAGAGGTGTAAGTCCGGTTCGGGGGCGAGCATTTGGAAACCTGTCATAGAAATATGATAAGGCGCTGGGTGCTTAGCCTACATAAGACGGTCAGAAAGTATTACGGTGAGGCAATCGTGGTGACGCAGGAGGTGGACGACATCATTTCCTCCCCCGTTGTTAAAGAGAGCATCATCAACAACTCGGACTGCAAGATACTTCTCGACCAAAGAAAGTACATGAACAAGTTCGACCAGATTCAGGCGTTGCTCGGACTGACGGAGAAGGAGAAGTCGCAGATACTCTCCATCAACATGGCGAACAACCCTTCAAGGTTCTACAAGGAGGTGTGGATAGGCTTAGGTGGCACACAGTCGGCGGTCTATGCCACCGAGGTGAGTGCGGAGGAGTATCTGGCATACACCACCGAGGAAACGGAGAAGGTGGAGGTTTACCGTCTGGCGGAGCAGCTGGGCGGCGACATCGAAGCTGCCATCCGGCAGCTTGCCGAAAGGCGGAGAAACAGACAATAAGCAATCAATAAAACAGATTTATCAACGAACAAAGAAAAGCGTATGAGTATTTCAAGAATGAAGATGCTGAAAATCAGCGAGTGTTTAATAGGATTGGCAGTCGTGATGCTGCAATCCTGCGATATGGCGGATAACCGCCGCGACCAACTGTGCGGAAACTGGACAAGCATGGAGGGAAAGCCCGACGTGCTCATCTACAAGGAGGGCGAAGCCTACAAGGTTACGGTGTTCAAACGGAGCGGCATCCGCCGCAGGCTGAAACCGGAAACCTACCTCCTGCAGGAGGAGAACGGCAACCTGTTCATGAACACGGGATTCCGCATCGACGTGTCCTATAACGAGGCTACCGACGTGCTGACCTTCTCTCCGAACGGGGACTATGTGCGTGCAAGCCACGAACCGGAGAACCCGGCAGAAGAATAAGAATATACAACCGCTAAATCCAAAGAATATGAGTATGAAAACAAGAATGGCAATCGCCGTATGCCTGTGCCTGCTTTTCGCGGGCAGGGCTTCCGCCCAATGGGTGGTGAGCGACCCCGGCAATCTGGCGCAGGGCATCATCAACGCCTCGAAGAACATCGTCCACACCTCGAAGACCGCCACCAACATGGTGAACAACTTTCAGGAAACGGTGAAAATCTACCAGCAGGGCAAGAAATATTACGATGCGCTCAAATCGGTGAACAACCTCGTCAAGGATGCCCGCAAGGTACAGCAGACCATCCTGATGGTGGGCGACATCACGGACATCTACGTGAACAACTTCCAGAAGATGCTCCATGACGGGAACTTCACCCCCGAAGAGCTGTCGGCAATCGCCTTCGGCTATACGAAGCTGCTGGAAGAGAGCAACGATGTGCTGACAGATTTGAAGAACGTGGTGAACATCACCACGCTCTCCATGACCGACAAGGACCGCATGGACGTGGTGGAGCGGTGCTACTCCAAGATGAAGCGTTACCGTAACCTTGTGGGGTACTATACCAACAAGAACATCAGCGTGAGTTACCTGCGTGCGAAGAAGAAGAATGACCTCGACCGCATCATGGGACTGTACGGGAACATGGACGAAAGATACTGGTAGCCTATGGAATTTGACAACCTTCATCAGATTTTGCGCTCGCTTTACGAGCAGATGATGCCGCTGTGCGGGGACATGGCGGACGTGGCGAGAGGCATCGCCGGACTGGGCGCATTGTTCTACGTTGCCTGCCGGGTATGGCAGTCGCTGGCGAGAGCCGAAGCGATAGACATGTTCCCCATGCTCCGCCCGTTCGCCGTCGGTCTGTGCATCATGTTCTTTCCGACAGTGGTGCTCGGTACGGTGAACAGCATTCTGTCGCCCATTGTGCAAGGCACGGCGAAACTGCTTGAAACACAGACGCTGGATATGAACGAATACCGCAAGCAGAAAGACAAGCTGGAATACGAGGCAAAAGTGCGCAATCCGGAAACCGCCTACCTTGTGTCCAACGAGGAGTTTGACAAGCAGCTGGAGGAACTGGGCTGGTCTCCCGCCGACATGGTGACGATGGCTGGAATGTATATAGACCGGGGGATGTACAACATGAAGAAGAACATCCGTGACTTCTTCCGCGAGGTACTGGAACTGATGTTCCAAGCCGCCGCCCTCGTGATAGACACCATCCGCACGTTCTTCCTCGTGGTGCTGGCGATACTCGGACCGATAGCCTTCGCCATTTCCGTGTGGGACGGCTTCCAGAGTACGCTCACGCAATGGTTCTGCCGTTATATACAGGTTTATCTGTGGCTTCCGGTGTCGGACATATTCAGCACCATACTGGCGAAGATACAGGTGCTGATGCTGCAAAGCGACATCGAGCGTATGCAGGCTGACCCGAATTTCTCGCTGGACTCCAGTGACGGGGTGTATATCGTGTTCATGATTATCGGCATCATCGGTTACTTCACGAT